>OGCN01004263.1_pt1 | contig 12559 bp, 14 predicted proteins | sample 1570181 | NCBI WGS metagenome assembly OGCN01 (sample SAMEA4370584, study PRJEB24528) | human gut metagenome | reverse complement strand
GAAACCATACCTCTTACAGTATGTCATAATTATATTATTGTGTCAATATTTAATGGGGCGGGATTTTATTTTTGGCTAAGAAGGGCAAATATTTTTATTTTGGCCGGGGAGTGTTTTTTGTCTTGTTATTAGGCTGATAAATGCTTATATAGATAGAGAATTATCAGTAAGGAGAATGAATATGACTTTTGAATTACCGGAACTGCCGTATGCCAAAAATGCATTGGAACCCTATATTTCAGAAAAGACAATGGAGTTTCATTACGGGAAACACCATAAAGCTTATGTCGATAATCTGAATAAGCTGGTTAAAGATACGGAATTTGAGAATATGTCTTTGGAAGAAGTGATTAAAACTTCGGCCGGGCGGGCTGAATTCAGCGCTATTTTTAACAATGCGGCTCAGGCTTGGAATCATACGTTTTTTTGGAACTGTATGATGAAAGACGGCGGTCAGGCACCTCAAGGCGAATTGAGGGCTAAGATTGACCGCGATTTCGGCAGTTATGAAAAATTCAAGGAAGAGTTTAAAAATGCCGCAACTTCTCAATTCGGTTCGGGGTGGGCCTGGCTGGCAGAGGGTAAAGACGGCAAACTGGCGGTTATGAAAACGTCGAATGCAGATACACCGTTGGCACACGGGTTGAAACCGATTATAACCTGTGATGTCTGGGAGCATGCTTATTATCTGGATTATCAGAATCGCCGTCCGGATTTTGTAAGCGCTTTTTTGGAACATTTGGTTAAATATTAAATCTTTCGGGAAATAACGGATAATAAAGCCTGACGGAAACGGAGGGCTTTATTTTTGTCTGCACAGGTTGGATTATTTAATTGCTTTTTAATAAATATGTGCTTAAATAACCGCAGATTTAAACGGTTTATATTGACTAATTTTGTCTAAAATGATAGAATTAAGTAAAAGTAATAATCTCAGGAGAGCCGATATGAGTTATGAAAATGCACCTGTTGAATTGACCCACGGTCATTACTATACCTGCGGCGGTTTGCCGGCCGGAAGCCGTGAAGCCGAGGGCGATTTGAAACAAACGCTGAAAGCTGTTGCGGCTTTGTTTAAAGCTCCGGAAGAAAAGCCCGTTAATTTTTCGATGATTGCCCGGGGCAGGGATTATTAGTCAGATGTCCGGCTATACGACTGAAAATAAGTTTGTGATTGCAGAGGGTGATGAAGGAGATTTGTATATTTTCCTTCAGGCTAAAAAGGAGCATCCGGATGAGCCGCGGGTAATCTATGACGGCTATGACCATGCTATTTTTATGCGCCGTCCCGAAGAACGGATTATTCTGGATTATATCCATCCTGAAGTGCGTGATCAACTGCGTAAGGCTTGCCGGGTTGTGATGGTTGAAACGATTTTGGAAAATATCAAAGAGAGCTATTACGCCGATATGCAAGTGGTAGATAAAATTCCGGTTGACTGGAGCAAGATAGGTCTGAAAACCTGGGAGGAAATTGTCCTCAAAGATAAGCAGGTCTAAAAAAGGACTTGCTTTTTTTTCAAATATAGCCTATTACATTTTTTGTCTTAACGGTCCCATCGTCTAGAGGCCTAGGACGCGGCCCTCTCAAGGCTGCAACACGGGTTCGAATCCCGTTGGGATCACCAATGCAAACGGTAGGTATAAAAACCTGCCGTTTTTCTTTATTTTCCAAGGCTTTCAGCGAGTTCAAATGTTCATTTTTTAAATTTCTGGTTTTGGGAAGTTTTTACGAACTCGTTTATAAAGAAGTCTTTGTTTTTCAATGCGTTGATTGAGTTTGAATCTCGTTAGGTCTTTGGGATACTTTTTTATCATCAATCAGATTTGAAACCGGCCTAAAAGAAAAGTTTTTGACGTCAATGACAGTTTATTTTTACTCAAAAGACCAGGCTCAGGGGCTACGGTATGTGGATTGGGCCTGCTAGTCGCCGCTCCCATACTCTCCGGCTGGGACCTGCCTATCCTCCGACCCGTACCGGTTAGGCTTAAAAATGACTAACCAAAATTGAGAGAGGCCTTTACGTGCGAGGCTTAAGAATGGCGTCGGTATTTTCAGTAACCTAATTTAAATTATAAATGAGGTTAAAAAAACAGGGAAACCGAAGTCTCCCTGTCTGCCTTACTTTACTATAATAATTTACTGCCGAGGCATTACCTCTAATATCCGTTGAACTAAACGAGGTGCAAATGCCTCACCCAAAACAGCTCTCTGTAGCTTATCTTCATCAAGAGTCCACGCAGGAAACGGAAAATCATGCGGTAAATCATAGCCACGCAGAAGCTCCAAAACAGTATAAGCCCGTGCATCGCTATATGTACCATCTTCTTGAAGTCTTCCTGGGTGACAGGTAATCATTCCTCCCATGCCATCAGATTCTTTAAGGATACACGGAAAGGCGTCATTCCATTTCGGTCTGCGATATGCTGAGCGGTAATATTCCTTCGGCGTTCCGTCCTTTTTGGTCGGTCTGTATTCTAACGGATTATCAAAAGCTGAACATCCGGTTGCTGTATGTTTCATAATTTCGATATCACGTTCAGGCCAGTACGGGGCAGTGTGATATTTCAGCTCATTTAATTTTTTACTCCAGATTGGATCATTCTCATATTTTTCAATTCCACGTTCTCCTGCTTCAAGGCTAGGCAAATTACCAATAGCTTTTTCCAAGTTTCCCCATTGCTCTTTGGGTAATATTGGTGGTAATTCCCATTCGCCTATTCTGGAAGCTAAAACAATCGCACGAACACGTTGCTGTGGGGTCGAACTATATTTACGCGCATCAACACGCTGATAAAAATTAACCATATATCCATGCGTCCGAAAAAATTCTTCCAAATATTGACGGATGTTTTTTCCTTTAAGCTCTGGCAGGATTGTGTCCGACGAATAATCTAAGAATTCGGGAACATTTTCGATCATAACATTGTCAAAATTTCCTTTTTCAACAGCCTCCGTAACCTTCAAAATCAAACGATTGCGGATATCTTCATCCTTATTTTCACTTTGATTTGCGCGGGAATGTCCCTGGCATGGCGGAGATGCCATCAAGAGAGAACAATTACATTCTTTTGCTTTGGCAATAAACGCCTCCATAACCTTATTTATATCATCTGGAAACACGTAGCAATGGGGATATATGCATTTATACAAATCTGCACGGTCTGGATCATATTCCACTGCTACCATATTTTTGACATTGGCAAGGTGAGCATAAAACTCACCTATACCAGCGTTGGCAAACATTACTGCGGCATTAATTTTCTTCATTGTCTTTCTCCTTTTCATCTTTGTTAAAAAGTGTTTTCCATTTAGAGTTGCATGGTTCAGCTGAAAAAACATCCAAAAAGTTACAACCTGGAAACATCCGCTCAATGGTTTCATAGTAATATTTCGGCTTAACCTCTGTTGCTTCTCTTCTTTCCTGATAAACCGATGCTTTTTTTAGCTTAGGTTCGGGAAGATTGTCTCCTTTGGTTGCGACTAATAAAACTTTGTGCCTGGTTTCGAAACAAAGTTCAGCGGTCTTTGCTTTGCCAAAATCCCAAATTGCATGCTCTCGGTAAGTAAATCCCCACGCTGTAATAACTTCCAAGGAAGCGATTAAATCCGTTGAATTCGACCAAAGAAATAGAATGGCATTGTCATCAGCTGGAATTTGAATTTTTTTCATATCATCAATGGATACGGTCAAATTCTTATCGTTCTCCTCGCTTTCATAGACTGGGTTGGCATAAATGATGTTATACTTCCCCTCATCTAATTTGATTACTCCGGAGCCGTGAATTGCAGCAAAAGACTTGCGCTTCTCCTCCATTTTTTTCGCTTTGTTTTCGGCAGAGCGTTTTTTGCGGAATATTTTCAAGGCCAACCCTCTAGTCGGTAATTCGCCTTTTTTGCAGGCTTCCTCTATAGTTTCCTTAACTAACTCATCATCAATCTGCTGAATTTCCCATGCCTGTTGATATTTCAAACCGTATTCAACTTCCAGAATCTTAGTTTTGGTTTTTATTTCGGTTTCATCTCCTTTCAGTTTGTATTTATCGCTTCTAAAACCATCTGCGGTGGGAAGATTCTGAAATTTTTTAGCCAACTCTAAATCTGCTTTCAGCAAGTTTTCTGCTTCACTAAATGCTTTATTATACAATTCTTGATACTCAGCTTGCGAAAGCTTTTTAAGCTTAAGCAGTTCCAACGCCTGAGTAATTTCTTCCTCTAAAGATTTTTCTTTCTCTTCATTTTCTTTCAGAGTTGAAGCATCTTCGGTTTCTAAATTTTGGTTGGCATCAGCCGGATTTTCTAATAATTCGTTATCAATAATATTTTTATCTAAATTTTCTTGATCAATCATAGTTCGATTTCCTTTTACAAAATTTCAACAATTTTGTAGGACGGGCGCCCGAACTACGATTTTGATAATAAGACTATAAAGCGTGTTTGTAAAATCAATGTTATGGGAAAATAGGAAACGAGAAAATATATTGAAACAAACACAAGAAATAAAATGTCTGTGCTTTGTTTAGGAATTTATAAAGGTAAACTAGGAATTTTATCTATGATGAGCCAGATACTCAAGCTCCGGTTTATAATATTTAGGTGCCTGAGGTGCATAATCGGTATAGGTTAACAAGCCTTTTTTAGTATAATTATAAATTGAGCGTTCTGTACACTGCCTTATTTTGGCTGCTTCCTTACGATTACACCACCATTTTCCACCTTCTGATGAATAATCGACATCAGAATAAACTTCCTTTGTTTTATGAAAATGATTTTTTAAATATTCATTTACAACCTTTTCATCATAGAAACCTTTAGTTTTATTCGGAGTTAATAATCCAACTTTATTTAATTTATCTAAAGTCTTGTGGTCTATTCCTAAAGTATTTATAATTTCTGTCTTGGATAAATAGCCATTGGGATATACGGCCCTTATTTGCAGGGCATTTTTACCAGTTACTTCTAAAACTGGCAAACATTTCATTAAATTATCTAAGGCTTCTTCTACCTTGGCTATATATAATTTAATTTCATTATCATTACGCTTATCTTTTAGTTTTGCGACAATAAAGGAATCTGACGAAATCTGCAAAAAGTCATAATACTGTATTAAAGCAGCTTTTGTCTTTGCATTATCTTTATCATTATACTGAATACAAATTGATACATCGGAAAATGAGGTACATTGACTTTGAGAACTAAACGCTAGGAAATTTTTAACCTGTTCCGTACCTCCATAACTTAATACATACAACGTTAGAAAATCATCTATCTTGGCTGAATGATATTTGTCCTCACTATCTAAAACAAAATCAAAAATTCTTAAATAGTCTTCAATTTGGCAAATTTTGATTGATGATATAAGATCATAATCCTTATTGTAAACAAAATGTAAATTTGCCTGAGGATAATCACTATTGGAACACATTTTGCCAATATCGTTAAAATACTGTAAAGCATCTTTCAGGTTGTATTTATTGATATAATATTCTTGATTGCAACTCTCATAATAAGAAACAAGCACCGAATCAATATTTTGAGCCAGCTTTTCCCATTCATCAGATGTGTGGCTACTATATAATTTATCACATAGTCTATCGATACGTTTTACATATTCATATATCGTACTTGGTCTGCCTTTACTTGTTTTTTCCTGACAGCCTTTTCCTTTTAACCAAGTCTGAAATTGTGTTCTTATATCATCTGTAATCATATAATTTGTCTCCGACTTAAGGATAAAATAAAAAACGCTACTAAGTAAAGACTAAAAAGACAAATACCAACCTCATTTATTTTGTAAATTAGGTTATCATATTGTTTATAAGTTAAAAAATCTCAAAAGTACGCAAAAAAATATACTATTTAGAAATTTTTTCATCAAGGCCAACCGAAAACGCAATTCTATAACATTGTATCATTAACCTGTTTGACAACGATCCATCATAATCTTGTCATCTGTTTTTAGCAGTCAGGGATACGAGGAAGCAATAAGCGCGGCCTTTGTTATTATTATACTTAAAATAAATAAAATTAAAAATAATAAATACCAATAAAATTAAATACTTAAGAATAAATAACATTAAATAAAGATACTAAGAAAGAAGGTATAAAATGAAGAATAACACCTTACTTCAAACCTTAAGAAAGCAGATGTCAAACCAGATACACTATGACTATCGTCCCCATGTATCACCAATGACAACAGAAGGTATGAAGTCCATGTCGCCAAGTAAGCAGATGACGCGTAACCAGATAAACACCAATACAATTAAACCAAAGAGAAAAGCAACAGGTATCGCGTCATTGGGTCCGGCGACAAGGTTGAATATGTCTGTTGGTGATTGTATTTCTTCCTTATGTATTAATCCTTCTTATATTGATAGGTTACTTAATTCTTCTTTCTTTACTCGTCCTATATATAATAAGTGTATTCTTCCTTCTTATACTGGTAATAGAAATATTTTTACTTTTGGTAGTGCGGGTAAAATTTCAGGTCAATTTATAAACTATATGAACGGAATCGTTTATGCAGGCTCATCTATCCGTAAATGTTCTAATCCTGCAAATCCTAGTCAAAACACAAGCATAAAGAATCAAAAATCAGCCCGTGGTAAACAGGTTGATACTAAAGTAATTAAACCTATACCAAATGAAACAACTGAGTCCTGCGGTCAAAAAACAGACTCCTTTGTAAAATCATTGTTTTGTTGTAAAAATTCATTAAGTGCCGATGATACTAAAAAAATATTAAATGAATGGATAGGTAGAGAGTATCAGCCAACGCATTTTTTGACATTACAGTTACCGGAAAATAAGAAGTCTGCTGATTTAATGACATCTATACGACATCTAAAAAACATTATGAAGGCATTTGAGAAAAGTTTGATGAATAATTGGAACAGACATCATCTTCGGTTTATTACTTTTGCCGAAAATGGTATCTCTGATGACTGGCATTTCCATATTTTGTTTAATCAAGGAAAATTTACAGAACAGAAATTACAAAATGCTATTCTAAAAGTAACTATACGAGAAAGATTACCTTTTTATAGTCTGAAACTTGATAAAATCGATGAAAATATGCTTACCGTTGATTCATATTGTACTAAAGAGATTAAGATTTATTGGGATGGTAAATTTGACAGCGACCGGATTATATTTTCAGAATGTCTGTTTGGTTTATAAAAGTTTTTGACATCAATTTTCCGTTAGTTAAACATATTTTATAGTTGCTTTATTCATAATTTAATCATAAAATAATCATAACTTAACGGAGATTTATCATGACTTGGACACCTAAATATACAATTACCAAAGAGATTTTAAGCTATCTGACTAAAATTGAAAGTATTAAGAATTCTTTTGAGGACAAGCCATTATCTCCTGTTTTATTATCTTCATTACACCAGTCTGCCAAAATATCCTCAACACATTATTCGACTAAAATTGAAGGTAACCATTTATCGCTAAAACAGGTTAAAAATGCTTTATATACTGTCAATAAATCAGTACAAAGCTATCAAGGTCATGATGAAAAGGAAGTCAAGGCCTATTATGATGCACTTAACTATATGGAAAAGTATCTGGAAGAAAATGCTCCGTTTTCAGAAAGTTTTATTCAAAAAATACATACTCTTGTTGAAGGCAGCAAAAAAACTATTCCATATAGAGACGCACAAAATGCGATTTATGACAGTTCGGACGGCTCTCTTGTTTATCTGCCACCGGAAACCAAAGATGTACCGATTATGATGCAAGAATTGGTTTTATGGATAAAAGAAAATATTGATACTTTGCCGACGCCGGTTGTTGCAGGGCTCTTCCATTATCAATTTGTTACCATACATCCATATTTTGACGGCAACGGCAGAACGGCGAGATTATTAACCAGCTATATTATGCGAAAGTATGGTTATGGTCTAAAAGGAATTTACTCTTTGGAAGAATATTATGTTAAGAATTTGAATGATTATTACCAAGCCTTAGCCACACACCCGCACCATAATTACTACTATGGCAGAAACGAAGCTGATTTAACTTCATGGCTGGAATATTTTATAAAAGGTGTGTTATCCGCTTTTGAAAATATTGAAATTAAAGCAACCGAAGAACAAAACAAAGGATTAACTTCTGATAAATCACCAATCTTGCGAAAACTTGATATTAAACAACGCAAAATTTTGGAACTGTTTACAGAATATCAGGAAATCACTTCAATTCAGGCAGGACAATATTTAGGCATCTCGGCACAATCAGCACGCTTGCTATTGAATAAATGGGTTGATGAAGGATTTTTAAGACTTGCCAATACGGCTAAGAAAAACCGCACTTATGCTTTGACAGCCGAATTTGAAAGCCTGCTGGCAGATTAAAATTACCTAATAATGTGAATTGTTGCCTAATGATTTAATGACATTAATGTCACTTAATCGAAATAATTGAAAAATCGGTTTTACAAATCCCAAGAATCACGACATTACAATGTTATCAGATTCCTTTTGATAGTTATAAGACATTGTAAATATGTATTATTATGTTCAACCTTTGTAAATTTTAGCAGAGGTTCATTCAATCGACCTCATTTACAATTTTAATTAGGTTAATCTTTTGAATTTACATAAATATCTTGTTAAAATATCTCCCATTGCTCCATAAACAGCCCAGAAACAAGCGGATTAGATAAAATAAGTAAAACATAAACCCGATCTGAGATCAATCAAACCGGGTTTATTTTGCTATTTACATCTAGAAGAGTTACATAGTTCCAGAGCTTCTTTTTGCATTCCTTGTAAGAAAATCGCACATCCAGTGCTAACTTTTGTCTTTACAGAGCTCTCAGCATATTTTTTCCCATTGCGTAATAAACCTTCTTTTATTACAGCGTCAACAATTTTACGTTTATCCTCTTTGTTATAGTTTTGAGCATATACATCATAACAATTTTTAAATGTTGCCTTACCGACAGTAGCAAGCTTTCTTTCTAGTCCTGATTTATAAACCATTTTAGACCTCCTTTTTAAGAATTATAAATCAAACATAAAAATATTTAATTTAAACGGCAAGAAACAAATTACTCAATGCACAAATGATTATTAAGCAGAAATTTCTAAAAACATCTCCCAAAGCTCCATAAACAGCCCAGAAACAAGCGAATTGGATAAAAGAAGTAAAACATAAGCCCGACCTGAAATCAATCAAACCGGGCTAAATTATAAACTTTATCTATGGAACAGTTTATAAAAGTTGTTTAATATTCGCTTGCCAGCATAACGGTCATAACACGATTTGTTAAATTTGGATTGGCAGGATCCTCTGATAAGTATTGATAGTTTTTGTCATAGTAATCTATTTTCCAGAAGATTTTTTCACCTCTATAATCAAAACTACCAAAATCGTGTTCATTATATGGGTCATTATCTGGTGTAAAATTATTAAAATGTCTGACTTTGGATAAAATTCTTGCAATATCATCTTGTGATTTAGCATTTATACCAGCAGTTAACATTACTCTTCCACCAATAAGATGTTTACGAAGATTGTCATTTAAGGTTTTAACATCTATCACGACACACCTCTTAGGCTAACTTTTCAGAAGCAAGAAACATTTTGAATTTTCTTAAAGCCTGACGAACAGAGGTATGTGAACGCTTGCCATAGCTTGATTTTTTGCCAGTTATTTCATATTGTGGCAAGATAGAAGAAATATTTTCAACCAGATGAGCAAGTGTAAACTTCTCAATACGACACAATCTCTCAATTCTTCCGGCATAATCAGCAGCAGTCAAAGCAGAGTATTTATTTTCTAACAACCAATTTTCAAAATTCTTTAACATAGCACAATCTCCTTATCATCAATTACTGAATAAAAACAGGTTCAGTACAAACCGCGACCATTGTTTGCTTCAATCTTTGGCACTCAGACAGGCAGTCACTAAAAAACTGATAAGGTGTTGGGAGAATTGTGTCATTGAGTTTTACATACCACATAGCATTTCCTTTCATAAATAGTTGTTTTACTCATTAACTATTTACATTATGCGGTGTATTTTCTAATTCGGGAGCCCCTAAAACTCACAAAACCAATGACATTTTGCTACGATTTAGACGGGATTACTAATTTATGGACGGGAAAAGCCTTTAACTTCTCGGTATTTCAGAAAAAAGTGTTGAGTAAGCGTAATTACTTATCAGGAATCAAAAATTACCAAGGACCTTTAATAACATTAGAATTTTTATTTAATGTATTTGTTTGGGGAGAATCATATTCGCTTTCCGAAAACTCAACACCTAAATCATCTGCATACTCTTCTAAAATATCCATATCATCCTGAATTTTAGGTTTCGTGGCTGGTCTATAATATTCAATCAAACCGGATGATGTATATCGCCAACGGGTAGAATAGTCATCTTTGACAATTACTTCTCCCGAATCGTATATAGATATTTCACTGGCTCGACATTGAAAATGTTGCATTAATATTACCTTCAGTTCTTGGATACTGTTAACTGTCAGTAATATTTCATCACATTCTTCCACCAGATAACGAAAATGTTCTATATCTTCATCAGTCAAATCTGCACGTTTCAGGTAAGGCGTATCCGGTCCATATATGTTTTTTACTTTGCCTTTATCTTCCTTTAATGTTTCAGCCGCATCTTTTTTATTGCTATGCCTTCCTATCATAACAAGAAAAAGAAAAATAAATATTCCAATTACTATTTGCACCATAGCTTCCCTACATTGCTTCTATATAATCATCTTTAGACAGTACGGTATCAAACAAACCAACATTTTCATCTTGATGTTTGTTAATTCCGGTATATTCAAGGCTGGAATCTTCATATCTCTTAAATTTATATACGGCATCATTCATTAAAGCCCCGTTAAAAACCCCAAGACTGACTAATAATTCAAAATCTTTAACATCTAAGCCTGAAACTTTTTTGAATAATCCCGGTTCAAGTTGTGTAATAACATCTTTTAGCGTCCGCTCACGATAATCTGTTAAATACATAAAAATCGGCACTCTGGTAGCAAATTTGATAAGTTTTTCCTGAATTTGCCTCCTCATAGATTTGAATTCTTTTTCCTCTTGCGTTAGTTCTTTCTTTTGGGGTTAATTCTGTTTCAACAGACTTCTTTTTTAAATCTTTAACAGCATTTGATTTGTTAATTACCGTTTCAATATCCTGATTTAAGTTTCTAAAGCCTTCAATTTTCATCAAAGCATCTAAAGCTTCTTTATTATTCATAAGACGTTGCAATGTTGCATTATCAACATTAACCAGTAAGGCACTTTCCCAACGTCTGGCTAATAATGTTGCAGTTGTTCCGCTCATTGCCATATCTAAAATGCCGGCAGCGTCTATTTGTCTCATTGAACTGCCATCATACGCTAAGACAGGCAAAAATTGTATAAATTCTTCAACTTTTTTCTCAGGACTGGAATTTTCATCAATATTCAAGCGACAACTATAATCCGCAATTTGCTTTAAGGCTCTGTCCGGTGCAAAATCGAACACATAACATTCTTCCTTCAGAATTTGTACGGCATTAGGATGTAAATCATCGGGGTTGTTGATTGTCCATGGGGTCTGTACTCTAAACGCTGCTTGAAAATATGTTTCGGGACTGGAAGAATTGCGTAACATAAAAATACCGCTCCACGGCTTTACAGAAACACCTGTTGTTAATTTTCCGCATGAAAGAGTAATTGTTTTTGTCTCGAGCGGATTATCCATTGTTTTATAAACAGGATTCAAGGCATCAACACCAATTCCGGCTTCTGTTCCTGCGGCAATGATAATTCTATAATCATGATAAAATTGGTTTTGACGCCTTTGTAATAAGTTAGCCATTGCATAACAAGAAGCAACTGATGGCAAAAACCAAAATGTATGTGTCAAAATACTTAGTAAACTGCTGTCCCCAAAGGGCATGGGCGGCTTTCAGCCTGTCCACCATAACAGCATTGACAACGGTTTCCGCAATGTCCGCCGCTTCATCAGCGATAAAGTCCAGAGGATTCCCCTCGCTGTCCGTAAATCCGTCCAGAGATAGCAGGCTGTTCCTCGCATCTAATTTTTGCAGGTAACGCCACCGCTCCCTGTCACGGTAGAAGTCCGCATATTGCTCCCTTACGACTTCAAGCAGACAACCTTGGACGGGGATAAACAGCTTGTCCATATATCCCTTGTCGGCTTGCCTGCGGCGGCAGAAATCCGTATAGGACAGTTCCACATAGCCGCCGCTTTCTTTGATATATACTTTTCTTGGTGCGTATTTCACCGCTAATACCTCCAATCTGAATTTTTGAAATGTAAAAATCCAGATGGAGAGGCGGGGAGCGGCAACGCACACCAGAAACAGCCCTGCGGCACTTTCCAACAAAAAACGACAAAAGAAAAACCGCAAAGGCTCTGTGACCTTCACGGTTATGGGAAATACAAATTCTGTTGTATGGAGATTGTACTTCCACTTTCAAGGTGAGAAGTACCGCTGCACTGGCAGAAATTTTTTTAACTGGTTTCCTGCCGTTCTCTGATATGCTATGTATTGAT
>OGCN01004255.1_pt1 | contig 12579 bp, 10 predicted proteins | sample 1570181 | NCBI WGS metagenome assembly OGCN01 (sample SAMEA4370584, study PRJEB24528) | human gut metagenome | reverse complement strand
TATGGCTTATATTATTTTGGACGCCATTTGACTTGAATTCACCCTTGATTTTCTCAGAAGAGCCACCAGTTCCGTCACCATTAGGGTCTCCACCCTGAATCATACATCCATCAATTACGCGATGAAAAGTCAGACCATTATAAAATCCTGAATTGGCAAGATTAATAAAATTAGTAACAGTAACCGGGGCTGTATCAGCATCAAGTTCTACTTCAATAGTTCCATAGTTACTAACATCGATACATATGTGATGCTTTCCTGACATAAGATCAGCTTGATTTTCTGTGGCGGAATTGTTGGTATTATTGTTGCCACAGCCAGTTAATAATACTCCCAGACATAAGATTAATCCGCATAAAACGGCAAAAAAACGTTTCATATATAGTCCTCCATGTGATTAAATTATGATATTCTATAGCATTATACCACCTTTTTGATAATTTTTTTTGTCGAATTTAATAAAACAGTAGAATTTAATAAATGTTTAGTGTATAATATCATAGATAAAAATTTAATTATAACAATATGAATGGAGAGAAGATGAGTAAGGTAAAAGATAACACAGTAGATGATGAAATTGATATAATGGGGTTACTGCAAGCCATTCTTTACAGATGGTGGATTGTACTTATCGCTGCAATTACCGGCTTCGCTATTGCTCTTGCAACAACAGTTTTTTTGATTACACCTAAGTATTCAGCAACATCCATGATATACATGAGGGGAAGTGGTAATACAATTGCATCTTTAGCGGATTTACAGATTGGTTCAGAGCTTACCAATGATTATCAGATAATTTTCACAAGTAGAACATTACTTACAAAGACTATCAAAGAATTAAATCTTGATATGAGTTATGGACAGTTGAAGTCAATGATATCAATCAGCAATCCATCAGACACACGTATTTTACAGGTTACAGTTACATGTGATGATCCTGATCTTGCATGCTCACTTACTAACAGCATTGTTACTAATGGTATGCAGGCTGCAGAAGAGATTGACTCTAAAGAGCCATATGTGATTGACAGAGCTATTGTACAGAATAATCCGGTTAGTCCTAATCTTACTAAGAATGTAGCTATTGGAGCATTAGTTGGAGCACTTTTAAGTGCAATATTTATAGCTGTAAGATATATGCTGAATGATTCATTACAGTCAACAGCTGATATTGAGAAATATCTTGAACTTCCTGTATTATGCTCTATACCAGAGAATAAGAACTGTGTATATGAACTTGAGACAAGAACTTCTAAGAAGAAACGGAGATAGCAATGTTGAATAATAACGTAACTGAAAAGAAAACTAAAGATAATATAGTTGAATTACATATTAAAGATCCTGGATTCTCAGTAACAGAAGCGTTCAATACACTTCGTACTAATATAATGTTTTCAGGAGAGAATATTAAGACTGTTATGGTAACAAGTACTAATCCTGCTGAAGGAAAAAGTTTTGTTGCAATGCAGCTTGCTAAAAGTTTTGCTGATATTAATAAGAAAGTAGTATACATTGATTGTGACTTAAGAAAGTCAGTAACTCTTTCAAGATATAAGATCAGAGGCAAACGTGTTGGTCTTACAGAGTACATAACAGGTCAGAAGTCGCAGCTTATATATGAAACTAACATTCCTAATTTAGCTGTTATATTAAGTGGTCATGTTGTACCTAACCCAATTGAACTTATGGAGTCTAAGAAATTTGATGACTTACTTTCTGTATTAAGAGAAAGATTTGATTATGTAATAATTGATTCACCACCAGTTGGAAGTGTTGTTGATGCATGTGTAATCGCACCTAAGGTTGATGGTACTGTTATGGTAGTCAGATCAGATGCAGTTGGAAGAAGTCATGCAATTCAGGCTAAGAAACAGCTTGAGAAGAGCAAAGGTAGAATTTTGGGTGTAGCACTTAACGGAGTAGGAACTCATAAGGGTTCATACTATTATAAGAATGATGCTTCTTATTATGGAGAATACTACAATGAAGAACAGTCAGAAGAGAAACCAAAAGACAAGTAAATACATTAAGATAGCAGTGTTATGTGTATCTTTCATAGTTATTATATGTATGATGTTTTTTATATATAATGATATGAAGGATAAGAAACATCATACAGTTTATGATTCTGCAGATAATAAAGAGTATTCATCAATTGAAGTTGATGGAAAGGACTATAATTATAATACAGGATTGATTAATATTTTATTTATTGGTTTCGATTCATCTGCTGACATAGAATCGCTGGAAGCAAAGAACAGTAATACGGGAGAAAACGGCAGAGCGGACAGCATATATGTTCTTTCATTAGACAGGCGAAACAAGACAATGCAGATACTTGCATTGTCGAGGGATACAATGACTGATATAGAAGTCACTGATGCATCTGGTCAGGTAGTCGGATGGGGAAAAGACCATCTGGCGTTCGCATATTCATATGGTGATGGTAAAGATAAAAGCTGCCGCCTTATGTCTGATGCAGTATCTAATCTTGTTAATAACATTCCTATAGTATATTATTGTGCAGCTAATATTAATTCGCTTGGAACGCTTATTAATATAGTAGGGAGTGTTGAAGTTCAGGTTCCTAATGATGACTTGAAACAATTTGGACCTGAATATGAAAAAGGACAGACACTTATTGTTGATGAATCTAATATAGAAAGATTTGTACGATTCAGAGATATCGGAACAGATTTTTCTAATGAAGGAAGAATGGAGCGACAGAAAGTTTTTCTTGAAGCTTATATGAATAAGTTCAAGCAGCTTGCCAAAGATGAAGCAACAATTGTTAAGACAACCAAAATGCTTAGTACACTTGTTACTAACATTTCAGTTGGTGAATTGAATGATTTTATTTCTTTATATGCTGAATCAAGTTTTGATATAAATTCAGATTATTATAAGCCTTCTGGTGAAAATAAGACAGGACAGGCTCATGATGAATTTTACATTGATGAGAAAGCTTTTCAGAAGTTGATTCTGAAGATGTTCTATATGGACTCTTCATTATCATAAATTTTATGCGGATTTGTCATACGCATAAACTATAAATGAGAAAAGGAGGAAATATAAAATGACAAAGAAATTATTATCGGCTGCTATTACTGCAGTTGCTGCTATAACATTAATGACAGCTACTGTATTTGCAGCACCTAGTGTTAGTGATACACAGGAAGTTATATCAAGTGATAGTACATCAGAAGTTACTGTTAATGGTAAGACTGTTACAGTTAACGATGCTGTAGCATCAGGAGATATTAAGCTTGTGTTCTCTAGTGCAACAGAAGCAGAACTTAATAAAGTAGGTGTACAGAGTAGCACTATTAATGATATCTTATCTATTAATGGTGGAGATTTAGATAAGCTTACTTCTGTTCTTAACAGTGCTGTTGCTAAAACTGCTGATGCAAAGATAGACACTAAGTCATTATCACTTCTTGCTAATATCAGGGATTTATCTTACAAAACTAATTCTGGTGAAATCGTAAAGGATGTTAAGAATGTATCTGTTACATGGAAAGCACCTCTTACATCTGGTATGACTGTTGATAATGTCAGAGTCCTTCACTTCAGTTGTGTATCTAATCAGTGGGAACTTATTAAGCCAAATGCTGTTGATTCTTCAGCAGGAACCATTACAGCATTCTTTTCAGATCTTTCTCCAGTAGCTATTGTTTATGTTAATGACAATAATGCAGGAAGCGGATCTACAGAGAATAATGGCTCAGTTCAGACAGGTGATGCAAGTCATGTTGCTGTTTACACAGCTATATTAGCTGGCGCAGCACTTGCTGTATTAGTTTGTGTTGGAAAGAGAAAAAGAGCTAATTAGTTTCTTTTTGTAAGGGCAGATTTATCTTAGGATAATCTGCTCTTATTTTTTTGCAATTTTTTATCATAAACTTTTAATATCAAAATATATATGCTATAATATTTGTATAAAAATTATGAGAGGGGAATAATTGAACAATGCGACTTGAAGTAAAGAATCTTACTAAATCATTTGGTGAGAAAGAAGTCCTTCATGGAATTTCATTTAATGTTGAAGGTGGTAAAGCTTTAGGACTTCTTGGACGTAATGGTGCAGGTAAGACAACAACTATAAGAATTATTATGGATGTATTTCATGCCAACTCAGGAGAAGTTATTCTTGATAGTATGAAATTTAATCCTAAGGAACATCTGATAGGATATCTGCCAGAAGAGAGAGGTTTGTATCCTAAGAAAAAGGTATCAGAGCAGCTTATATATCTTGGAAGATTAAGAGGTCTGTCTAAAGCAGAGGCTAAGAAGAATACTGACAAATGGCTTGCAAGGCTTCAGGTATCACAGTATGCAGATGTAAAGCTGGAAACTCTTAGCAAAGGTAACCAGCAAAAGGTACAGCTTGCATCAACACTTGTATGTGAACCGGAGATTGTTATATTAGATGAGCCGTTCAGCGGACTTGACCCGGTTAATTCCAAGATATTACAGGATGTTGTAACTGAACTTATAGAAGAGGGCAGAATAGTAATATTCTCAAGCCATCAGATGAGCTATGTTGAAGAATTTTGTGAAGATATTGCAATAATTAATAATGGAGAGATTTCACTGTCAGGTAATCTTGCAGATATCAAAGCTGAATATGGTAAGAACCAGCTTATAATATCGGCAGTTGGAATGGAAGCAGATGAACTGGCTGAGAAACTTTTGGGCAAATGCACAGATATATTAGCTGTAACTGGAATACATAAAGACTGCGTAATCGTAAAGAACATACATGAACTTTCAAGAAATGAGCTTCTTCAATCTGTTATGCGAATAGGTGTTGAAATATCAGCTTTTGACAGCTACAGACCGTCGCTTAATGATATATTTGTTAAAGCTGTAGGAGGTGACAGATAATGAAGAAATTCGGAGTTATATTCCAGTACGAGATAATGAATTATCTTAAGAATAAAAGTTTTATGATTTCTACAATTGTTATAGCTGTTCTTGCTGCAGTGATATTGTTTCTTCCAAGCATATTTGATATGTCATCAATTCTTGGAATTAACAAAGATGATGCAGATAATATATCATCAGATAATACAAAGATTACAGATGTTATTACAATCTATGATGAGAAAGATATATTTGCAGAAACTGGAATTATTGAAGGTGTATTCACAGATGCTAATATTACATATGTTTCATCAAGGGATGCACTTGTAAAGAAAGTTCAAGATGATGAAAATGTTATTGCTGGCTTCGTTATAAAGAATGAAATGGAGTTTGAATATGTTGTTAATAATAGTGATATGTATGACAGCATGACTGCAAGATTCACACATGCAATGCAGCTGCTCAGCCAGTATAATTACTGTAAAGACAATAACCTTGATATGACAGAAATTGAGAAAGCATTTAATCCGGTTATCAGTTCTGAAACAACTGTACTTGGAAAAGACATGATGAGTAATTACTGGTATTGTTATGCACTTATCATTATTGTGTTTATGGTTATTATTCTGTATGGAGTAATGGTTGCGACATCTGTTACGCAGGAAAAATCTAACAGAACAATTGAACTTCTTGTAACAAGTGCAGATACCAATAGTCTTTTCTTCGGAAAAGTACTCGCAGGTACATTTGCAGCAATTGTGCAGGTTGGAATTGTATTTGCTGTAGTGCTTGGAAGTTATAAGATTAACAGAGATTCATGGGGCGGGTTATTTGATAAAATATTCAATATTCCATCAGATGTTCTTATTACATTTGCATTCTTTGGACTTGGTGGATTGTTATTCTATGAATTCATATATGGAGCAATGGGTGCACTTGTGTCTAAAACAGAGGATATCAATAAGAGTGCCGGAAGCGTGCAGTTCGTTATCATGATTGTATATTTCATAGGAATATTCCAGCTCAATAATATAGATGGCGTTCTTATGAAAGTGCTTTCATTCCTGCCTATAAGCTCATATAGTGCAATGTTTGCAAGAGTGGCGCTTGGCAGTGTAGGCTTTGTGGAGATAGCTGTATCTTATGTTATTCTTATTGCAAGTATAATAGCAGTAGGAATATTAGGCTCTAAGATATACAGAATGGGAACATTAAGATATGGTAATCCCATTACATTAAGAAATGCATTTAAGAATCTTAAGCATGAGTAAAAATAAGGCGGCAAACCGGTAATGGTAAGCCGCCTTTATTAATTAGTTATTAAAATTTAACTTTATAATTTAACTGTTTCGCCGCCTTTTACTTCAATAATAGTGTCGTTATTAACAGCAAGCCATACTGATTTTACAGATGGATTATGTACATATTCATTATCAGAAAAGAATTCAAGTCTGTCAAATAATTCATTGTATTCAACGATTTCTGAATTAGTTGCATACCAGATATCATCACGGTTAGCAATCATCTCGCAGAAATTTTCTATGACTTCCCAGTTGTTATTGCGTTCAAATTCATAGCTATGACCCCATACATACATCATATAAAGATACTGTTTCTTAGTAAGTGCCATGAACTTTTTACCAAAATCAATAAGATTATGATTGTGATGGCAGGTTGGAACCCATCTCATATAATCATCAGGCATAAAGAAACCGTTCTCATCACCGATAGGGATAGGTCCATCCGCACTGGAAGCGTAATTCTCGGCAGCCTTGGTAGCAGCATATCTGTCGTTGGTTACGCGCGCATATTTGATTCCAACTGACTTTGCAATATCAACGATGCGGCTGTCAAAAGAACCATTAGGATAAGCAAAACCTGTTATTGGGCGATGGAATATTTTTTCTAGATTATTCTTATCTTCAAGAATCTCTCTAATAACAGCATAATCATTGAGCCTTATCATAGTGGGATGTGTAAATGTGTGAACAGCAATATCATGACCAGCATAAAGCTCTGGCCATTCTTCCTGAGGGATTCTTATTGCTGGATCAATAATACCAGTATTAAGATTAAATGTTGCCTTAAGATTATATTTGTTAAAAAGTTTTACAAGACGTCTGTCTTCAATCTTTCCATCATCATAGCTAAATGTAAGAACCTTGAACTTTCCACCTGGGAATACTTTATATATTTTATTCATAATTATTGTCTCCATAGTTAATTGGTTAATAAAATTCAATTTGATATTATATAACACAATTATAGATATGTCATGTGTTTTTAAACAAAAATATGATAAATTATGGAACTATTTATATATTTTTTGAATTTTATTTGAAAATATGACTGCTTGATAATACTTTGTTCAGCTTTTAGATATATACTACCATAAAATATATTATTAATGTACAGATTAATGCTTCCATATATCTGCTCAGAATTAACAGGAGCTGGAAGAGTTTCAGGCAGATTAATTTCATAAGTAACAGAATCATCACCGCAAGTAAGAAATTCAACATACCTATCAGGAATAAGACGGCAATAATTACGTTTTCCATTGGTAACAGGTACATAGAATACGAATTGATAATTAAAATACCGTTCTTTGTAATATTTTTTGCCGAGTGCTATAAGATAATTAGCATCACTCCATTTGTAATTCTTATTAGGTGGCCAGCCACATGCAAGCAGGGCGATACACAGTGTCCGGTTTTTGTCTTTGTATGCACATACATAACAGTATCCTGCTTTGTTGGTGAAACCTGTTTTACCAGAGATAATTCCTTCATCAGGATTTAAAAGTCTGTTTTTGTTGTTTAGCTGATAATGGTATCTGCCTGTTGTGTCTGAAAATGTTTTAGAAACAGTCTGTGTTATATATAAAAAATCCTCATTATTAATACAATATGCCATAGTTTTTGCAAGGTCATATGCTGTTGTATGATGAAAACTATAATTATCTTCGTCATCAAGACCATTAGGTGTTATGTAATATGTATCAGCTAAGAGAATATCATCAGCTTTTTCATTCATTAGGTCAGTAAATATATGTACAAGTATTTTGCTTTGTTCATGGTTAATCCCAGAAAGAAATGAAGAATCATAATTATAATTATTGATAAATGGAGTTTCAGACCTTAAAGAAGGATTTTTACACAGTAAGTAATAAGCAGCATTTTCAGCAATTATTACAGCTGAATCATTATGTGATTCAAGCATAAGTGAGTAGAATAGGTCGTTAATTATGAATTGCTCACCAGTTACGGCGTTAAGCTGTACATCAGGCATGGAAGCTGCGTAGGCGGAAGTTGTTACGACAAAATTCTTGTCACAGTTTTCCAAAGCAATAATAAGAGTCATAATTTTAGTTGTGCTTGCCATGCTGACAGCAGTATTTTCGTTATTACCAAAAAGAATCCGTCCGGAATCAGCATCAATAAGGACGGCATATTTTGCATACAAACCTGCTGCATTAGCATTTACGGGAGTTAATATACTGCATATTAAAAACAATATTATTGATATAAATATGGAAAAATATTTTGATGACTTCATAGAAATTTAATAATATATCTTTGTATGATTATATTAAAATGCTTTGATATTATGAGTGATTTAAGGTATTATTTAGATAGATATTTATACGTGGAATAATTGACGCTTAAACTTTACAAGGAGGAATTATGGCATATATTGAATTTAATGATGTAAAGAAAATATATAAAATGGGTGATGTTAAAATCAGGGCACTTAATGGTGCAAGTTTTCAGATTAATGAAGGAGAATTTGCTGTTGTATTAGGACCTAGTGGTGCAGGAAAGAGTACTATTCTTAACATCCTTGGAGGAATGGATACATGTACTACCGGGGAAATAACTGTTGATGGTAAAAGAATTGACAAGTATAGTTCAAGACAGCTTACAGCATACAGAAGATATGATATCGGATTCGTATTCCAGTTCTATAATCTTGTACAGAATCTTACTGTCAAAGAAAATGTTGAGCTGGCAACGCAGATATGCAAAGAGCCTCTTGATATTGTTAAGACAATAGAAGCTGTGGGATTATCTGACAGAATAGGAAATTTTCCGTCACAGTTATCAGGTGGTGAACAGCAGAGAGTTGCCATTGCAAGAGCACTTGCAAAGAATCCTAAGATGCTTTTATGCGATGAACCAACAGGTGCACTTGATATTAATACAGGAAAAAACATTCTTAAGCTTTTAAGTGATATGTGTAGGAAGAATGGAATTACTGTTGTTGTTATAACACATAACCAGGCAATTTCAGCAATGGGAGATAAAGTTATTAAGGTAAAGAATGGTATCGTGGACAGTGTTGTTATTAATGACAATCCTGTTTCAGTAGACGAGATAGACTGGTAATACTATGGAGGCTTGTACAATATGGGAAAATCAGTGTGGAAAGATCTCTTTCGTGAGATTAAGAGAACATTTGGAAGATTTATAGCTATATTTGCAATTGTTGCTATTGGAGTAGCATTTTTTGCAGGAGTAACAGCATCTTCTAATGATATGAAGAATTCAACGGATCACTATTATGATGATTATAATATGAGTGATTTAAGACTTTTATCATCAATAGGTTTTAATGAAGATGATATTAATGTAATAAGAGAAGTTCAAGGCGTTAAAGGAATATGTCCTGCGTATTCACAGGATGCAGTTATCAGGAAAGACAGCATAGAGACAGCTGTACATATAATGTCAGTACCCGTTAATACAGACAGAGATAATAAAGATTATATTAACCAGTTACGAATCAAGGAAGGACGGCTTCCTGAAAAGAGCGGTGAATGTGTTGTAAGGTATGAAGACACCAAGGACAACTTTTCTATTGGAGATACAATTAAGCTTTCATCTGGAACACAGGATGATATTAATGACAGTCTTAAAGATTCAGAGTATACAGTTGTAGGAACTGTATACACACCTTACTATGTATCGTATGACCTTGGAACTACTAATGTGGGCAGCGGCAGGATTAATTATCTTATGTATATTACAGAAGATGAATTTATGTCCGATTATTACAATGAGATATTTGCTACTGTAGATGGTGCAAAAGAACTTGATACATATGGAACTGAGTATAAAGACCTCGTTAAAGAAACAGCAGACAGAATAGATGATATTTCGCAAAACAGGATTGACGAAAGAAAAGATGCAATTCTTTCTATGTATGATGAGGCTGTTGTGGAAGCTAAAGAAACTGCCCAAGCTGCAATATATCAGCATGTCGTAGAATCACTTACAGAACAATACAGTAATTATTTTATCGGAATGGATGTTTCTGCTATTATTGAGCCATATATTCAGCCAGCATATGAGAAAGCACTTGAATCTTATGATTTCAGCAGCATTGAAGCTCAGGCTAAGGAAGATTTTGAATCTAAATATGGTGACAGCGACGACTGGAAATGGTATGAGCTTACAAGACAGGAACAGTATTCTTTTAAAGATTATGAATCCAGTGCAGACAGGATGAAAGCTATTGCCACGGTATTTCCAATGTTTTTTATAGTTGTATCTGCCCTTGTATGTCTTACTACAATGACAAGAATGGTAGCAGAGGAAAGGGGGCTTATAGGAACATATAAAGCACTAGGATACAGTAAAAAGGTGATCGCATTCAAATATATAGCATATGCATTAATTGCTTCGGTTACTGGAGGAATAGCAGGCTGTATCATAGGTCTTAAACTGTTTCCGCTTGTAATATATAATTCTTGGAATATAATATACCAGCTTCCGCCAATAGTGTACGACAGCCACATACTTCTTTCAATTATAGCCATTACTAGCATGATTTTAGTAACGGTTATAGCAGCCATTTTTTCATGCTACAGTGAGTTAGAAGAGGTTCCTTCAGAGCTTATGCGTCCGAAAGCACCTAAGAGCGGTAAGAAAATCCTTCTTGAGCATATTACATTTATATGGAAACACATGTCATTCACAATGAAGGTTACTATGCGTAATCTGTTCCTGTATAAGAAGAGATTTCTTATGACTGTTGTAGGGATTGCAGGCTGTACGGCACTTATGACAGCAGGCTTTGGTATTAAGAACAGTATTGAATGTCTTATCCATAACCAGTACGGTGAACTTATACATTATGACAGCGTTGCCACATTTACAGCTGGGGTTACACAGGAGGAAATAGATAATCTTAAAGGGGACATGTCAGCAGACGGACACATTGCAGATTATTTATTAAACTGTGGTTATTCTGATGATGTTAAGAGTGCTGAAGATACAGAGACAGCAGAATATGTCATAGTTGATGATAAGAATGCATTTAAAGATTATGTGACATTAAGAACAAGAAGAAAGCATAATGATGTTGCTCTTGAAGATTCAGGCGTTGTTATCACTGAAAAGCTCTCCAAAGATTTAGGGGTAAAGAAAGGTGATAAAATCACAGTAACATCATCCGCTGGAAAGCAGTCAGAGGCTGTTGTATCCGGTATTACAGAAATGTATGTTAATCATTATATATATATAAGTACAGAATATTATAATGAACTTTTTGGAAATGTTCCTGATAACAACAGGGTGCTTATAAAGATTAACGGAGATGTAAGCGAAACTGAAAGTTATATGGGAGATGAATACCTTACAAGAGATTATATTAAGGGTGTGGGCTTCCTTAATGCTAATGTCACACGATTTGAGAATATGATACAGTCACTTGACCTGGTAACATGGGTACTTATAATATCAGCAGGTCTGCTTGCATTCGTTGTGTTATATAATCTTACAAATGTTAATATATCGGAGAGAAGAAGAGAAATTGCAACTATTAAGGTACTTGGTTTCTTTGACCCGGAGGTAGGTATGTATGTGTACCGTGAGAATATATTCCTTACACTAATCGGTGGTGTGTTTGGACTATTATTAGGAAGACTTCTTCATATATACATAATGCTTACTGTAGAGATGGATGCAATAATGTTTGGATATGCTATTAAACCGACAACATATATATATTCATATCTTATCACATTGATTTTCTCAGTTGTAGTTAATCTGGCCATGTATGGAAAGTTAAAGAAGCTTCCTATGGTCGAATCTTTAAAGTCAGTAGAATAAAACGGACAGCCCTTTCATATATTGTGAAAAACAATAGTGAAGGGGCTTGTTTTTGTATGACGAATCACTCTATAAAATCCTCCCGGATGAATTAATTAAAGACATTGGAATATATGCAGGATTACAGCATGTCAGGGAAATACGTCTTCGTATAGGAAGACTGCCTGCTGCCATATGCGATAATGGCGAACATATGGGAACCAGACCTGTAGATGAACATATGATAACAAGAATACTGTCAATAGCAACTAATTATTCATCTTATGCTTATGAATCCTGTATAGCGAATGGATTTCTGACAATTAAAGGCGGACACAGAATTGGACTTGGCGGACAGGTTATATGGGAGAATGGAAAAGTAAAGAATTTCTCTCATGTGACATTCATGTGTATAAGAATTGCTAAACAGATGAAAGGCTGCGCTGATAATATAATGAATGAGCTTTTAAAAGACGGGTTAAAGCACACTGTTATAATATCACCGCCGGGCTTTGGAAAAACAACACTACTTAGAGACATTATAAGACAGTTATCTGATAAATATAGAAAAAATGTGGTTTTAATTGACGAACGATGTGAAATAGCGGCATGTGTA
>OGCN01004252.1_pt1 | contig 12582 bp, 10 predicted proteins | sample 1570181 | NCBI WGS metagenome assembly OGCN01 (sample SAMEA4370584, study PRJEB24528) | human gut metagenome | reverse complement strand
CTTTACACTGGAAAAGATACTCCGGTAGATTACATGAAAGAAAAACTTGGAATCTGATCCTGATTCCACAGCTCCCCCGAAGAATGATACATATTCTTCGGGGGATTTTTCTATGCAAATTTACATAAGGTATTGAAATTCGTCCTGAAAAATGTGATGATAGCCATGAAAGAATAAATGTATAGGATATGAGGAGAATTTTTATGATAAAACTTATTGTGACAGATATAGATGGAACACTTGTAAAAGATGGGACTCTGGATATCAATCCGGAATATATGGATGTGATAAAGAAGCTCACGGAAAAGGGGATACACTTTGTGGCATGTTCCGGCAGACAGTACTGCAGTGAAAGACAGTTGTTTGTACCGGTAAAAGACCGGATCTTTTTTATTTCGGATGGCGGTACTCTGATCCGTACATCGGAGGAAATATTAAAAGTTCATACATTGTCTGCTGAAATCTGGAAAAATATGGCGAGAATGGCAAAGAAAGAAATGCCGGGATGTGATTATTTTATTTCCAGCCCGGATGTCAGTTATGCGGAGAATGCGAAAACACCAATGTTTCGCTGGTTACATGACTCTTATGGATATGATATAAGAGAAGTGCCTGATTTATTGGAACCTTCCTTTGAAAATGAACAGATTATGAAGATTGCTATCTACAATACAGATCATTGTGAAGAAAAATGTGCTCCGGTTTTTACGCCTTACTGGAAAGATAAAGTCAACATGGCATGTGCGGGAAAGGAATGGATGGACTGTACACCACATGGCGCAGATAAGAAGTCAGCGGTTGCCTTTTTGCAGGAGTATCTGGGAATTTCACCGGAAGAAACCTGTACTTTTGGCGACAATATCAACGATATTGAAATGTTAAAAAATGCCGGATACAGTTATGCAGTTGCAAATGCCAGAGAGGAAGTACAGGCAGCAGCCAAAGCAGTCTGTCCATCTTATCTGGAAGACGGTGTGCTGCAAGTGTTGAAGAGTTTACTGTAAGGTGATTTAAGGCAAATGTCAAAAATGACAGGAGGTTTTGCGATAGTTAGGAGTTGACTTTTTATCAGCAATAGCATATGATAATAACAGCTAAGGAATGTGACGAGATTCCATGAAGCAAAAAACGAAAGCCCCCAGAGCTGCAACTCTGAGGGCTTTCTTGCTCGTTAAGGTGAGCTATTCCGTTTAGGCTGTTGCTGCCTATCGTCTACCGCTCAGCCATTTGCATATGTAGTAGCTAACTACGTTTGCTATCACGGAGACAAGAAGTGTGACGAGTATTTCTTCCATGAAACGTGCACCTCCTTTCTGCTGGAGGTTCGACAGCTATTTTAGTATAGCATAGGTTAGAACAAATTGGAACATAGAGGAAATAAACAGAAAATAATCTTTGCTTTATCACTTTAAATCGTGTATAATATTTTTTATATTCAGGCGAGAGTGAAATCGTCAAATTTTGATACGCGGAAAGGAAAATGGATTATGTCGAAACATATCACAGGACACACCGGATTATTATGTTTACTTGGAAGCCCGGTCGCACACAGTGTTTCTCCGGAAATGCACAATGAAGCATGCGATCAGCTGGGGCTGGATTATACATATCTTGCATTTGATGTACCGGAAGATAAAATGCCGGAGGCAGTACAGGGACTTCGTACGATGGGAGCAAGAGGATGGAATATCACCATGCCAGGCAAGAACATTATGTGTAAGCTTGCAGATAAAGTATCCCCTGCATCTGAGATTTCAGGAGCATGTAATACTATTGTTAATGACAATGGGGTTCTGACTGCATACACAACAGACGGTGTCGGATTTATGAGAGCTGTCAAAGAAGACGGCGTTGATATTATCGGAAAGAAGATGACTCTTCTCGGTGCTGGTGGAGCTGCAACTGCGATTCTGGTACAGGCCGCACTGGATGGAGTTGCTGAGATCAATGTATTCAACGTAAGAGATAACTTCTTCGCAAGAGCAGAAGAGATCGTTGCAAAACTGAATGAGCGCACAGAGTGCAAAGTAACATTGCATGATTTTTCCGATCCGGAGGTTCTGCGTGCATCCATCGCTGATAGTGCGATTCTTGTAAATGGTACTTCAGTAGGTATGGCACCGAATGTAGACAGAACGATCATTACAGATACAAGTATGTTCCATAAAGATCTGTTTGTATTTGATGTAATCTATAATCCGCAGGAGACAAGACTTCTTCGTGAAGCAAAAGAAGCAGGATGCAAGACTGGTAATGGAATGTACATGCTGCTGTACCAGGGAGCTGCTTCCTTCAAACTATGGACAGGTGAGGAAATGCCTGTAGAGATCATTAAAGAGAAATATTTCTCTTGACAAGAGAAGTTATGGTTTTATAAAAAAACAAGGGGACTGGCTTACGAAGTCCCCTTGCTTTTTTTATAAAAAGATTTCCCCATCAAATACGGTTGTAGCAGGGCCGGTCATGTAAACGAGATTTTCCTGACGATTCCAGAGAATCTGCAGGTCGCCGCCGAGCAGTTTGACGGTAACCGGCTGCTCCTCATCTACCAGTCCGTTCAGGGTTGAAGCAACAGCAACTGCACATGCACCGGTACCGCAGGCAAGTGTCTCGCCGGAACCACGTTCCCATACGCGCATCTGCAGGGTGTGGCGGTCAATCACTTTTACAAATTCCGTATTGATACGGTCCGGGAAAGCGATGTGATTTTCGAATTTTGGTCCGATCTTTTCGATATCCAGATCTTTCAGATCATCCATATATACGATCGCATGTGGATTTCCCATAGAAACAGCAGTGATGTGGTAAGTAGTTCCATCAACATTCAGTGGCTCATCGATTACCTGCTCTTTTGTGGAAACCACCGGAATCTGTCTGGAAGTCAGAATTGGTGCGCCCATGTTAACCTTAACAAGAGCAACTTTTCCATCATCACCCAGAGTCAGGTCCAGATATTTAATACCGCTCTTAGTAGCAACAGAAATATTCGTTTTATTTACAATGCCGTAATCGTAGGCATATTTTGCCACACAGCGAATTCCGTTTCCGCACATGGCACCCTGAGAGCCGTCCAGGTTATACATATCCATTTCACAGTCTGCCACATCGGATGGCTTGATCAGAATCAGTCCGTCAGATCCGATTCCGAAGTGACGGTCGCTGACAAATTTTGCGACAGCAGACGGATTACTTACAGTTTCTTCAAAGCAGTTTACATATACATAATCGTTTCCGATTCCATGCATTTTGGTAAATTTCATAAAAATAAATCCTCCTCATTCAAATAAATATTCTCCCTGATAAAAGTACTTCCCTTTTTAATCGTATTTGGAAAATTCCAAAACAGATTCTATATTTCGAGGTTTTAGTATAACGAAAAAATGTTATAGTTTTGTGAAACCAGAGTAAAAAATTGCAATTCAATTACAAATATAACATAAATATGCAGAGACTGTATAGCACAGAAACGTTAAAATTAAGAAATTAAATTGGTTATGAAGGCAGTCTCAGATCAATTTCTGCATCTCCGGGAAAGGCCCGAGGCTTCGTTTCAGAATACCTGTCACCTGTGCGATCAGGATTCCGTAATTGGTAATCGGTACACCCTGATCCTGGCAGCAGGCGATACGGTACTTCATTTCACGTTCGTTTAACATACAGCCACCACAGTGAACCACCATTTTATAGGAAGAGACATCATCCGGAAACTCTGTTCCGGAAGTGAATTCAAAAACAGGCTTCTTTCCGGTATAATTTCGAATCCATTCAGGCATCTTGCATGTTCCAATATCTCCGCACTGGCGATGGTGTGTACATCCTTCTGCAATCAGGATGCGGTCACCATCTTCAATAGAAGAAAGAGCAGCAATACCTTTCAGCTGAGTTTCCAGTTCTCCTTTATATCTTGAAAAAAGAATCGAAAAAGAAGTCAGGGTGATGTTTTCCGGCACAGCTTTTGAAACACGTGCAAATGCCTGACTGTCTGTAACGACAAGTTTCGGACAGACACCTTGTGCAAGAAAATGATCCAGGGTACTTTTTAATTCTGTATCTCGTACAACAAGAGAGAGAGCACCACGTTCCAGAATATCGCGGATTGTCTGCTGCTGTGGCAGAATCAGACGGCCTTTTGGGGCAGCTTTATCGATTGGGACAACGAGAATGACCAGGTCGAGGGGGTCGATCAGATCCTGGATCAGTGGGTATTTGTGCGTGTCTTCCGGTTTCAGAGAGGCAATTTTTTCTTTCAGTTCCTGGATGTTCATGCCGTCGGAAGCACTGACCAGAACTTCTCCGGCACGGACGGACATGGCAAGATCCTTGATCTTTTCGGTAGAAAGCAGATCAATCTTATTATATACGATCAGATAAGGGATGCCTTTTTTATGAAAACGGTGAATCAGTTCAAGTTCTTCTTCGCCTTTTCCAGCCGTACTGTCGATAACAAGAATTGCGATATCTGTTTTGTTCAGAACCTGATAACTTTTGCGGACGCGGAGCGCACCAAGTTCACCTTCATCATCAATACCGGGAGTATCAATGACCATGACCGGGCCAAGTGGAAGCAATTCCATGGTCTTGTAGACGGGATCGGTGGTTGTTCCCATAACGGAAGAAACAATTGCGAGATCCTGTCCGGTTACAGCATTGATAACACTGGATTTACCGGCATTCCTTTTTCCGAAAAAACTGATATGTACCCGTTCAGAAGCGGGTGTCTGATTCATTCCCATAAAATTACCTCCTTCATGATGTCTGCTGGACAGACAGCAAAAAACGAAAAATCTATTGCTATAAATTGTAAAAGTGGATTGATTCTATTATATGAGATATCATTAGGATATTCAAGCAGACACCATGGGTTTTGTGTTAACAGAGCTATAAGAAGTGGACTATTAGAAGATAAAAAAGCCTTTAAAAATAAAAAATTATGCATTCTAACAAGGTAAATTGTGAATGTGTCAAAAATTTTGTATACTTATAAAAGAAAGTATTGCTTGTAATTTTGGGATAGTATGATACAATAAGAAAAATGAATAGGAATTATGCAATTTTATGCATAAATATTCCTGGGTAAAACGAGGAGGAGAACAAAATGAACTTAAAGAAAATTACAGCACTTATGATTGGTGCAGTTATGGCAGTATCCATGGCAGTTCCGGCGATGGCTGATGATAAGGTAGAAACTGTTACAGATGGTAAACTTACAGTAGCAACAAGCCCGGACTTTGCACCATATGAATTTTATTCAATCGATGAAGATGGCAACCCGACACTTGCAGGATTTGATATGGATCTGGCTAAATACATCGCAGACAAGATGGGACTGGAACTGGAAGTAGTTCCGATGGACTTTGATGGTGTATTAAGCGAGCTGTCACAGAAAAACGTAGACCTTGGTATGGCTGGTCTTTCACCTGACCCGGCTCGTGCAGATGCAATGGAATTCTCTGATCTGTACTACAAGGGAGGACAGTCCTTCGTAACAGTTAAGGATAAAGCAGACAAATTCACAAAACTGGAAGATGCAAACAACAAAGATTATTCTATCGGTGCACAGACAGGTTCTATCCAGCTTGATCTTGCAAACGAAAACACTCCGGATGCAGATATCGTATCTCTCCCGAAGGTTACAGATATCATCACTGAGCTTCTGACAGGTAAGATGGACGGTGCATTCATTGAGACAGCTGTAGCAGAAAGCTACCAGAAAAACTATCCGGATCTTGAAATCGTATGTGATGTACCATATGATACAGAAGGATCGGCAATCGGTGTAGCAAAAGGAAACGAAGCACTTCTTAAAGCTGTAAACGAAGCGATCGCAGATGCTATTGATGATGGTTCTATGGATAAATTCGTAGCAGATGCAACAGAGCTTGCAGCAGGTCAGACATATGAAGGAACACTGGACGAGAGCGGTGCAGTTCCGGAAGCTGATGCAGCAGATGACGCTGAATAATATTTAAGAAAGATTTCTTATAAAAATATTTTATAAGATATTTCAGGCAACACAAACAAAAATCATAGATTCCTCCCCAGATATATATGGGGAGGAATTGTTGCTGTTTAAACTTAAGTAATTAAGTTCAGTATTCAGCAATGATATATGAAAATTAACTATACAATGAAAGGAGTTTATATGGACAGTTTTATTAAATTATCTAATTTTGGCAAAATTGCCCCATATGCACAGCTGTTTCGACAGGGTCTTCTCGTAACTGTATTGTTGTCACTGTTTACAGTAGCGATTGGTTTTGTTCTTGCTCTGATCCTCGCACTGATGCGTATGTCAAACATCCGTCCGTTCCGTGCTCTGGCAGTAGACCGTAATGGACATCTGAGAGAGGGAGGACCGCTGGTGTGGCTGTCCAAATTTAATCCCCTTTCTTTTATCGCAACTGCTTATGTAGAGATTCTTCGTTCCACTCCGGTACTGGTACAGATTTTTATCATCTACTATGGTGTGTTCGGAATGATCGATCTTCCATCATTCCAGCTGTTTGGATTTATCAAATTCAATCGTTTCTTCCCGGGTGTTGTTGCACTTGGTATGAACTCCGGTGCATATCTCTGTGAGATCATCCGTGCCGGAATCCAGTCCATCGATCAGGGACAGACAGAAGCCGCACGTTCTCTGGGGCTTTCCCAGACTATGAACCTGCGCTATATCATTCTTCCGCAGGCACTCAAAAATATCCTTCCGGCGATCGCAAATGAGTTTGTTGTTATCATCAAGGAATCTGCAATTACCTACACCATCGGTGTTCAGGATATTATGTCTGCCGTAAACGCAGTCAAGGGAGCAACCTTTATTATCATTGAGCCACTGCTCGTTGCGACAGCAATTTATTTCTGTCTGTGCTTCCCGACCTCCAAACTGATTGCATATTTTGAAAGGAGAATGAGCCATGGCGACAAGCGATAGTCTGATTCAGGTAAGAAACCTTAAGAAACATTATCACAGAGGCGCGATCAAGGCTCTGGATGGTGTGACAGCTGATATTAACAAAGGTGATGTTATGGTAGTGATCGGACCGTCTGGATCCGGTAAATCTACTTTTCTCCGAAGTCTGAACCTCCTTGAAGAGCCGACAGACGGTGAGATCATTTTTAATGGTGTAGATATCACAAAGAAAAAATATGTCGATGCTTCCGGAAAGAAAGTAAAATTGGACATCGACAGCCTCCGACAGAAAATGGGCATGGTTTTTCAGCATTTTAACCTGTTCCCACATATGACGATCCTGGATAATATGACACTTGCACCGATGAAAGTAAAGGGTGTTTCAAAAGAAGAAGCGGAGAAAAAAGCACTGGAGCTTCTGGACCGTGTCGGTCTTGCTGACCGTGCAAATGCATATCCGATCCAGCTTTCCGGTGGTCAGAAGCAGCGTGTGGCAATCGTAAGGGCCCTTGCGATGGAGCCTGACGTTATGCTGTTTGACGAACCGACTTCTGCTCTTGACCCGGAGATGGTAGGAGAAGTTCTGGATGTTATGAAAGAGCTTGCCAAAGAAGGCATGACCATGGTGGTCGTAACACATGAGATGGGATTCGCACGTGAGGTAGGAAACCGTGTGCTCTTTATGGCAGACGGTAAACTTCTTGTAGATGGAACACCGGAGGAAATTTTCGAAAATCCGACGAATCCGCGTCTGCAGGAATTCTTATCTAAGGTGCTGTAAAATAAAAAAGGTGACCGGAAAATTCTGGTTGCCTTTTTGAGTTTATACAACAGGAAGTCAGAAAGAATGAAACGGATTTATCCGATTGGTTTACAGAAAGAAGGTACGATACTATGACAGCAGAAAAACAGTCTGCATTGCATACAATTGAGGACAAGCGCGACCTGATTACAGGAATCGCCGATAAAATCTGGGAATTTGCAGAGCTTTCCCTGCAGGAGTTCAAATCCGCAGCCGCTTACTGTGAAGCACTGGAAAGAGAGGGCTTTGAGGTGGAACGTGGAACCTGTAATATCGAGACTGCATTTGCGGCATCCTACGGACATGGACGTCCGTATATCGGCATTTTGGCAGAGTATGATGCACTTTCCGGACTTTCACAGGAAGCAGGGTTGCTTGAGCGTAAAGAGATCCAGGAAGGCGGAAATGGTCACGGATGCGGACATAATCTTCTGGGCGCCGGTGCGTTTGCGGCGGCACTTGGTGTCAAAGCATATCTGGAAAAAAATGAGATGGAAGGAACCGTGATTCTTTATGGATGCCCGGGTGAAGAGGGTGGCGCGGCAAAAGCATTTATGGCGCGTGACGGTCTCTGGAAAAAGCTGGACGCAGCACTTACCTGGCATCCGGAAGATGTCAATGAGGTAGCAACCGGTTCTTCAAACTCCTGCATTCAGACGCAGTACAAGTTTACAGGAACGGCTTCTCACGCAGCAGGAGCGCCTGAGATGGGCAGGAGCGCCCTTGATGCAGTGGAGCTTATGAATATCGGGGTACAGTTTCTGAGAGAGCATATGAGCAGTAAGGCGCGCATCCATTATGCAATCACAGATGCCGGCGGATGCAGTCCGAATGTTGTACAGCCAAAGGCGAGCGTTTTATATATGGTGCGTTCCAATCATGTGGCAGAAGCTGTGGAGCTTCAGAAACGTGTGGACAAGATTGCCAAAGGTGCGGCTCTTATGACGGAGACAACTTTTGAGAAAAAATTTATTGACGGTCTGGCAGACACGGTAAGTAACTTTGCGCTGGAGCGTGTTCTTTATAAAAACTTTGAGGAGCTTGGTGTTCCGCAGTATACCGAAGAAGAAAATAAATATGCGGATGCGCTGGCAGCAACTTATGACCACAGCGCAATTCCGGGAGTGGCAGCCGAAAACGATGAGACGGCAAGAGAAGCAGTAGAAAAGATGCAGAAGGAGTATGGTCATGCAATGAATGCATTCCTTGCACCACTCTATCAGAAGGATGCGTTCAAGGCCGGTTCTACCGATGTAGGTGATGTAAGCTGGCTGACACCAACGGCACAGATCCATGTGGCAACATGGCCGAACGGATGCCCGGGACACAGCTGGCAGAATGTTTCCTGTGACCGCACCGAGATCGGACATAAAGCAGCAATCCATGCGGGCAAGGTTCTTGCAGCAACCGCAATCGATCTGTTTGAAGATCACAGCCTTCTTAATGAGGCGAGAGCAGAGTTTGAAAAACGTACAAAATCCGGATTCGTATGCCCGATTCCGGCAGATGCCGTACCGGTAATTCCGGATTAAATCTGGATACAAAAAGGCCGATTTCCTGATGTATATGAATACACGGGAAACCGGCTTCTTTTATTATTCGGATGTTTCCTGCTTTTCGTGCAGGCCACTTAATTTTTTCATTTCTTTGTAGCAATATTTGATAATCTCTTTACGGGTGATGATTCCGATAAAAGATCCCTTGTCATCGATAACAGGAACATAGTTCTGATTGATGGCACGATCCAGCAGGTCTTCCATATCTGCATCGGCGTGTACCGGCTTATAAGTGGCGCGTCTCGGGATCGCCATGATCGAAACATTCTCCATTTCTTTGAGATCAGTGCTGTTGATATTGAGAAGCTTGATTCCCCATAAGAGGTCTCCCTCGGAAATCGTTCCTGTGTACTGTCCCTCTTTATTCAGAATCGGGATACAGGAGAACTTACGGTGTTCCATCTTTTCAACAGTCTGTCGCAGGGTCTCGTCTTCAAATATATAGGCTACGTCGCTTTTGGGTGTCAGAAAAAATAAAATATTCACAGTTGGTACCTCTGTCTTTCTTGTATGTTCACTGATAAATGTTCAGGTCGGTTGCTACTGATATGATAGTATGAAGGTACCTGTCTGTCAATAATTCAAATATTAAAATTTAGTGAAATCTTACTATAGAAGGACTGTTTTAAAGTCGGTCTTATGGCAAATTGTCGACTTATGCCCTGATTACAGCAGATTTACTCCTGCTTCCGCAGCAGTCTTTGTGACTTCTTCCGGCCACAGGGATACATGAACTTCGCCGATGTGTGCTTTACGAAGGAAGAACATACAGATACGGGACTGTCCGATTCCGCCGCCGATAGTGTATGGCAGTTCTTTGTTCATGATTGCTTTCTGGAATGGAAGCTCTCTGCGGTCATCGCAGCCTGCCTCTGTAAGCTGGCGGTCGAGTGCTTCCTCGTCTACACGGATACCCATAGAAGAAAGCTCAAGAGCAATATCCAGTACCGGATAATAAACAAGAATGTCACCGTTCAGTTCCCAGTCGTCATAGTCCGGAGCACGTCCGTCATGACGCTCGCCATTGCTTAAGGTCTTACCTACCTGCATAAGGAAGACTGCACCTTTTTCTTTGACTATCTTGTATTCTCTTTCCTTCGGAGTAAGATCCGGATACATGTCAACCAGTTCCTGTGTGGAAACAAAAGCGATTTCTTTCGGAAGGATCTCTTCAATATAATCATACTGTACAGCCATGTATTTCTCAGTTTTGCGAAGAACACTGTAGATAGAACGTACGGTGTTGATTAGAGTTTCCATGTTGCGTTCTGCTTTAGTAATAATCTTCTCCCAGTCCCACTGGTCAACGTATACAGAGTGGATGTTATCCAGATCTTCGTCACGGCGGATCGCGATCATATCTGTATAAAGTCCTTCACCATGAGCAAAACCATATTTCTTAAGCGCATAACGTTTCCATTTTGCAAGGGAATGTACGATCTCAGCGTTTTCGTCCTGACCTTTGATGTCGAAACTTACCGGGCGCTCCACACCATTCAGATTGTCATTCAGGCCGGATGACGGAGATACAAAAACCGGAGCAGAAACACGAAGAAGATTGAGCTTCTGTGAAAGAGTCTGCTGGAAAAAGTCTTTGACTGTTTTAATTGCAACCTGTGTATCATGCAGATTCAGATCTGAATGATAGCCGGCAGGAATTTTGATTTGTTCCATAATAGCCTCCTCAAATTTAATATAGACATTATAGCAAGAAAAATATGCGATTGCAATTTTAACCTTGTAAGATTTATGGAAAAAGGCTACAATAATACATACAGCAATAAAATGAGGGGGGTGTTGTCTATGAGATGTCCTTTATGTGACGGACCTGTTGTGAATGGAAGATGTAAAGACTGTGGTATGCCGTACCGTAAGGATGAGATTTTATATCATTTGAATGAAAGCCGAAGCGATCATTACAAGCATGCATCTGATAAGGCGCGTAAGATCATGCGCGAACAGCAGAGACCGCAGGACACACCGAAGAGAATGAACGGTGCTGCGAAGAGTACGGCCGGACGGACAACTGTATCCAGACAGGTGATTCAGGAGCAGCAGAAAAAGATTCGTCGGGATGCAATGCAGAAGATGTCTGCGACGCGAAATACTGCCGGAACGACGGAGAGATACACCAGAAAGCCGAAGAAACGTTCGAGATTTGTGTGGGTATGGATACTGTTTATTCTTGTGATGTCACTTGCACCGGCATTTGGCGATTTTAAAGACATGGTTCAGGATGTTGTGAGCAGTAAGTCGGACAGTGGGAATACATATACAGATACCGAAGAACTGGATACATATTTTTCTGCCGAGCAGGATGATAATGGATATATGTTTTATTCACTTGCAGCCGGGAATGGTCCGGTAACAGCAGGTGTGCAGATCGAAGCAGGAAGATACGGAATCTACACAATTGATGAGAAAGCTGTGGTTGTAGTTACTTCCAAAGACGGAACGAAAAAAGAGCGTTATCCGCTGAAAACAGGCGATGACACCTTGCTTGTGATGCTGAATGAGGGTGATACGATTGAGGTACAGTCCGAAGATGATCCAAATGCATGCATCTACCTGATGGAATGGGTAAACTGAAATAGTGTTTTAACTGATTCTTTTTTGGTAAGATTTCAGACAATAAAAACTGAAATTCACTCTTTTATTTCACATGATATTGTGTTATACTCTCATATGCAACACAATATATGGGGAGAAAGTAATGGGGAACAAGAAACCTCATAAAAGCATCAAACAGGAGAGACAAGGTATGATTTATGTAATCAAAAAAGATGGAACAAGAGAAGAATTTGATCCACAGAAAATCGTGAAAGCGGTAAATAAGTCAGCTGCACGAATTCTTTATACATTTTCTCAACATCAGACTGAGTGATGTCTCTCTTGGTATTCTGAGGGCTTCCGCTGTCCATCGCATCATGGGCCATCTTCTCGATCACACCAAAGAAGATCTCTTTATCAATACCATATTCTTCCAGCGTTGGTGTCTCTAATTCTTTGGTCAGGGCTACCACCGCTTCTAGGAATTTCTCGCTTGCCGCTTTATCAGAATCCTCTGCAACTGCAACGCCGATGGCTCTTCCCAAAGCTGCAAAACGATCATAAGCGCCTTCCAGGGCAAAGCTTAAGCAAACCTTCATCAGCATGGCATTGGATAAACCATGGGCTACATGGAACAGCGCACCGATCGGGCGGCTCATGCCATGGATCAGGGTTACCGATGCATTATTAAATGCAATACCTGCCTCCAATGCTGCTACAGACATTTCCACTCTCGCTTCCTCGTTCTTTCCATCATGAAAAGCCAC
>OGCN01004233.1_pt1 | contig 12635 bp, 6 predicted proteins | sample 1570181 | NCBI WGS metagenome assembly OGCN01 (sample SAMEA4370584, study PRJEB24528) | human gut metagenome | reverse complement strand
GAAGCGACTGCGTTCATGAGCAAGTAGCGAAGCGGACCTGGAATGTCCGCTTTACATGAAAAGCAGCGGTAGCACACTGGATTCATCAGCTATTCTACTGCTGCTTTTACAAATTACCGCTCTAATATAGTTGCTACTTCTTTAATGTATTCCGGTGTGGTGCCGCAGCATCCGCCTACAATGCCAGCGCCCACATCAATCAGTGCCTTGATGTGCTTGGCAAAATCCGGGGCTTTCATAGAATATACGGCATTTCCCTGATCATCAATGAAAGGCATTCCTGCATTGGGCTTGGCGATAACCGGAATGGAAACATTCTCGCGGATGTTTCGAATAACAGAAATCAGCTGGTCCGGACCAACGGAACAGTTTACACCTACTGCATCAGCGCCTGCAGCCTCCAGAGAAACAGCAGCTTCAATGGCATTTCCGCCGCTGAAAATACTTCCGTCAGCATCTACAGTCATAGTACACATAATCGGAAGCTGGCAGACTGTGGAAGCAGCATCTACAGCAGCAAGAGTCTCTTCAATATTGATCATGGTCTCTGCAACAATCAGGTCAACTCCTGCGTTTTTCAGAATTTCAATCTGTTCCCGGTACATTTCAAAAGCAGCCTCATAGGTCATATCTCCGGCAGGCTCCATCATTTTGCCGCTTGTGGTAATGTCAGCAGCGACATAAACCTTGCGGGAAGCTGCGTCTGCTACTTCTCTGGAATAGGACACCAGGCGGGTGTTGATCTCTTTTATCTGATCCTGAAGATGATGCATGGTGAGATTTATGCGATTACCACCAAAGGTAGGAGCATAGATAATATCGCTTCCCGCTTCTACATAGCCTCTCTGAAGGGCCTGGAAGACATCCTTATGTGCCAGTACCCACTCCTCTGTGCAGACGCCCTTTGGCATGCCGGCAGCCATCAGATTAGAACCTGTAGCTCCATCAAGAAGAACAACATTCTGTGTAAGTGTCTGAAAATCCTGTTTTGTCATATGATAATTCCTCCTTAGATTGGCAGAACATTTTCTTGCCCGCTTGTCCGGGTATACATGATATAGTTCTGCCGGATACGGTAGATTTCGTCATAGTCCCATCCGCGTCCTGGAAATTATAACGTTTTCATAAAAAAATAAATATAAATCTTTTGCATTATATCACTATTTGACTTGATTTTCCAGTTGCCAGCATATAAAATATATGCTATGTTCTGATAAAAAGTTACTGTTCATTCCGTGAACAGTAACGATGAATGACTATAAGAAAAGGAGTTACACGATGAGTAGAAGGAGAAGAAGAAACGACTGGATTCCAGGCGCAGTGATCACGGTCATTGTACTTATGCTTTCTGTTGTTTTCATGGGACTTCTTGCAATGACTAAGATGGTTCCCACGATTTATATGCTGATCATAGGCATTGTATTGGTATTGTTTACCGCTGTGATCTGGCTGCTGGTATGGCATTTCAGACATAAGGGCAGATTTATAGCAGGTACCATACTGGCAGTGCTTTTGGTTGCAGTTCTTGCCCTTGGCGGTTTTTATATTAACAAGACAAGAGATGCATTAAGCGGCATTTCCGGCGTTAATACAGAGGTAACCCAGATTGCAGTTTATGTAAGAAGTGACGATGCTGCGGATTCTGTTGAAGCAACTGCAGGATACAATTTTGGTATTTTGTCCTCTCTTGACCGTGAGAACACAGACGGTGCTGTAAACCATCTGAACAGTCAGTTTGGCACGGCGGTACAGACCACAGAATACGCCGGACTTACCGAGCTGGCAGACGGACTTTACAAAAATGAAGTAGGTGCGATTATCCTGAATAACGCATACCTGGATGTCCTTGAGGAAATGGACGGGTATGCAGACTTTGAGTCAAAGGTGAAACAGGTTGGAACTGTTGACGTGGAAAGTGAGATTGCGGTAAATAACACATCCTCTGAAGACAGTAACGATACGCAGACAGCAGAGCCGGTAACCACATCCAGAGGCGGTAAGGTTTATACCATTTACATCAGCGGTATTGATACCCGCGGCGAGATGACAGCTAAGAGCCGAAGCGATGTAAATATCATTGCGACTATCAATACAGACACCCGTGAGATTCTTCTTGTTTCCACACCTCGTGATTACTATGTGCCGCTTTCCATTTCAAACGGAGCACCGGATAAGCTGACACATGCAGGTATCTATGGAATTGATGTTTGTATGAACACCCTGGGAATGCTGTATGATGTTGATATCAACTATTACTTTAGGATTAACTTCGGTGGATTTGTGAAGGTAATTGATGCATTAGGCGGAATTACTGTATATTCAGATTATGACTTTGATTCCAAGAACATTACAGGATACCACTTCAATCAGGGAGAGAACTATGTAAACGGAGAACAGGCCCTTGTATTCTCAAGAGAGCGATATGCGTTCCAGGAGGGTGACCGCCAGAGAGGTAAGAACCAGATGGCAGTGATCAAAGGCGTTGTGGATAAAGCACTTTCTCCGGAAATCCTCACCAGCTATTCTTCCATTCTTTCCAGCTTGGACGGATGCTTTGGTACCAATATTACCTACGAAGAAATTGCACAGCTTCTCCAGCAGCAGCTTGCAGGCGGCGGTGACTGGACGATTGTTTCCTACAGTGTGGATGGAACCGGCGCAACTGAGAAGCCATACTCCATGAGCCAGAAGGCTTATGTTATGGTACCGGATTACAGTACTGTTGATAAGGCGAAAGACCTTATGGCGAAGGTACGTAATGGTGAGGTTGTTACGCAGGCAGATGTAGATGGTACCACAGGGCAGTAAATCAGCGAATTTAGACATGCTTCAAAGAAGAGCAAACAAGCGAATAGTAAGCCAGGGCAGATTTAATGATCTGCCCTGGCTGTTTTGCTTTTGCATAGAAGGATAACAAAAGATTATTTAGAAATAAAAAGAGGGAAAATTATATTATAAAACTACTATTTTTGTACATTTTATCTTTTAATACGTATATTAACGTGATATAATCGTATCATAAGCAATAAATTGAAATAGACAAATGAAAGGGTCGAAATATATGAATTTAATTCATTTGTCTGTGAAAAGACATACAAAATGGATGGAGGTGAAATGAAAGTATTAACCTCATTGCTATTAAAAGTGGAGCAGGCAGCAGGTTAAAAAGTAGATAGTAACAAATAGTATAAGAAAGGACTGGAAGAATATGAAAAAGCGATTATTAAGCATTATGTTGGCTGTTACAATGATTTCAGCCCCAATGCCCTCTATGGTTTATGCTGCGGAAGATGGCTGGGTAAGCGACAATGAAAGTGCGGATGAAGGAACAGAAGAGCTAAGTACTGATAGTTTTGTATCAGAGAGTGTGGAGAAGTCATCTGAAGAGATAACAGAACTTTGCCCACATGGCAATGATCCGTCCACTTGCCCGGAATGTACAGGGGGCACAGTTGTTGATACAAGCTTTGCGTGGGAATTCTCCTGTGATTCTGAGAAAATCAATGTAGGTGACGTTGTAACCTTCACAGCCAGAGCAGTTGGACCAGAAGGAGGAAACCCGGCAGATTTTGGACCGATAGATATTGAACATTTTGACAGGGACAGACTGGAGTATTCTTCCAGTACGAGTCCGGACTATTCTGCAACAAGCGAATTTATTTATACATATTCATTTGTTGCGAAAGCACCTGGTATTGCAGATGTAACACTGATGTATCATGATGAAAACCATTCACCTCAATCATTAAATGCGTTTGTGGAAATTATACAGCCGGAAGAAATTCCGGGACCAAATGATACGGAAATAACAATTACAAAACAGCCGGAAAATTGTTTTGTCGGAGCTGGCAATGAGTTTTCTTTCTCTGTTGAAGCTTTGGGAGGTGACCTTCATTATGAATGGTTCTGGTTTAACGGAAAACGCTGGATAGCAGTCGGGGAAGACTCGAATACATATTCCGGCACAGCAGAGAGAACATTAGATAATTCTAAGTTTAAGTGTGTTGTTTCAAATGACACTCAGGAAATTGAATCAGCTATGGCTCAGTTATTAATCAATGAGGAATTTGCAATTATCTCACAGCCTGTAGATGCCGGGGATATTCTTTTTGGAGATACTGTCAGATTTGAAGTAGAAGCTACCGGCTCTGAGAATATTTACTATGAGTGGATGCAAAGTAAAGATGGTTCAACATGGGATTATATTGGATGCAGCGAGCCTGTTTTGGAAGTAACTGCCGATTTGAACAGTGAAGGCTACTACTTATGCGAAATTTCTAACGATCATGAAGAGGAACTGGAATCCGATGTTGTATCGTTCTCACTTATTAAGCGGGAACTTGAGATTTTAACAGGTGACAGCTCTCAGGAGGCAGAAGAAATATCTTATTTTTATAAAGATGACCTGCAGCTGTATGCTGATGTTCAGAAATTTGATGGAATCGAATACTGGTATGAATGGGAATGTAATGATGGAAATGGCTGGTATGGACGAGGATATGACAGAAGCGAAGACATAGAAGATAATACAGCCAGGATATATTTTTCAGGTGATACGGCAGAAGATGATATAGATGGACGGCAGTATCGGCTTCATGTATGGGACTCACAGGGAAAGGATGCTTATTCCAAGACTTATATTGTTAAGGTAACTAAGACAAGTTTTGACTGGCTGAGCCATCCTGCCATTGGTCATGTAGCAGAAAGTGGCAATTTGAATGATGGATTTTCTATTGATGAGTATAAAGAAACTGTATCTGTAAATTATGAAGAACCATTTGAATTTTTCATACAGTTTAAGCCTACGTGGGGCTGGAAAGCCATCAGCCGTGTGAATATGTGCTATGCATGGGAATGTAATGACGGAGAAGGCTGGTATGAGAGCGGATTCGATGGGGACAACTGGAACTGGAAAAATGAAAATAGTGAAGATGCGGATGTGGTAATCACCTCATTCTTTAAACGAAATGCATATGACGATGAAAATGGAAGACAGTACCGTTTCCATATCTGGGACGAAAGAGGAAATGATTTTTACTCAGAACCAGTCACTGTTAATGTGGTTAAGGATGAACTAAAAATTGTAACACAGCCTGTTTCTAAAGAAATATATTTTAATGATCAGGCCACCTTTACTGTAGAAGCAGAAGGCAATGATGTGCAATACCAGTGGGAATGCTACGACGAAGAGAGCGGTAATTGGAATCGTTATTTCTACAATGGAGTGATGGCAAGTGAATTTTGGGGAAATGAATTATCAGTGCATGGAAATCCTGAAATAGATGGCACCAGATTCCGCTGCCGCATATGGGATATGCAAAATCAGGAAATTTATTCTGATGAAGTAATCTTGACTGTAAATAAAAAAGAACTGCGTATTCTCTCACAGACAGAGACTGAGAATGGAATCTTAGAAGTTAACTATGCTGAACCAATAAAAATTGATGTAACTGTAAATCGAAATGAAAATATTGCTACCTGGGTCGAATTGGAAATAGATGAGGGAAATGGTTATGAATCAAGGGAAGGCAGTCTTGAAATGGGCGAAGATACCATTCATGCATGGATAGATTTTCTCAATGCATATCCCTATCTTGATGGAGCCAGATTACGTTTCCATATCTGGGACGAGCAAGGATATGATCTTTATTCTGATGAGATTACTATAAAAGTAATACGTCAGAAACTGGCTATTACAACTCAGCCAGAAGATGTTAAGACAGATATGTTCAGTGGATTTACGCTGAAGATTGCGGCAATCGGCAAAAACCTGAACTATCAGTGGCAGAGAAGCCAGGATGGCGAAAACTGGGAAAATCGTAAATACTGGTATTTTTCTGATGAAGGAACACCATATCTGGAAGAAGAATTAAATCCGGATTCAATGAACTATCAGTATCGCTGCCGTATCTGGGATGATCAGGAACAGGAAATTTATTCCGATACAGTTACAGTGGCACTGGATAGATCAATTGAATCTGTTGAAACCGGCAAGCATGTATCCGACATTGATAAATATGGATTTTTCCGGTATACTCCTTCAGAAAGTGGAAGATATTTCGTATATTCTGTAGGCGAAAACATGGATAATACCGGAAACTCTTCCGATACGTGTGTGGAAATTTTTAATTCAAAATGGGAATTTGTTGATTTCGACAGCGACGGAGGAAAGGATCAAAACTTTGCGCTGTGTGTTAATCTGGAAGCCGGGGAAACCTATTATATTTGTATGAGATATGAGGATAACTCTTTATCAGGTACTGTACAATGGGTTCTGACGCCTTATGAGGAGCCAGCTATCCAAAGCCAGACTGGTGATATCGTACTCAAGCAGGGAGAACGTACAGATCTGAGTGTGGATGCTGTTGGTACTGAATTATCCTATTGCTGGTATTATAGCAGGAATGCCGGAAAAACCTGGAAACCTATGGGACATTTTGACCCGTCTGTATCAATTCGTGGAACAAAGGCAAATAATGGTTACATGTATTACTGTAGAGTGGACGATTTGCTTGGCAATAGTACATTTTCCAATCCGATAACACTTACCGTTACTAAGGCAGAATTTACAGTGGCCACACCTGAAACAGAAGTACTGGCAGTGGCAGATGAGCCGGTAACATTAAACGTTGCTGCAATCGGAACAGAGCTTTCTTATGAATGGTATTACAGCAGAAACAACGGTCTTACATGGAGACGTACGTACTGTTATGAACCTGAATATTCTTTCCAGGCATCACTTAGACAGGACGGATATCTGTATTACTGTAATGTTATGGATGGATACGGAAATGAGCAGAGCTCAGACGAAATTTTATTGAAGGTTGAAGCAGAAAAACGAAAGTTAAGCAATGCAGTAATAGAACTTCAATCAGAAACCTATGAATATACAGGAAAGGTGATCAAACCTGATTTTGCAGTTAAATACAACGATAAAGCTCTTGCTGAAGGTGTTGACTATGTGGTAATAACAAGTGGCGAATGTACTCAATTGGGAGAAAACTCAGTTGTAGTTAATGGTATTGGAAATTATACCGGAGAAATGAATGTAAAATTTAAGGTTGTGGAACCGGAAATATCCGAACTGAAAGTGGCAAATTATCCGAATAAGATGGTTTACAATTGTGGCGATGAATTTGTTCCGGATGGCATGCGCTTCTACATCAACTATGCAAATGGGGCAGTGAGATGTGTCAGTGCAGAGGAACCAGGAATTACATTCAGCTCTGATATAAGTGTGGCTCATCCTGTAGTGAAAGCAGCATACAAGGGGTATTATGCGGAACTTACTGTTTCTGCAAGCCATAATGCTGTAACAGATGAAGCTGTTAAACCAACCGAAACAAAACCAGGAAAGACGGAAGGCAGCCATTGTGCCGGCTGCGGCGAAGTGCTTGTAGCACAGAAGGAAATTCCGGCAACAGGCTTTAAGGAGGGCTGGCAGAAGAATTCAAAAGGCTGGTGGTATCAGAATGCAGACGGAAGCTATCCGAAGAGTCAGTGGAAATTCATTAACGGAAACTGGTATCACTTCAATGAAAACGGTTATATGCAGACCGGCTGGCTGCAGCTTGGAAGCACCTGGTATTATCTGAAGGATTCAGGAGCAATGGCGAAGGATGAATGGGTCGAGAACGGAAAATATTATCTGGACGGAAGTGGAAAATATATACCGGGCAAGACACAGAACACAGAAGGCTGGATGAAAAACAGCAAGGGCTGGTGGTACCGGAATGCAGATGGAAGCTATCCTCAAAATGCATGGAAGAAAATTAATGGAAAGTGGTATCATTTTGATGCAAATGGCTATATGCAGACTGGCTGGCTGCAGCTTGGAACTACTTGGTATTATCTGAAAGCATCAGGTGCGATGGCGGAGAATGAATGGGTAGAAAACGGAAAATATTATGTGGATGCCAGCGGAAAATATATACCGGGAAAAACAAAATAAAACAGCTGGCTTTAAAGTAGAATTGTACTTGTGCAAAAGAAATTCTGCTACAAGTAGCTTAAGATAGTTCAAATAGGGATGCAACCTTATAGTAGGAAGCATCCCTGTTTGTATAATGAGCATATTTAAAATATGTATTGACTTTATTTTAAAACTGTGTTAAAGTGATAAATATTGAAAAACACATAAATAGTCCGGCTTTAAGTCGGTGATTTTTTTAAATATAAGTTCACGAAAACAGAGGAGAGGAAGAACATGAACAAGCAAGAAGGCGATATTATGAACGCTTTGCTTAAGGAGCCATTTATAAATCAGCGAATCCTGGCAGAGACATCTGGTCATTCTCTTGGAGTGGTAAATCGTTCAATAAAGGAATTAATAAAATCAGGATACCTTGATGAGAAAATGTGTCCGACATTGCAGATAATGACAGAGCTAAAAGAAAAAGCCCCCAAAAATGCAATTATACTTGCCGCCGGATATGGCATGCGCATGGTGCCGATCAATACAGAAACTCCAAAAGGCTTGCTGGAAATTCATGGGGAACCACTTATTGAGCGAATAATCAAACAGCTTCATGAAGCAGGAATAAAAGAAATATATGTTGTAGTTGGCTTTATGAAAGAAAAATATGAATATCTGATTGATGAGTACCATGTAAAACTGATTGTTAATCCAGAGTATGGAACCAGAAATAATCTTTATTCTATGAAACTGGCTGCAGATTATTTATCAAACTCCTATATAGTTCCCTGTGATATCTGGTGTGACAGAAACCCATTCAGCAAAAATGAACTGTATTCATGGTATATGGTAAGTGATCTGGTAGATAATGACAGTAATGTCAGAGTTAACAGAAAAATGGAGCTTGCAGTTGTTCCGGAATGCTCAGGTGGAAATGCTATGATCGGAATAGCATATCTTGTAAAAGATGATGCCATGAAGGTTAAAGAAAATATTATGGAATTATGTGCGAAGCCTCAGTATTATGAAGCGTTTTGGGAAGAAGCTCTGTACAGCAAAGGAAAAATGTTTGTAAATGCTAAGGTGGTACAAGGAAGTGATGTTGTAGAAATTAATACATACGAACAGCTAAGAGAATTAGACAGTAATTCAAATCAGCTGAAGACAGATGCCATTCAGATTATCAGTGAAAGTCTTAGTGCAAGGATGGAGGAGATTACAGATATTACAGTATTAAAAAAAGGGATGACCAACCGATCCTTTTTATTTACCTGTAAAGGAAAGAAATATATTATGAGAATTCCGGGTGAAGGAACGGATCAGCTGATAAACCGAAAACAGGAAGCTGCAGTCTACGCTACAATTGCTGATAAAAAAATCTGTGACGATATTGCATATATTAACCCGGATAATGGATATAAGATTACAGAATATCTGGAAGGTGCCAGAGTATGTGACGCACAGAATCCGGAAGATGTGAGAAAATGCATGGAACGGCTTAGAGCATTTCATAATTTGAAATTGAAAGTAGAACATGAATTTGACATTTTCGGACAACTGGAATTTTATGAAACCTTGTGGAATGGTTCCCCCTCTTCTTACAAAGATTACCTGAAAACAAAAGAAAGGGTTCTTTCATTAAGGGAATATATAAATGCGCATTCTGGCGAAAAAATACTTACACATATAGATGCTGTTCCGGATAATTTCCTTTTTACAGAAAAAAATGGAGTGGAAGAGATCCGTCTGATTGACTGGGAATATGCCGGAATGCAGGATCCTCATGTGGATCTGGCTATGTTTTGTATATATTCACTGTATAATAAAGAAGAAGTCGACCAGCTGATTGATTTGTACTTTGTTGAAGGCTGTAAAAATGAGGATAGAATTAAGATTTACTGCTACATTGCCGTATGTGGATTGCTGTGGAGCAATTGGTGCGAATATAAGAGGAGCCTTGGAATTGAATTTGGTGAATATTCTCTCAGGCAATACAGATACGCAAAGGAATATTATCGTATTGTTCAGGAAGAATTAAAAGAGCTTGAAGGAGAGAAATAATTATGCATACTGTGAAAAGAGCTATTATTATGGCTGCAGGATTTGGAAACAGAATGAAGCCTGTAACATTGGAAACTCCAAAGCCATTGGTTAAGGTAAACGGTATCCGAATGATTGATACGGTAATTAATGGACTTCACAAGAATGGAATTACTGAAATATATGTTGTTGTGGGATATCTGAAAGAAAAATTTCAGGTTCTCAGGGAAGAATATCCGGATCTGCACTTAATTGAAAACCCATATTATGATACCTGCAATAATATTTCTTCTTTATATGCTGCAAGAGACTATATTGAAGATGCAATCATTCTGGATGGTGATCAGATTATCTATAATCCCGATATTTTGTCTCCTGAATTTGAAAGATCCGGTTATAATAGTGTCTGGACCGAATCGGAGACAGATGAATGGCTGCAGACTGTGGAGAACGGAATTGTAACTTCATGCAGCAGAACCGGCGGAAAAAGAGGCTGGCAGTTATATAGTGTTTCTAGGTGGACAGCTGAAGATGGGAAAAAATTGAAACGCCATCTGGAAATTGAGTTTGAAGAGAAAATGAACCGTCAGATCTATTGGGATGATGTGGCAATGTTCTGTTATCCGGATCAATATAAACTTGGAGTATATCCAATGAAGCAATCAGACATCATAGAAGTAGATGACCTGAAAGAATTGATAGCATTGGATTCCAGCTATGAGAAATATGAGGAGGAAAAATAAAATGAAAAAGAACGCATCTTTGGACGGAAAAAAGATCGACTGGATGATCACACTGCTTCCCCTTGGAATTATCATTGCTCTGTGCATATTGTTTTTCTTTATGCCAGAACAGTCAAATGCAGTATTAAGCCAGATTAGATTTTTCTTTGGAGATACCTTTGGAACTTATTATTTGATAATCGGACTTGGAATATTTCTGGTATCTATTTATATTGCCGCGTCCAAATACGGTGATATTGTATTGGGAGAACCTGGAGAAAAACCGAAATATTCATTTTTTTCCTGGGGAGCTATGATGTTCACCTGTGGTCTTGCAGCAGATATTCTCTTTTATTCTTTTTCTGAATGGGTTCTGTATGCAACAGATCCACATATTGCAGAATTGGGAAGTATTCAGGAATGGGCAGGTGTATTCCCGCTGTTTCACTGGAGCTTTATTCCGTGGGGCTTTTATCTTGTACTGGCAGTTGCTTTTGGCTTCATGCTTCATGTACGCAAGAGAAAACGTCAGAAATATTCAGAGGCCTGCCGCCCAATTCTTGGTAAACATACAGACGGATGGGCAGGAAGAATCATTGACCTGTTAGCAGTATTTGCCTTACTTGCAGGAACGGCTACTACTTTTAGTGTGGCAACTCCGCTTATGGCAACCATCATCAGCAACCTGTTTCATATACAAATCAGCAGAACTGCAATTAATATTATTATACTTCTGATTACATGTCTGGTGTATACATATTCACTGCTGCATGGATTTAAAGGAATCAGCTTACTTGCAAATGTTTGCATTTATATGTTCTTTGGTCTTCTTGCTTATGTATTGCTTTTTGGTGGCGAAGCAAGATATATTTTGGAAAGTGGATTTGCCTCTCTGGGTAAAATGATGCAGAATTTTATTGAATTGTCAACCTTTACAGATCCTCAGCGAACATCCAATTTCCCGCAAAACTGGACAATTTATTACTGGGCCTACTGGATGGTATGGTGTGTTGCGGCACCATTCTTTATTGGAAGCATTTCCAGAGGAAGAACCGTACGTCAGACAATCCTCGGCGGTTATGGGTTTGGTGTTGGCTCCACGCTGATCAGCTTCATTGTTTTAGGTAATTATTCTATGGGAATGCAGGTGAACGGTATTGCTGATTTCATTGCACAGTATAATGAGACCGGGGATCTGTATCAGATGATCGTGTCAATTATGGAAACAATGCCATGTGCACCTTTGGTGATGATTATTGTACTGCTTACAATGATCGCTTTTTATGCAACATCCTTTGATTCCATTGCATTGACTGCTTCTTGTTATAGTTACCATACCTTAAAAGATGGAGAAATGCCAAATAAGGGAATTCAGTTAATGTGGTGTATTCTTCTTATTCTGCTTCCTATTGCACTTTTGTTTGCAGAAAGCTCCATGAGTAATTTGCAGAGTGTAAGTATTGTTGCCGCATTTCCAATCGGCGCAGTTATTGTAATGATTACAGCAAGCTTTTTGAAAGATGCAAAAAAATATATGGAAGAATTAAAACAGACGAATAAATAAAAGTAAAATGGCAGATTACATGATAAATGTAGTTTGCCATTTTTTATTTTGTGTAAAAAGAGAGTTAAATTGTAGATTTATCTTGCGGTTGGGAATAAAAATTGTATAATGATTATATAAGTACTGCAAAAGGAGGACGAGTTGATGAAGAAGAAAGAATTACTGAAGCAATCAAAAAAGCTTGCAGCAGTGATCACTGCAGTTGCACTTATGGATACACCTGTAGTATATGCAGCAGAGGGTACTTCAATTGAGAATCATCAGGAAGCAGAAACTTCAAATGAGACTGTTTCAACAGTGGAAGAAAGTGAGAAACCGTTAGAAGAGAAGACACCATCAGAGGAAGAGACTACAGAAGAGGGCGAGAAGCCGTCCGAAGAGGAGAAGGCGTCCG
>OGCN01004230.1_pt1 | contig 12639 bp, 11 predicted proteins | sample 1570181 | NCBI WGS metagenome assembly OGCN01 (sample SAMEA4370584, study PRJEB24528) | human gut metagenome | reverse complement strand
CCGCCCTTACGTAAATATAAACCAAGGTATCAGTAAGACCAAAGAGCGTGATATCGCATTTGGCTAGTAAGCCCGATGAATGCATAACCAAGTGTCAAAATGGAGGAAATAAGAGATGGCAAAGTATAGAAAGCTCGGCAGAACATCAAGCCAGAGAAAAGCATTAATCAGAAACCAGGTAACAGCACTTCTGAACAACGGTAAGATCGTTACAACAGAAGCGAAAGCAAAAGAGATCCGCAAAGTTGCTGAAGGTCTGATCGCTATGGCTGTTAGAGAAAAAGACAATTACGAAGAAGTAACTGTTAAGGCTAAAGTTGCTCGTAAAGACAAAGATGGTAAGAGAGTAAAAGAAGTTGTAGACGGTAAGAAAGTAACTGTATACGACGAAGTTGAGAAGACAATCAAGAAAGATATGCCTTCAAGACTGCATGCCAGAAGAGAAATGCTTAAAGTTCTCTACCCTGTAACAGAAGTTCCTGCACAGGGAGCTGGAAGAAAGAAAAATACTAAGGAAGTTGATCTCGTAGCTAAGCTGTTTGACGAGATTGCACCTAAGTATGAGAATCGTAACGGTGGTTACACAAGAATCGTTAAGATTGGTCTCCGTAAAGGTGACGCAGCTATGGAAGTTCTTCTTGAGCTTGTATAATAACGATATAGAACAGAAAGCATATAGACGCACTCTGAGAAATCAGGGTGCGTTTTCTTTGTGTATTGTGCTTAAATATCAGATAAAAAGGTATTCTGCAGGGTTAGGAAAATAGCTTATGAATGTTATAAATATAACAAAAAATTATCTGTATTAGAAATAGTAAGTGATTTAATTGTACACACAATAATGATGAGTTATCAAATAAGTTTTTGCTATATAAAAATACTATAGTATTTCTCTCCATGCATTTTGTGAAAAACTCACAATGAAATCTTGAAATGTTATAAATGTTTGAATATATTCACAAATTCGTTAAAAATATATCACTTTTAATTGACAATTAATTAACGGAGGGATATACTTGGAGACAGTTAAAGCAAGACGATTTCTACACAAGGGAGGATATAGTTATGGCAAAAGAAGTAAAACAGGCAGTGGCAGAACCAGAGGTAAATACCGCTGAATGGTTGGAGCAGAAGATGGCCAAGATGAAAGAGGCCCAGAAGATATTTGCTACATACACACAGGAGCAGGTAGATAAGATTTTTTTCGAGGCGGCTATGGCAGCTAATAAGGCACGTATTCCACTGGCAAAGATGGCAGCCAAAGAGACAGGAATGGGAATCGTAGAAGATAAGGTTATCAAGAATCATTACGCAGCAGAATATACATACAATCAGTATAAGAGAACCAAAACCTGTGGTGTGATTGAAGAAGATAACTCATACGGAATTAAGAAGATTGCAGAGCCGGTTGGTCTGGTTGGAGCTATTATTCCTACAACAAACCCGACATCAACAGCAATTTTTAAAACACTTATTGCATTAAAAACAAGAAATGCGATTATCATCAGTCCACATCCACGTGCTAAGAAATCTACGAGAGCAGCCGCAATGCTGGTATATGAAGCAGCTGTTAAGGCAGGAGCACCGGAAGGCATTGTAGAATGTCTGGAAGAACCTACGGTTGAGATGTCTGGGCTGATCATGGCTAACGCAGATGTAATTCTTGCAACAGGAGGTCCTGGAATGGTAAAGGCAGCTTACTCTTCAGGAAAACCGGCCATCGGTGTTGGACCTGGTAATACACCTGTTATCATGGACTCAAGCTGTGATATTCAGACAGCAGTGTACTCAGTTATCCATTCTAAGACATTTGACAATGGCATGATCTGTGCATCTGAACAGTCTGTTACAGCACTGGCTGACATTTATGATGATGTGAAGAAAGAATTCATTAAGAGAGGATGCCATGTACTGAACAAGAAAGAACTGGATATGGTTCGTGAGATTATCCTGACACCTGCAGGAAGCGTTAATCCTAAGATCGTAGGACAGCCGGCAGCAGAGATTGCTAAATTAGCTGGATTTGAAGTACCTGCAGATACCAAGATCCTGATTGGTGAGGTTACATCTGTAGATGTATCAGAGCCATTTGCACATGAGAAGCTGTCTCCGGTACTTGCTCTTTACAAAGCAAAAGATTATGAGACCGCACTTCAGATGGCTGAGCAGCTTGTATCTGACGGTGGATACGGACATACATCATCTCTGTACATCAATGTAAATGAAAAAGAGAAGATGGCTGAGCATGCAGCACGCATGAAGACTTGCCGTATTCTGATCAACACACCTTCTTCTCACGGTGGTATTGGTGACCTTTATAACTTCGGATTAGCTCCGTCACTGACATTGGGATGCGGCTCTTACGGCGGCAACTCTGTATCAGAGAACGTAGGTCCGAAACACCTGCTGAACATCAAGACCGTTGCCGAAAGGAGAGAAAATATGCTGTGGTTCAGAACACCTCAGAAGGTATACTTTAAGAAGGGCTGCCTGCCAGTAGCACTGGATGAATTAAAGAATTATTATGATAAGAAAAAAGCGTTTATCGTAACTGACGGATTCCTGTTCAGCAGCGGAATGACATCTCCGATCACAGATAAGCTTGATAAAATGGGTATCCAGCACGCATGCTTCTATGAGGTAGCACCAGACCCGACATTGCAGATCGCAAGAAAAGGTCTGGATCAGCTGAAAGCATTTGGACCAGATGTGATCATTGCACTTGGTGGTGGTTCAGCAATGGATGCAGCGAAGATCATGTGGCTGATGTACGAGCATCCGGAGTGCAACTTTGAAGATCTGGCTATGGACTTCATGGATATCCGTAAGAGAGTATACACATTCCCGAAGATGGGCGAGAAAGCTATGTTGGTAGCAATTCCTACTTCATCAGGTACAGGTTCTGAGGTTACACCGTTTGCAATCATCACAGATGCAGACACAGGTACAAAATGGCCGATCGCTGACTACGAGCTTCTGCCGAACATGGCAATCGTAGATACAGACTTCATGATGACTCAGCCGAAGGGACTGACCAGTGCGTCAGGTATCGATGCCCTGACACATGCTCTGGAAGCATATGTATCTATCATGGCTACAGATTACACAGATGGTCTGGCTCTCAAAGCTGGTAAGAACATCTTCACATATTTGCCAGATGCATATGAGAAGGGCGCTGCTGATCCGATCGCAAGAGAAGGAATGGCTAATGCATCTACAATGGCTGGTATGGCATTTGCCAATGCATTCCTGGGAGTATGCCACTCTATGGCACACAAGCTTGGTGCATATCACCACCTGCCACACGGTATTGCTAATGCATTGCTGATTGAACATGTAATGCGCTTTAATGCAGATCCGGCACCGGCTAAGATGGGAACATTCTCTCAGTATCCATATCCGAAGGCTAAAGAGAGATATGCTGAATTTGGAAGATTCTGCGGAGTAACAGGAAAGAATGATGATGAAGTATTTGAGAACTTCATCAAAGCAATCGCAGACTTGAAGGCAAAAGTTGGAATCAAGAGAACAATTAAAGATTACGGTGTTAAGGAAGAAGATTTCCTCGCTACATTGGATGAAATGGTAGAGAATGCATTCAATGACCAGTGTACAGGTGCTAACCCAAGATATCCTCTGTTTAAAGAGATTAAAGCAATGTACCTGAAAGCATACTACGAAGGTTAATCAATTTACAGCATCATAACAAAATAAAGCAATAGATTCACGCATTGTATATTTATTAAGATATTTATACGGATGCGTGGATTTATTGCTTTCTTCGTGTTTTTTTGGTATAGTGGAAATGTTAAATAAAAATATTATGGCAAAGGAGCCAGTTATGAAGAAATACGAAGAAGAACATTATCTGTATAATAATATTAAGGAGCAGATTTATCCGTGGGTGTCAAGCACATTATCACTGCCTGAGACATTGAATGGTAAGAATATATCCGAGAAAGATACACCATTAATTGAATTTGTAGGTGCTTTGAAGATCCTGTTTGTCATAAAGAGAGGCGAAGAAACATATGAAGTCATTAAAGATAATATGCTTCCGCCGGAATGTGATATACCGGCATTATATCATCAGGCATGCGAGAATTTGGTGCGGGACGTGGAATTTGTAATCGGTAATACCATGTATGGAGCATTTTCAATTCTGGCAGATGGTAAGCATGAGGCAAGTTCCCTGTGCTTCCAGCATATCTGGAATGTATGCGCGGAGAAATTGCAGGACGATCTGCTGATTATGGCACCACGTACAGATACGGTGTTGTTTGCACCGCTGTCTCAGCCAAAAGCAATAGAAACGATGAAAACACATGCGGAACAGGCATATACAATGGGGACGAACAAAATCAATACAGATATGTATTTATTTACGCGAGACGGGAAGGAATTATTGACTTATGATGAAACGAAACATTAAGATGATCGGATTTGACCTGGATGGAACGCTGTTAAACAGTAATAAGGAGATCAGTGATTATACACGGGACGTCATGAGGGAAGCTGTTGAGCAGGGCGTGATCATTCTTCCGGCGACGGGAAGACCGCTGACCGGTATACCAAAGCCAGTTATGGCACTTCCTGGCATCCGATATGCAGTCACAGCTAACGGTGCCAGAGTAGTAGACGTGCAGGAGGATAAAGTTCTGCATGAAGCATTGCTTCCATATGAAAAAGGTAAGGAATTGCTGGAGATCTTTGCAAAATACGATACATACAGGGAAGTGTATTATGAGGGATTCGGTTATGCAACTGCGGATATGGTAGAGCGTATTGAGGAATATATGCCGATTAAGCCGATGATTGAATATATGCGTACTACCAGACGCCGGGTGCCGGATGTGGAAGCTATGTTCCATGAGAAAAAGATGGCAGTGGATAAGCTGCAGGCACTGTTTCGCGATACAGAAACAAGAGATCTGGCAATGAAAGAAGTAAAAGAGAAGGTTCAGGGAGCGGCCGTTACCAGTGCGTTAGGCAATAATATTGAAGCGAACGGGGAAGATGCACAGAAGGGTATCGCGCTTTTGAAGCTGGGAGAGATCCTTGGTATTAAGAAGGATGAGATCATGGCATTTGGTGATGGTTCTAATGATATGGATATGATTCGCAGAGTCGGTTTTGGTGTGGCTATGGAGAATGGTATTGATGAGATCAAAGAAGCAGCAGACTATATCACTGTGACCAATGATGAGCATGGCGTTGCAAAAGCAATTGAAAAATTTGTATTGAGGTAGTATCTGGCAGATGTGAATAAAAGGAGGCAGATATGTTAGATTTTATTAAAGTTGTGATCCTGGGTATCGTAGAAGGAATCACCGAATGGCTTCCGGTCAGCAGTACCGGCCATCTGATTCTGGTCGGCAGCGTATTGAAGCCGGGACTCAGTGATGCGTTTATGGAAATGTTTGACGTAGTGATCCAACTTGGTGCGATCATGGCTGTTGTGGTGCTCTATTTCCACAAATTGAATCCGTTTTCACCAAGAAAATCCGAACGTCAGAAGATGTTGACCTGGCAGATGTGGATTAAAGTGGCGATCGCGTCAGTTCCGGCAGCGATTGTGGGCTTATTGTTTAATGATTATCTGGATGCGATTTTTTATAAACCGGTGCCGGTTGCAATCATGCTGATCGTATATGGTGTGTTGTTTATTATAATAGAAGATAAGCACAGAGGAAAGCAGCCAAAGGTTACCAGGATTTCACAGCTTACACTGAAGATGCTGTTGTGGATCGGTGTGTTCCAGATGCTTGCATTGATTCCGGGAACTTCAAGATCCGGTGCGACAATCGTAGGAGCGCTGCTGATCGGAGTATCCAGAGAGACAGCGGCGGAATTTACATTTTTCCTTGCGATTCCGGTTATGTTCGGAGCAAGCCTTCTGAAGCTGTTGAAATTTGGATTTGCATTTTCAGCGGCAGAGTTCGGTTTCCTGATGCTTGGATGTATTGTATCATTTGGGGTATCTATATTTGCTATCAAGTTTCTGATGGGATATATTAAACAGCATGATTTTAAGGTATTTGGATATTATCGTATTGCGCTTGGAGTATTGATTCTGATCGTGTCGATCTTCCAGGTGATCATGGGATAATATAAAAGAAGAGATTAAGGGGCATTTTTGTACGAAATAAATTAGTTTTGCATAAAAATACCCCTTTAAATGTATAAAAATACAGTTGCAATTTGGCGTGAACGTGCTAAAATATAACGCATAGCGTGGAATAAGCAGGAATAAAAATTGCATAATCATAAGGTTATGAAGAGAGAGGCGGTTATTTATGAATAGTTGGACGGCGGATATGGCAGATACATTTGCGCGCTGCTTTATCAGAGAAGATAGGTATAAACTTCTGATCAGTGGTATTGGTGTGACGATTAAAGTGTCAATCGTAGCGGTTATCCTTGGAATTTTGATTGGTTTTCTGATTGCACTCTGTAATTTGTCTAAGAACAAATTCCTCAGAGCGATCGGTAAGATATATACAGATATTATTCGAGGCACACCTTCAGTTACACAGCTGATGATCATTTACTTTGTAATTTTTGCGACCGTTGATATTGAAAAATGGATTATTGCAGCGATTGCATTTGGTATTAACTCGGGTGCGTATGTGTCGGAAATCATCCGTGCCGGAATCCTTTCTATAGATAAAGGACAGACGGAGGCGGGAAGATCATTGGGATTAAATGCTTATCAGACGATGACAAGAATCGTAATCCCGCAGGCATTGAAGAATATTTTCCCGGCACTTTGTAATGAATTTATTGTACTTATCAAAGAGACTGCAATTGTCGGTTACGTTGGACTGATGGATATTCAGAAAGCAGGAGATTTCATTAAGAGTGCTACGTATGAGGCATTTATGCCGTTGATCGGTACAGCAATCATTTACTATGTTCTGATTAAGGTTCTTACATTGATACTTGGCGTATTTGAGAACAAGTTGAGAAAATCAGACATAAGATAAGGGGGGCTGTGAGATGATAAAAGTAAAGAATCTGCATAAAAAATTTGATGAATTAGAAGTATTAAAAGGAATTGATGAGCATATCAGACCAGGAGAAGTTGTTGTAGTCATTGGACCATCCGGTTCCGGTAAATCCACATTTCTTCGCAGTCTGAATCTTCTGGAAGAGCCGACAGACGGTGAGATAATTTTTAACGGTGTGGACATCACCAAGAAGAAATACAAAGATGCTTCCGGCAAGACCGTAAAACTTGATATCGATGGACTTCGTCAGAAAATGGGAATGGTTTTCCAGCATTTTAACCTGTTTCCGCATATGACCATTCTGGATAATATGACTCTGGCACCGATGAAAGTCAAAGGCGTTTCCAAAGAAGAGGCAGAGAAAAAAGCACTCGAGCTTCTGGAACGTGTCGGGCTTGCGGATCGTGCAAATGCATATCCGATCCAGCTCTCCGGTGGACAGAAACAGCGTGTTGCAATCGTAAGAGCACTTGCGATGGAACCGGAAGTGATGCTCTTTGATGAGCCGACATCTGCGCTTGACCCGGAAATGGTAGGAGAAGTTCTGGATGTTATGAAAGAGCTTGCCAAGGAAGGTATGACCATGGTTGTAGTAACGCACGAGATGGGATTTGCGCGTGAAGTTGGAAACCGTGTTCTTTTCATGGCAGACGGAAAGCTTCTTGTAGATGGCACTCCGACAGAAATCTTTGATAATCCGACGAACCCGCGTCTGCAGGAATTTTTATCTAAGGTATTATAATAATGAAGGTGACCGGAATACTCTGGTTGCCTTTGTCTTTTCTTGATTTTATAGAAAGAAGGTACGATACGATGACAACACAAAAACAGTCTGCACTGCAGACAATTGAAGAAAAAAAGTCTCTGATCGTAGACATTGCAGATAAAGTCTGGGAATTCGCAGAGCTCTCTCTTCAGGAGTTCAAATCTGCCGCTGCTTACTGCGAAGCTCTCGAAAAAGAGGGATTTGATGTGGAACGCGGAACCTGCAATATTGAGACTGCGTTTGCAGCATCATATGGACACGGACGACCATATATAGGTATTCTTGCAGAGTACGATGCTCTCTCAGGACTTTCTCAGGAAGGTGGCCTTATCGAGCGTAAAGAAAAAAACGCTGGTGGAAATGGTCATGGATGCGGACATAATCTTCTTGGTGCAGGTGCGTTTGCAGCTGCTCTTGGAATCAAGGCATATCTGGAACAGAATGATGTTTCTGGTACAGTGATCCTTTACGGATGCCCGGGAGAAGAAGGTGGTGCTGCAAAAGCATTTATGGCTCGTGATGGTCTTTGGAAAAAACTGGATGCAGCACTTACCTGGCATCCGGAAGATGTAAATGAGGTGGCTACAGGCTCTTCAAATTCCTGTATCCAGACACAGTATAAATTTACCGGCATTGCTTCACATGCCGCCGGTGCACCTGAGAGGGGACGCAGTGCTCTTGATGCAGTTGAGCTTATGAATATCGGAGTGCAGTTCCTTCGTGAGCACATGAGTGATAAAGCACGTATCCATTATGCGATCACAGATGCCGGCGGATGCAGCCCGAACGTGGTACAGCCTCGTGCAAGCGTTCTTTATATGGTCCGTTCCAACCATGTGGCAGAGGCAGTGGAGCTTCAGAAGCGTGTGGATAAGATCGCAGAGGGTGCTGCTCTGATGACAGAGACTACTTATGAAAAGAAATTCATAGACGGTCTTGCAGATACTGTAAGCAACTTTGCACTGGAGAGAGTTCTCTACAAGAATTTTGAAGAACTTGGTGTGCCGAAATATACAGAAGAAGAAAATGCATATGCGGATGCACTGGCTGAGACTTATGATTCCAGCGGTGTACCTGGAGTTGCAGCAGAAAATGATGAGAATGCAAAAGAACAGGTGGAGAAGATGCAGAAGGAATACGGACATGCAATGAATGGATTCCTTACACCGTTGTATCAGAAGGATGCCTTTAAGGCTGGTTCTACTGATGTTGGAGATGTAAGCTGGCTGACACCGACAGCCCAGATCCATGTAGCAGCATGGCCGAATGGATGCCCGGGACACAGTTGGCAGAATGTTTCCTGTGACCGCACAGAGATTGGCCATAAAGCAGCGGTCCACGCAGGAAAAGTTATTGCAGCAACCGCAATTGATCTGATTGAAGATACATCTCTCTTGGATGAGGCAAGAGCAGAATTTGAAAAGAGAACAAAAGATGGTTTTGTCTGCCCGATACCGGCGGATGCAGTTCCGGTGATTCCGGATTAAAGATTAAAAAAGAAGCCGCTCCATTCAGGAGTCGGCTTCTTCTTTTTTACGAAGAATGCTTAATTCTTTCATTTCTTTGTAACAGTATTTGATGATTTCTTTACGTGTGATGATTCCGATGAAATATCCCTGATCATCAACTACCGGGACGTAATTCTGATTGATCGCACGATCCAGAAGGTCTTCCATATCAGCATCTGCGTGTACCGGTTTATAAGTGGCGCGTCGCGGGATAGCCATTATAGAGACATTTTCCATTTCCTTCAGGTCAGTGCTGTTGATATTCAGTCGCCTGATGCCCCATAGAATATCCCCCTCGGAAATCGTGCCGGTATAACGGCCATCCATACTTAGGAGAGGAATACAGGAGAATTTGCGGTGCTCCATCTTCTCAACAGTCTGGCGAAGTGTCTCGTCTTCAAATATATAGGCTACATCACTTTTGGGTGTCAGGAAAAATAAAATATTCACGGTAAGTACCTCGGTCTTTCATATATGTTGCAGCTGTGAACAGCTGATGTATATTTACTGAAACAATTTATGTCAGTTGCTATTGATATGATAGTATGAAGGTACCTGTCTGTCAATAATTCAATTATTAAAATTTGGTGAAATCATACTATAGAAGAAATGCTTAGTAGTAACTTTTACAGCAGATTTACGTTACTGCTCACTTCTTTTATAATAAATTTACTCCGGCTTCTTCGGCTGCTTTGGTGATGGATTCCGGCCACAGGGATACGTGGACTTCTCCGATATGAGCTTTGCGAAGGAAGAACATACAGATACGGGACTGACCGATTCCACCGCCAATAGTGTATGGAAGTTCTTTATTCAGAATTGCTTTCTGGAAAGGAAGCTCTCTGCGGTCATCGCATCCGGCTTCTGTCAGCTGATGGTCAAGTGCTTCTTCGTCAACACGGATACCCATGGAAGAAAGCTCCAGAGCAATGTCGAGAACAGGATAATATACAAGGATATCTCCGTTCAGTTCCCAGTCATCGTAGTCCGGTGCACGTCCGTCATGACGTTCTCCGTTGGACAAAGTCTTACCAACCTGCATAAGGAATACAGCGCCTTTTTCTTTGACGATCTTGTATTCTCTTTCCTTTGGAGTCAGATCCGGATACATGTCTACCAGTTCCTGGGTGGAAACGAAGGCAATTTCTTTTGGCAGAATCTCTTCAATATAATCATACTGTACAGCCATGTATTTCTCTGTTTTGCGGAGTACACTGTAGATAGAGCGGACTGTGTTGATCAGAGTTTCCATGGTACGTTCTTCTTTGGAAATGATCTTTTCCCAGTCCCACTGATCAACATATACAGAATGGATGTTGTCCAGGTCTTCATCACGACGGATCGCGACCATATCTGTATAAAGGCCCTCGCCATGAGCAAAGCCGTATTTCTTCAGCGCATAGCGTTTCCATTTGGCAAGAGAATGTACAATCTCAGCGTTTTCATCCTGGCCTTTGATGTCGAAGCTTACCGGACGTTCTACACCGTTAAGATTGTCGTTCAGACCTGAGGATGGAGATACAAAGATAGGAGCAGAAACACGGAGAAGATTCAGCTTCTGGGAAAGTGTCTGCTGGAAAAAGTCTTTGACAGTTTTAATTGCAACCTGTGTATCATGCAGATTCAGATCTGAATGATACCCGTCAGGAATCTTGATTTGTTCCATAATAATCCTCCTAGATTTAATGTAACTATTATAGCAAGAAAAAGTCGGTATTGCAATTTTTTTACCTTGTAAGATTGCAATAAAAAGGATACAATAATGAATACAGCAATTTGAAGTGAAATCGGAGAAATGATTTGAACTAAGGGGGTGTTGTCTATGAAATGTCCGTTATGTGACGGAACGGTTGTAAATGGACGATGTAAAGAGTGTGGTATGCCATACCGCAATGATGAAATCCTGTATCATCTGAATGAGAGCCGGAGTGATCACTATCGACATGCATCAGATAAGGCCCGTAAGATCATGCAGACACAGAGCACCGGAGTCGGATCCCCGGGGAAAGGAAGTGCCGGAAAGGCTGCTGGCAATCGGAATACATCTTCTGGCAGAGAAAAAATCCGGCCTGCAAAAACTAAGAAGCATTCAAAACTTGGGATACTTTGGGTGATCATTATTATTTTTGCAGCAGTTGCACCACTGGCTGAAGATCTGGGTGGTGTCATAAAAGAAGCAATTCAGTCTGAGGTTGAGAATAGCAGTGAGATACAGACAGGTACCGCTGAGACCACAGATCCGGGTACATATTTTTACAGCTGGGATGATGAGCAGGGATACAAGGATTATTCGATTGGTGCAGGATATGGACCGGCACAGGCTGGCGTCCAGTTTGAAGCAGGAAAATATGGCGTTTTTACTTCCAGCGCCGAAGTGACACTTACTGTTACCAGAAAGAAAGCAGATAACGAACAATATACACTCAAAGATGGTGAGGATACACTGTTTCTGACATTTGAAGAAGGTGACACGATTCAGGTAGAATCCGAAGAGAGTGACTTTGACAGTGTTTATCTGATGGAGTGGGAAGATTAAAAATATTAGTTTAATAATGGATTTTCGGGGGAAGATTTCAGACAATAAAAAATGAAATTCCCCCTTTTATTTCACATGATATTGTGCTATACTCTCATATGCGACACAATATATGGGGAGAATGCAATGGGGGTAAAGGAACCGTCACTGTGAACGAAAGAACAGTGGCAAAACCTCATAAATGCAGCAAACAGGAGAGACAAGGTATGATTTATGTAATTAAGAAAGACGGAACAAGAGAAGAATTTGATCCGCAGAAGATCGTGAAAGCAGTAAACAAATCTGCCGCACGAATCCTTTATAAATTTTCACCGGAAGAAAAAGATTTTATCTGTCGTTTTGCACAGGAGCATGCAGATTCTCTTGGAAAAAATGAGATTGAGATCCAGGAGATGCATAATATCGTTGAAGGAGCTCTGGAGCGTGTGAATCCGGCAGTTGCCAAGAGCTATCGTGATTATCGTAATTATAAACTTGATTTTATCCACATGATGGACGACGTATATACAAAGAGCCAGGCAATCCGTTACATCGGGGACAAGAGCAATGCAAATACCGACAGTGCGCTGGTTGCTACGAAGCGAAGCCTGATCTTTAATGAACTGAATAAGGAACTGTATCGTAAGTTTTTTATGAACCGCAACGAGCTGCAGGCATGTAAAGATGGATATATCTATATTCATGACCAGTCAGCACGTCTGGATACGATGAACTGCTGTCTGTTTGACGTTGGCTCCGTATTAAAAGGCGGCTTTGAGATGGGTAATGTCTGGTACAATGAGCCGAAGACACTGGATACTGCATTTGATGTTATGGGAG
>OGCN01004220.1_pt1 | contig 12663 bp, 32 predicted proteins | sample 1570181 | NCBI WGS metagenome assembly OGCN01 (sample SAMEA4370584, study PRJEB24528) | human gut metagenome | reverse complement strand
AGAAGAATGCTCCGTCAGATTAACAAGTTATTTGGAAAGGGTGATGACGAATGAAAAAAAGATATTCTATTTCGAAAGAGCAGTGTACATGCGGAATCAGCGAGCTTTATGACAATGTTGCTAAAATCATGGGCGTTTCAGATTTAAGCAAAGTTGTGTACGATTGTCGTAAATTATCTATCACCAAAAAAGTGCTGGACTGCCTGTATGAGTTCTATCGTTCAGAGAATCAGAGTGACGAAACCATCACAACCAGTATGCTCTTGTATGGTCCAAAAGCAGATCTGGATGGAGATGGCTACGAAGTCGAGGTAGAAGATGGATTCATCACGAAAGGTGTGTGATGGCTGGGGTAGAATTACGGGACTATCAGGAAGAAGCTGTACGACGAATGCGAAATGGCTGCATACTTTGCGGAGGTGTTGGTAGCGGAAAATCCAGAACTTCGTTGGCCTACTATTATGTTCGAAATGGCGGAGAGCTTGGAACGGATGAGTATGTTCCTATGGACGATGTGAACATTAAGGATTTGTATATAATTACAACCGCTAGAAAACGAGACACCTTTGAATGGGAAGAGGAACTCTCACCGTTTCTGTTGTCTACCGATAAAGACAAGAACTTGTATACCAATAAGGTTGTGATTGATTCGTGGAACAATATCAAGAAGTATGCAGATGTTAAGGATGCTTTCTTTATATTTGATGAGCAGCGTGTTATAGGCGCTGGAACATGGGTTAAAGCATTCTTGAAAATAGCTAAGGTAAATGAGTGGATACTGTTATCTGCAACACCTGGCGATACCTGGCAGGATTATATTCCAGTGTTTGTGGCTAATGGATTTTATAAAAACCGAAGCGAATTTACAAGGGAGCATATAGTCTATAGTCGTTTCAGCAAATTTCCTAAAGTTGACCGATATTTGAATACTGGAAGATTGATTCGATTGCGAAATAAAATCTTGGTGAATATGGATTTTAAGCGCCAAACGGTTTCGCATCATGAGGATATTTATGTCAAGTACAATATCGAAAGGTATAAAGATGTCGGAAAAACCAGATGGGACCCGTTTAAAAAAGAACCAATTATCAATGCTGCTGGTCTGTGCTATGTATGGAGAAAAATTGTAAACACCGATCAGTCCAGACAAATAGCTTTACTGGAAATTGTGGAGAAGCATCCGAAAGCGATTATATTCTACAATTTCGATTATGAGCTTGAGCTTCTGAAAGAGATATTCTTTGGATATGAAGTCGGAGAGTGGAACGGACACAAACATCAGCCAGTGCCGACTAGCGATGCATGGGTATATTTGGTTCAGTACAATGCCGGGGCTGAAGGATGGAACTGCATTACGACGGACACGATTATATTCTATTCTCAGAATTATTCGTATAAGATTATGGCGCAGTCTGCTGGTCGAATAGACAGAATGAATACGCCATATACAGATCTGTATTACTACCATTTAAAATCCAGGTCTGGTATTGATCTTGCCATCAGCAAAGCATTGAAAGATAAGAAAACATTTAATGAAACTAAATGGATCAATAAAAAGCCCATATCATTTGAGCAGTCATCTGGTATGGCAGCATAAAGCGGAGGTGACACATATGATAGAAGTCCTTAGGAACATTATTGTATTTTTGCGAGTTATGTCATTTCGGATAAAGTCTCTATCGGAGGAGGAATTTAAAACCTTATTATCCAACTGTACATATGAGCAGGTATGGTATGCGATCTGGCTCCGCTATTACATGTGAAAGGAATAGCTTATGGAAAATGTTTACAAAGAGGTTGATTTCAAAACCTATTGCAAAACCTGCGAGCATAAGGATCTCGAAGAAAAATTTGATCCGTGTAACGACTGTTTGGCAGAGCCGATGAATGCCAATTCAGATAAACCTGTTTACTGGAAGGAGGCTGAAAATGGTAGATAGTATATTAGTTAGTGTTGATTTCTCAAACAAAAACGATACTGGAGTAATGGTTGTGGGAAGAAAACGGATGAATCAGTCTGTAGAGATTATCAATGCTTTCCAAGGAGATGAAGCGAGAGAGCTTTATGAAAGGTTAATAACAACGAAAAAGAAGGAGGGTCAAAAGTGAGCTTTCAGTACGATCAATATTTAGCCAGACATCGAGCTAATGTGAAAAGAGGGTTCGACTGGCTTTCTGAGAATTTACCGGGACTTATGACAAATACACTCGCCGCCGGGTGGAATACGGAATTTGCTCATGATCAGTCTAAGAACGAGCCGGATGAATATGAGGCATACGATGCATATTTCTATGGAAATAATCGCTCTTATGAAGTTGTACAGCAGTATCAGAGAGCATGGTTACTTCACATTCACCGGAATCCACATCATTGGCAGCACTGGGTTCTTATCCATGACGATATGGAAGACGGTGAGCTGGAGACCGTTTTGGAAATGCCATACGATTACATCATTGAGATGATTTGCGATTGGTGGTCATTCAGTTGGCAGAGTGGAAATCTCTATGAGATATTCAAATGGTACGAGGAACATTCTAAGTATATAAAACTGGCGCAGACAACGAAAATCACAGTTAAATATATTTTAGACAATATGAAGAAAAAGCTTCAGGCATTGCGGTATGAAGATCAATCAGCCATGCAACCTGGAGCTTGATATTTGGAGGAGCTATGAATAGAACGACAAAAATAAACATCTTGGCGTATGCTTCAGAGCCGGACAAGAACTATAAGTACGAGGGAGACATCGTCGATTATAAGGGAAAAAGATATTTCGTAAGTCTGGCAGAAGAGCGGGTAGAATTTATCGGGATTATTAAGGAGGACAAGTAAAGATGAAAGCTATTAAAGAAAATTGGAAACTGGTACTTATTGTGGTCGCTGGGATTGTAGGGGTTATTTTTATGTGCATTTTTGGAGTACAGGGAGCACAAAACAAAGCATTTGCATTGGAGGAGCAGGTCAACGCTGCTGATTCAGATATTAAAGTGCAGGAAAAAAGACGAGTCGATCTTGTTTATAATCTTGCGGATTGTGTCAAGCAATATGACAAGCATGAGGCCGAAACTCTTACTGCTATTGTTGAAGGTAGAGGGAAAGCAACAAGTATTGAAAATGTAACTACAGCAATCACTGCTGTTACAGAGGCATACCCGGAATTAAAATCCAATGAAAATTACAAGGAACTGATGAATGAGTTATCCATTACTGAAAATTTAATCGCCGAGTATAGGGAGAATTATAACAAGCAAATTAAAGAATACAATCGCTATGCTAGAAAATTCCCAACTAGATTATTTTTAAACATTTTAGGATATGAAATGCAGCAGTATCAGTACCTTGATTATGATGCTCCGGTAGATGCGCCTCAAAATTTATTTGGAGACTGATACTATGGAGAACAGAGGCTTTGATTTTGGAGATTTTGAAATTACTAAGCGTGAGATTTTAGCAAGCATATCAATAATCGCAGTGATGCTTCTCATTGGATTTGTAATTTCTGGAAAAATTTCAAACTATATTCTGGATCGGAATGAAAAGTATAATAAAGCTATTAAAATCGAAAGCTCTGATCTGTTTGAATATGGGATGAGAACCAACGTCGGTTATGCGTTCGTTTATGGAGATTTGAAGGCTGTGGATACTGTTTCATATCCAGAAATTAACGGGGAGTATATGTATATAGAAAAAATAGAGGAACATTACAATATGCATACACGAACCGTTACTACAACCGATTCCAAAGGAAAGACACATACCAGAACAGAAACTTATTGGTCTTGGGATTATGCTGGTAGCGAAGAACAAAGATGTTCGGAAATTACATTTTTAGGACATGTCTTCTCCTCAAATAAGGTAGAGTTTCCAAGTACCGAATATATTGACACTATAAAAGAATCAAGTCATGTCCGACATAAGTATTACGGAGTTGGCACGGAATATACTGGAACCATATTTACCGAATTGCGAGATAAAACTATATCTGATAATTCTTCATTTTATGAAAACAGCACCATTGACGAAGCTGTTAATTATTTGGAAAGTGATTGGGCGTTATGGTTATTCTGGGTGATTTGGATAATTGTTATCGGACTGTGTGTATTTGGTTTTTACTATATCGATAATGAATGGCTTGAAAATTGAAAGGAGAATTTAGAAATGAAACAGAATATTATTGCAGTGGATTTTGACGGAACCTTATGCGAGAACAAATGGCCGGAGATCGGTATACCGAACGAAGAGCTTATCGAGTATCTGAAAAAAAGACAGGCTAACGGAGAAAAGCTGATCCTCTGGACGAATAGAGTTGGAGATCGGCTGGATGAAGCCGTTAAATGGTCAGCTGAGAAAGGGCTGATCTTTGACGCCGTAAATGATAATCTCCCGGAAATCATCGAAGCATTCGGGACTAATTGCAGAAAGATATTTGCAAATGAGTACATAGATGACCGCAACCGCTCTATTGGTTCTTGCCGTGAGAAATCTAACCTGGAGCGTTGGGCTGAAAACGAGGTAGCTATTGCCTGCCGCCATGAGAAGCCAGACAGAAAAGACGGAGAATGGGATTATGGCTGCAATTGCTATGGGAGTGCGTTGAAAGCCTTTGGCTCTTTGTGTGCGGACGGGCATTCTGGTTTCAGCATTGGTCTGACTAAGGCTATTCTGAATCGTCTCATCAGCAACAAGCCACTTCTTCCAATTGAGGATACCGACGAGGTATGGAGTGATATTTCTGATATGAGCGGTCTGAAAGGAGAAAAGTGTAACTATCAGTGCAAACGCATGTCTTCCTTATTTAAGTATGTGTATGCTGATGGAACAGTTAAGTACAGAGACGTGGATCGCTATCACGGCGTGAACATCAACTGTCCGGATGCTCAGTACCACAGCGGACTGATTGATACTGTTATGGATGAACTGTATCCGATCACTATGCCTTATATGCCGGCTGATAGAGCCTTTAAGATTTATACGGAGGATTTCCTTGTAGATCCAGCGAAAGGCGATTATGATACTGTAGGTATTCTGTACGTAATCACTCCGTCCATGGACAAGGTAGCAATTAACAGATATTTTAAAGAAGCTCCGAACGGCTTTGCTGAAATCGACGAAGCGGAGTACAAGGAGCGAAAGGAAGCTGCTAAAGCTCGGATGGAGGCAACCGATGGATCGAAATAGATTTATCCAGTGCATGAAAAGCAACATCGAGTTGTCGGATAAAGAGCGGCGGAGAATTATCAGAAGAAGTGTTGAGAGTCAGCCGTGGAAATTAAAGTGTACGATTGCCATGGAAGAGTTTGCGGAACTTACACAGGCAATCAGTAAACAGATTCGTGGGTATGATAATAGAATTGGACTTTTGGAAGAGATGGCGGATGCTTATATTTGCCTGGAATTCCTTAAGTCCATTTTTAATATTACACCAGAAGAGTTACAAAAAGCTATGGACGTTAAATTACAAAGAGAAAGGAATAAACAGAGATGAGTAAAGAGATTAAAATTGCCGGAAGTATTTCGTTTGGAGGAAAGCGCCTTAATGTATATGGAGATCTGGACGCTCCACTGTTCAAGGCAAAAGATATTAGTCATGCTATCGGCTACAGTAGCGGTAACGAGTGGAGAATGCTCGAAATGTGCGAAGAGGATGAGAAGCTGAAACTACCTTTAGTAGTAGCAGGTCAGAGACGTTCCGTCAACTTTGTGACTGAGAACGGTCTATACAATATCCTTGCTCAGAGCCGTATGGAAATTGCAAGATCCTGGAGACGAGTGGTTCATGATGAGCTTATCAACATGCGTAAAGAAAAAGGCAGAAACATCACCGAGCAGTTTGAAGAGTGGGACCATGCCATGGATAACATTTACTTCGATGAGGAAACAGGTCAGCTTATGCAGTCTGTTACCGTTCCTGGCGGAGATGTGATTCAGATTCCTTATGAGAAGGAAGAAGAGTAATTAAAAATGTGGGCTATGCAGAAACGTAGGAGCATAATAATCCAGATTGGTGGGAGTCTGGATATTCTGAAAGGAGAACGAAAAATGATTAAATTAGAACATGTAGTTCTGGCAAGTTCGGAACAGATGGAGTTTATTATTGAAGGTATGCGTAATCCTATGAATTCGTGGAATAAAACTGATAGTTTCAATGGGTGTGAAACATATAAAGGTATAAGCAAATGTTTAGATTGCGATGGGGTTCGTGAGTGTGGAGCTGTCAACAAATATTTAATAGTTGGTGAAAATGATCACTCCCTCATGCAACGTTTGGCTAAAGCCGGTACTGATCATAGAAAATTCATGAGAATGCTGCCGGTTTACATACGGATTACAGCACCTTTATACTGGTGGAAGGAGTTCGATACATACAAAGTCGGAACGGTTGCTAACAGCTGTAGTACCATGCATAAAATCCAGGCTAAAGAGTTTACACTGGAGGATTTCAGTTGTGAGCATTTGATGAATGTTCCGGGCGAAGGTGTGTTACCGCCATTAGCTGTATTGGAAACGACTATCGATACATTAAATGCTTATAGAAAGTTGTATCTTGGTACATTGTCGCTGGATGGTTCTATCGGTATCCCTGAAAACAGAAAAGATATTTGGTGGCAGATGATTCAGCTCCTTCCAAGCAGCTATAACCAGACTCGTAATGTTATGTTGAATTATGAGGTTCTAGCGAATATTTACAGACAGCGGAAGAATCACAAGCTGGATGAGTGGCGAGAGTTCTGTAAGTGGATTGAGTCTCTTCCATATTCTGAGTTGATAACTGGGAAATATGTGCATACTAAGAACGATTGCGTTGAGTGTATTTATTACAATCAACCGTACAATCAGACAAGTTTCGGTACCGAAGCACCTGTATGCCATATTTGTAAGGTGTATGATCCCGAAACAGGATGAAGACTATTTTGAAAGGGATGATGGGGATTTATGTTCATTTGAGGCAGGAGGTAAATATGGCGAAAATAGCTGATGGCAATATAGTAGGAGAATTAGAAGTAGAAGTCAAGGCAACATTAACCGTGGATGAAGATACGTTTAATACTTGTGTAAATATTATGACGATCTATGCAAGAGAACACGGCATAAAAGGAATGACACTTGATTTTCGAAAAACAGCTCCTAGTCTGTTGGGAAGATTTCTTATGAGTGATGAAGCTGTGGAAGATATTCTTGGTGTCAAGACAAAATACAATAAGTAATAATGGGCTCTCTTCGGAGGGCCTTTTATATTTGGAGGACTGAGTTATGAGAATACGTACTGATAGTAATTATGATGGCGGAAATGTAACACAATTAAAAATCAGATTAAACACTACAGGCGAAACAATGAGAATGAACATTATAAAGCCAAATATTCCAGATTATACCATTGGAGAATTAAGCAGACCAAACAATGCGGAACTGATTTTTGATGACAGTAGAGATCTTGATACTTTTATAGATGCATTACTACAGCTTCAGAAATATCACAGGGAAAGTGTTGGTGAATGGAGGGTTGTGGAGTGAATGGCTTGGAAAATTTAACAGGTGCGTTGACGATACCTAAAATAAAAAATGGTTCTAAAGTATCTGCGGGAAAACTATATGGTATGAATTTTTGCATCGATCATCATTTTAATTGGTTTCAGAAGAAAATGATTAAATGGTGTTTCGGGTTAACAGTGGAAGATTATACGGAGGAATAAGTTATGTTATATATTTGTGTGAGAACGTATGCGGATGGAAAATACATTAATATGGTACTTCCTAGGATATTCACAAACTATCATGAATGTATTGAGATGTGTATAGATCTTCAACAAAAACTTGGTCAAGAATCCGATGAACGTTGGATTCCTTTTCCATTGTATCAAGAAGATTGAAACGCGCATTTTACAAGTCCTTATATGCAAGAAACAGATTAAAAACAATCAAGGAGGAATTGTATTATGTTAAACGAAAAAATTAAAGAAAAGGCAAAGAATGGAGCTGAAAAGGTTAAAGATTTTTGGGATGATTACGGTTTAATCATTGGTTATTGTGCTGTTTGTGTTGCTATTCCAATTGGAATGATAGCGTTAGGAAGACGTAAATTTAATAAATTTGAGATAGCATGGCGAGAAGCACAGAAACAAATGTTAGACGGTAATCGGAACTATGATTATGGACCGTATAAGCTTTGTAAATTCTTTGATCCGAACACTTTGGAAGAAATCGGAAAATTAATGATGCATGAAACAAGCGTTGAAGCGTTTTTGGATGCTAAGTAATTGCAAGATTGGGGCTTGTGTTTAACACAGGCTCTTTTCTTTTTATTTTCCGCGAGGAATACAACTCCTATAGTGAAAGGAGTGAAATCTTATGAGTAAAAACACAAACCGTATACCGATTATGGACGAAATTATGGGACGTATTCGGATAGAAGAAATTAGAGAACTATATGGTGACAACGCAGCTAATAAAGTTAAATTAATTAATGAAATTAGTTTTAATGTACCGGTTTATTATTTTGGTACCGATGAAATTGCGTGCCATATTCCCGAAGTAAATAATTGGTATTTAGAGTTTCCAGAAGAAGTCACTGATTGACGAAGGGACTCAGCTATAACGCTGGGTCTTTTCTTTTTTATTATTATGGTTATTTTAGGAGGTATGAGATGGTAGTTGATAGTGATTTAAGAGAAGTAAATTATGAGAAATACTGTGATATTTGCAAACATGCGGATTGTCCAGAGCACGAAGATCCTTGTTTTGAGTGTTTAGATAATCCACTTAATTATTGTACAGAGAAACCTGTAAAGTGGGAGGAGAAGGAATGAAACCTAAGCATGCATGGAATAGGAAACGTAATGGGACATATAGCAATTTGAGGTATTATCGTTAATAACCGTCAGAAAATGGCAGGAAAGCCTATGAGACGCACACGACAAATAAAAATAGTGAAGAAGAGATACTTAGATTATCTTGTGAAACAGTATTTTGGAGGTAACAGTAGTGAGTCATGATATGAAGAAGAGCTCGTCTGAAAAGCGGGCTGAACGAGAACAGGTATTACATGGTCAGCAGTGCCAATATTCTCGTATGGAGCGAGATGGAAGATGTGAAGTAGCAGAGAAACATTTTAGACATAAACCGTATGGGAGGATCGAATGAAAGAAATACTTTGTTACCTTGGTATATCAACATTTATAACTTTATTTTGTGTTATGGTGTTCAGCTTTGACGATACGTTGAAAGATAAAATACAATACTTTTGTTGGTGCGAATCTATCATAATGATATTGTTTGGAGTCGCATTGTGTTTTGTGATTATGACAGGAGGTTTAAATATATGAGTAGATTAGGAACAGAGTTGCCGAAAGAGTATTCAGACAGATTTGATGAATTACGGCAGAATCGTGTAGAGGTTAGCTACTATAAATATGGTACAGCATCTGACAACTTTGGGATGAAATTGGTTAATGCACTGGAAAGTCACGATATGTGTATTAAGAAGTATTTGAAGACAGGTAACACTGAGTATCTTTGTGATGCTGCCAATTATTTAATGTTTGAGTTTATGTACCCTCAGCGCGAGGGTGCTTTTTTTTAAGTCTACAGACAGCGGAGAAAGCGCTGGAGTCGCCGGAACACCAATAAATCAGCTTAAGGAGAAGTGGTATTGATGAAATGGATGGGTATAAACACGAAATACGGTTCACAAATGCCGATTAGTGAGCTGTTACAAGTTGTTGCTGAAATTGAACACACGTCTGAGTTAAGTATTTACGACATTCTTATGTATTTTAAAGAAGGATATACACTTCAGGAACAGCCTGTTAGAAAACAATTTTATGATATAGGAGAACATATATTATGAGCGAACGGAACAATGTTTTATATTTGGTTGTGGCAGATACATTAAAGAGTGCTAAGCAGTTAATGGATGCATTTGCATTTAATAATATGCATGAATTGTCGAAAGTTTCTCGTGATGAATGTACTGTTTATTTAAAAGATGGGCGGATATTTAAGTTTACTTCTATGACAAGTAACAATCGAATTGCTCGAGGTCTACGAAACTGGAATATATACGGTGGTGAAGCATTTGAGGAGGAGTTTTTAAATGACAATAAGTAATTTTTGTGTTGGATTTGTGGTTTTTATTGTACTGCTTGTAATAACAGGCTTATTAGGCTTGCTCTACATGATTATAGCAGACGAAGAAAATCTTTTTGCGATATTTATTGCCTGGATTGCATCTACAGCTGGTTTAGCAGCATGTCTGATTTATATTTTAGTTATGAAAGTTTTTATTTAGGAAGGTGTAGAAAAGATGAGTGAAAGATGTAAAGCAATCGATAAAGATTTAAGCAGGAACGGATCTGGATATTATGACCCGACTGCTTACAAGGCTATGAAGCGTGTAGAAGCCGATGAGAAAAAGTATGGCAGGGATTATGAGAGATTCTATAATCTGTTGAATACTATCTTTTATATTTGTAATTTAGCTGGGTTTCATGTGGAAGGTCGGATCGTGTTAACTGACAAGAAAACAGGAAAGGTGTGGAAGTGATGGTGTTGTTTGAAGCAATTATGGTGATTGGGTGTCTTATCAGTTTATTAAATACGGGCAATCCGTTATACGCTGTGGCTACCGGAATATTGTTTGTTGCTATGGAGATTGGTCTTAAGGATTGAGGTGTCAAAATGATATTTATAGTATCTACATGCGGTGACATACCTAAAGAAGAGTTAATTGAATTGCAGAAGCGACTCGAAGCAGAAGCGAACAGTCCCAATAAAAATAAGGTAATGTGTCTTCCTAGATTTGCTACTATTGCGAGTATTGATGATTGCAATTCGATAAAAGCAAAGGTAATAATGGACACCGATCCGATGAAAGGAGACAATAAATGAAATTTGTAGGTTGGGATTTGTATTTAATGAAGATCGTTTGTTATATCGGAGGAGCGATTTCTAAGGATATGCGGTGGTTTATTGTAGGTGCGTTGTTTGCAATTGCTCATGAGTTGAGACATATTTGGAATAAAAAGGAGAATGGCAATGAATCATGACTTGATAGTATTTATCGTTAATATGCTTGTTGGTATGGTTCTTGGAAAGGCGATTGGATTATGATATTCATAGTGAAGCCTATTAATAAACGTTCTGAAGAAGAACTGCGTATGTTGCATAATCGGTTAGCTGACGAGCTTGGTGACGTGAAGAAGAGCAGACATGCAGTATTATGTTTACCGTCTGATTGCACATACTATTGTATTAATGACTATAATTTGAATGATGTAAAGGTGGTTGTTGCCGAATCATGAAGATAATTGATATTTTTAAAAGAGAGTGGCCGGGATTGGCTGAGCAGATGGTGAAGTGGACACCTTGTGGGATTGGCAGGATTCGTGTGAGGTTAAAGAACAGACTGGAAGTTGTATTTACATACTATGATGACGAAACTTGGAGTTTGGAAACTAATAAGTTTAATAAGAAAAGGAGATAAATGTTATGGGTATGTATTTCGAATGCGAACTGAATAAAATAGACATTGACGAAGTTCTTAGCACTGTCCGATATATAGAACCGGAAGATTTGGTGGTATTATATCGAGAAAAAATCAGACGGCTAGAGTCTATGCTGAAAAATTCAGAAGACGGCGCCGAGAAGTTAATGACTGAAAATGAGAGATTGAAAGAAGAACTGAAGCTTGTCCGGGAGGATAATTGTGAGCTGAGAGAGGCTGTTATGACAGCTAACATGAGAAACGGTGTGCTGACCAAAAGAAACAGAGAACTCAAACTTCTGAATGCAAATAGTGATGCGTATAGAAAAGATGTTGATCAGCTTACTCGGGAAAATAAGAAGTTGATTGAGGAGCGGGACGCTTTATGGGATGAGACGCAACATTTGGACAAAATGTATAAGCAGTTGCTGAATGAGAAAAAACGTTTACAGGAAAATTTTGAAGAGTTAAAGGCTTCTTCGGACTTATCCATGACTGCAGAATTGACAGAAATATTTTCGGAATTCATAGATAAAGATGATAAAAATCGTGCAGATTTGAGTGCGAAAATCGATGAATTTAAGGAGAAATATCAGTTTGAATAATCGTTATTTATGGTGACTATGGGCTGAAATTTGACTGAATTTGATGAAAAACGGTCATTTTTCGGTCCAAAATAGCCGTCCACTTTTATTTTTAAAAGTGTCAAAAAGTGGACCAAAAGTGGACGAGTTGCAAAAAGTGACACTTGAAATTGTGAAAATTCTGTGAAAAATAGTAAAATTTGTCCAAATCCGTCCACTTTTCCCACTTTTTAGGGGTTTTAACCTATATATGTGAAAATTATAATATTGTTTATATATAAACATAATAATAATTTTAGTATATATTAATATAGCATTTTGGGCGAAAAAGTGGACGAAACGGCATTTTTGGCAAATTCTAATGTTTTTTTGACGAAAAAGGAGGATTTTTATGAGAAGCACTAAAAGAAGAGACTGGTATGACGAAATTTATGATACTTATGTATTGATGCATCTCAGAGGTGATGAAGCCAACATCGTCGAATGGACGCCTTTTGGTAGAAATTCAATTGATATTACGTTTAGGGATGGTAGTGTGTTCCGATATAACTATTTCAGAAATTCAATAACCAGACTCGATGTAGCTATTGATGATATTA
>OGCN01004205.1_pt1 | contig 12695 bp, 9 predicted proteins | sample 1570181 | NCBI WGS metagenome assembly OGCN01 (sample SAMEA4370584, study PRJEB24528) | human gut metagenome | reverse complement strand
CTTGCATGTGTTAAGCACGCCGCCAGCGTTCATCCTGAGCCAGGATCAAACTCTCCGTTCGAACAGCGCCCGGAGGCGCCGTAGGATCGATGTGAGTCTCGATTCTGTTTGAAAACTCTCCGTCGGGGCCTTAGGGCCCCTGACAGGGAAAAAGTTAAAGCTTGCTCTCTCGAATGTCCGTCTGACATCCGAGAAGACGTATTGTCCGTCTCTCGAATTCCATCCTCAGTATCCGGTTGTCAAGGTTCCGCGGGAGGCTTCCCGCCCCGCCGCCCTCGCGAGCGGCGCAAGGAAATACTTTACAGGGACTCGCATCCCCCGTCAAGCGGTTCACGAAATCTCGACAATTTTGTTTCAACGCTTGACAACCTCGAAGGTTCGTCAGAACCACTGTCTTTCGTACTTCCGAAAAAGGCAGCTTGCATATGATACAGCTCCCGGGATTTCGCGCAAGGGGTTTTTTGAAAAATCTTTCATCCGCACGAATGGCCCCTAAGACAGCCGAAATTCCGTCGCAATACGTTATGCGTCGCCTCGTTTAATTGCCATGGCGGCTGTGGCCATGTCCCTTACCGGACCCTTGGCCATGTCCGCGAACGTCGCAGGAATCGCCCCCCTGGCCGCTGTGGCACGCGTCGATGCGATCACGCAGCTGGCGCATAGTCATAGAAGCACACTCCTCGAGCGTGTATGAGGGATCGAGGCTCATCAGCTCTTGCGCAGCCTGATAGCGACCAACGCCCAAACCCGCCGCAGCTGCCGCATCGCGAGTGGCACTATCGGCACGGCGACAAGCATGTTCACAGGATGCAGAGGACAGCGCCTCGTCGCTTTGAGCAACAAGGCTCTCCCCCAAGCGATTGTTCTCAGAAACCACGTTGACGTCAATAAACGCATCTTTCTCAGCATAAGAGCCGAATGCGTCACTCGACAGCAGCGCGCCGATGACGTCGCCGTAAGGGCGATTCAGCATATCAACAGCGCTGAGCACGACAGCGCCATCATCATTGAGCGCTTCGGCTTCAATCACGATACCGAACGTATTAACCGTAAGCTCAAGAGAGGGATTCACCTCAATGTCCACGAAAGCAGACGGCGCACGATACACGCCATAGGCACCGACGAGGGCCAGCGCGAGCAAAAGGCATGCGGCCCAAGCAGTGACGACACGCGCTCGCGGGCGACGCCGTAGGGAGGCGCGATGCACCTCAACAGAAGGAGCGTCCGGCCGCCTCTTCCGCTCTTCCTCGAGAAGGGCCAGCGTGCGTCCGCGGAGCGCCTCGGAAGCATGCTGGGCATCGTAGGCCTCACGGATACGCTGCTCAAGATCGGTCATGAGAGGGCCTCCTTCAGCGTCTTTTTGCCGCGGGCAATCCAGGAATACACGGTATTCACGGGGACGTCGAGCATCGAGGCGATCTCCGGAGCCGTGTAGCCCTCGTACAGGGCAAGATACACGGGAGTGCGGGGAGGGTCATCGAGGTCGCTCATGGCATCGAGCACTTCTTTCACACGCGAATCGGGCTGAGCCTCCTCATCGCGGGACGCGAGCGATTCGAATGAGGTCTCATCAAGCGGCACATTCTTACTCGCAGCCGCCCGCCGCATATCGCGGCACGTGTTCGAAGCAACGCGAATCAACCACGCCTTGCGATGTTCCTCTTCGCGAAACTGAACATCATCTGCGAGTGCGTATTTCAGAAATGAATTCTGGAACGCGTCCTCGGCATCCGCATGGCGACAAAGCGCCGTAAGGCAAACGCGCCACACGGTATCGCCATGACGCGCCATAGTCTCTTCTATGTCAGGGGCAGATCTCACGCACTCGCAGGGTTTGTTTAGCGAGCGCAGCCGTGACCGCCGCCATGGTGACGGCCATGGCCATGACCATGGCCGTTTCCGCTGCCGTAGTTGTCGCAGACGCCATCACCGTCGGCATCCACGTAGCCCGGGCAGTTCGCTCCAGCACCGGCGCAGTTGTCGCATATGCCGTCGCCGTCGGCATCCACATACCCAGAGCACGCGCCGTCTTGGTAGTTGTCGCAGACGCCATCGCCGTCGGCATCAGTGTAGCCGCGGCCATCACCGCGTGGAGCGGCCTTGGGCGCCGGTGCTTCCTGGACCGGAGCCTCAGGGGCGGCAGCGTCATCGGATGCGGAAGCGTCGCCATTGTCGGACGCAGCCTTGCCGTTAGATCGCGGTGCGGCATAGTTGTCGCAGACGCCATCGCCGTCGGCATCAGTGTAGCCGGGGCACACACCATTCTCATGCCAGTCGCACGCACCGTTGGCATTGCGGTCGGCGTAATTCGGACACGTCGCCGCAGCCGAACGGGAGCCGATCGCCATCGGCGACGACGGGGAAAGGGCGGCGAAAGCCACCGCCGGCACGCAAAGCGCCAACGCGAGCACCACGACAACAACGAAGGTAGACTTCTTCATAATTCAGGTTCCTCCTTGAGTTTTCTTCCGTCTCTGCAAGTAACACGATTCAGCCACGCGAATCCTTGCAGCTTTTTTTCGTTTCTGGAAAAAACTCCTCTAAGCGGAAAACGCCGCTGGCTCTCGGCTGGCAAACTTCGGCAAATCTTCGTTGCTCTTTAAAGTCTACTCGAAGCGCACGAACTTCTTCTTCCCCACCTGCACCTCGGCGCCAGCGAGAACTTCGGGAGCCACGTTGTAGGCTTTAGGCGCCAGCGCCTCGCCGTTGACCTTCACACCGCCGCCGTCGATGAGACGGCGCGCTTCGGAAGCGGTGCCAGCCACCCCGGCGTCCACGAGGATCTTCGCCACGTACACCAGGCCGTTCTCATCCGGCGTCAGATCGGGCGCGAAGACGGGGGCGTCGGCCGGGAAGCCGTGCTCCTTGAACTTGAGATCGAAGTCGGCCTCGGCGGCCTCGGCGGCCACGTCGTCGTAGTAGGCGGTCACGATGTTGCGGGCGAGCGCGCGCTTCACCTTGTTGGGGTGCAGCTCATCGGCGGCAAGGCCGGCCTCGATGCGGTCGATTTCGTCCACGGCTTCGGTGGAGGCGAGGCGGTAGTACTTCACCATGAGCTCGTCAGGAATGGACATGACCTTCCCGAACATATTGGACGGCTCGTCAGTCAGCCCGATGTAGTTGCCGTAGCTCTTCGACATCTTCTTCACGCCGTCGGTGCCCTCGAGCAAAGGCAGCGTGAGGCAGACCTGGGGCTCCATGCCCATTTTCTCCATGAGCTCGCGGCCGGCGAGCAAGTTGAACAGCTGGTCGGTGCCGCCGAGCTCCACGTCGGCCTTGATGACCACGGAGTCGTAGGCCTGCATGACCGGATAGAGGAACTCGTGCAGGCTGATGGATTGCCCGGACGTGTAGCGGTTGTGGAAGTCGTCGCGTTCCAAGATGCGTGCCACGGTGAAATTCGCCAGCAGCTTCAGGAGCTGCTCCATATCCAAATCGAGGATCCACTCGGAGTTGTAGCGCAGGACGGTCTTCTCTGGGTCGAGCACCTTGAAGGCCTGGTCGACGTAGGTTTGGGCATTCTCCTGGATCTGCTCGCGGGAAAGCTGCGGGCGCGTGGAGTTTCGGCCGGACGGATCGCCGATGAGCGCGGTGCCGTCGCCGATGATGAGGGTCACCTGATGCCCCAGATCCTGGAACTGGCGCAGCTTGCGCAGGGGCACCGCATGGCCCAGGTGGATGTCGGGGGCCGTCGGGTCGACACCGAGCTTCACGTTCAGCGGCACGCCGCGCTTGAGCTTCTCCAAAAGCGCCGCCTCCGGCACGATCTGTGCCGTCCCGGATTTGATGATGTGCAGTTGTTCCTCAGGAGTAAGCATGAAGCACCCGCTTTTCTTTAATATCGCGATACCTTTATACAAGTGCTGGAAATTCTAGCACAGCCGCTACGAGACGCCGCGGTAGAGGTGGCCGGAGGTGGTGTTGGGCATCTTCGCGATGGCGTTGCCGTCGTTTTGGGCCACGTGCAGGGCGCGAATGGCGCGCCCCACGGCGTGGGCCGTCTCCTCGGCGTTCATGAGGGTGGCGTCCACCATATAGGAGGAGATGCCGGCCGCGAGCAACTCGGGCATCGACGAGGCGATATCCAGTTCCACCGCGTTGTAGAGGTGGCTGCGGCCCATGGCGTCGGTGACGACCGGGAACTCGTAGCCCTTGCGATCCTTCAGCACATGGGGGCTCTTGCGACGCGGGCATTCGGCGCAGTTCTCGTCGCACGGGCCCTGGCTCATGAGCATGCAGTGCTCGGTGACCATGAGCTCCTGGGCGCCGATGAGCAGCACGCCCAGTTCCACCGGGGCATCTTTGGCAACCTCTTCGATTTGCCGCAGCGTGAGCTCCGGCGAGAGCCACACGCGCGCGGCACCGAACTCGCTGGCGACGGCCAGGGAGAGCTGGTTGGTAATGGGCACATGGGAGCCGACATCGAGCAGCGCCCCCTCTTCGGAAGCCCGTTCCATAGCACCGAGGCTTTCGGCCAGAAGCGGCTTGCCCTCGGCAGCATACTTCCACACGTCGGCATCGACGACCGCTTCGCGCGCGCCGCCAACGGCCTCGTGATCGGCCACAGGCATGATGGGAATGCAGCCCTTGGGGTAGCCGGCCTGCTCGGCAGCGGCGTTCTTCTGGCCGGCGATAACCGCCTCGCCGCGCCGGTAGTTCAGAGCCGGCACATAGATGATGTGCGCGCCGGCGCGCTTGGCGGCGCGAGCGCAAGCGGGGTTCGTGACCGTGACGGCCACGCGGCAGCCGGTGGGACGCGCTGCGGGCAGAGGCTCGCGCGGAGTAGTGCGGGGCAGGGTGCGCCCGTGGCCCTCGGCGGTAAGCGCCTCGGTGAGGACGTCCAGCGCCGCCGCGCGCACGCCATGCAGGGCCGAGAAGCCGATGCCGACGCCGTCGTCCATATCGATGGTGAGGTTCACCAGCTGGTAGGGCGTGTTGCCAAGGCGGTCGATGTGGGCGGCGACGTCGTCGAAGGAGACGGCGCGGGTGCGAGCCGCCTCTACGGGCGCGCCTTCGGCGACACCGGAAACCCCATCGGGGAAGGCAGCTTGCAGGCGACGGGCAACGGCGAGGGTGGTGCGGGGAGCGCCTTCGATATCGGCCTCGGCTGCGGGGTGGAACTCCATGCGAAGAGGCTCGCCGATGTGGAGGGTGGCGGTGCCGACGAGGGGCACGCGGGGCTCACGGGCGTCGTCTTCGAAGGCGGCCTCGGCACTGCGGACGCGGAAAACGCGGTCGCCGGCCTTCACCGTGCGCGTCTTGCCTTCCAGCGGCAAATGGTAGCGGCCCTTCTTGTCGGTGCGCACCGGCCCCAGCGTCAGCGTGCCGTTGCCCTTGCGCGTCCAGAACTCCAGGACGTCGCCTTCTGTCAGAGCATGGGCGCTCTTCAAATAGGCGGCGCCATCGCGCACCTCGTCGACGCGGCCGAGGAACAGGCCGCGGTTGTTGGGACGCTGGTAACTCATGATATCGTATGCCGTCTTCTGCTTGAAAAAAACAATGGTGAAACCGCGGGAGAAGGCATCGGTGAGGCGGTCGCGATCGGCATCGGTGATAGCCGCGTTCTCCTTCGCCAAAGCAGCATCGAGAGCTTTACGATAGACGGAGGTCACGGCGAAGACGTACTCGGGCGACTTCATGCGGCCCTCGATTTTAAGCGACGCCACGCCGGCGGCCACGAGGTCGTCCACGCGATCCACCGTGCACAGATCCTGGGGCGAAAGCAAGTGATCGCCCGGCGAGGGAAGGCTCTTCTGCAGAGCCTTGTTCTGCAGCTCATAGGGAAGCCGGCACGCTTGAGCGCACATCCCCCGGTTGGCCGAGCGGCCGCCGATCATGGAGGACATGAAGCACTGGCCCGAGTAGCACACGCACAATGCGCCGTGGGCGAACACCTCCACTTCCATCCCCTCTTCGGCCGCCGCCGCGCACAGAAGGGCGATCTCGTCCAGCGACACCTCACGGGCGAGCGTAATGCGCTCGGCCCCTAAGCGGGCCGCCGCGCGCACGCCGGCGAGGTTGTGGGTGTTCATCTGCGTGGAAAGGTGCAGCGACGCTTCGGGGAGCGTGCGGGAGATCTCCGCAGCCAGGCCGATGTCCTGTACGATGAAGCCGTCGGCTCCGGCGCGGTAAGCCTGGCGCACGCATTCCAAGGCCTCCCCTACCTCGTCGGGCAGGATGATGGTGTTCATGGTGACGTAGACGGAAACCCCGCGCAGATGCGCGAAGTCGCAGGCCTCCCGCAGCGTCTCCAGGGTGAAGTTGTCGGCCCCGCGCCGCGCATTGAAGGTCTCAAGCCCCAGATACACCGCATCGGCCCCGCCAGCCACCGCCGCATGCAGCGCCGCCATATTGCCGGCCGGCGCCAGCAGTTCTACTTGATTAGTCTTCATTCAGCTTCAAAGCCTCTTCGTCGGCGGCCTTCAGTTTGTCGATGCCCTCGTTGTAGGCGTCTTGGATTTCCTTCACGCGCCCGTCGTAGGCGCTGAAGTCGAAGGGCGCCTCCTCGGTTGCGCTGCTGATCTCCGTGTACAAATCGATGTAGCTGTTCAGGGCATCCTTCAGCTTGTTGCAGCCGTCGACGTAGTTCGTCTGCAGGTCTTTCATGGCGTCCGGCGTATCGATGGCCGCCAGAGCGTCAATGGCCTCGAAGGCGCTGTTGGCCTTGTTGCGCATATTGACGACGCTCTCCTGAGCCACCGCCTCGTCGAATTCGCCGAGGCGCGTGTTCAGCTCCTCCACCGCCTGGTTGACCTTGGTCATGTAGGTGCGATTGGCCTGCTGCTGGTCGGTGGCTCCAGTGGCCGGCGACTGGCAACCGGCAAGAGCGCCGAGGGCCAAAGCCGCGCCAAGGGCCACAGCCAAAACCCGCGCGATGGTACGTTTCCTCATGATTTCTCCCGTCTTCGGTACCTTGAGGCACCGGTTGCTTGCTCAGGGCAGCCTCGTCGAGCGAGGCTTTGGTTTCTCATTCGCTATGATAGCAGTCCGCACCCCCGGGCCCGTACCGCCGTCACGGTATCGCAACAATTATGTCGCGGCTACGCTGCTTTAGGCACCCTCGCCGCCACCGTCGTCCGGGGCTGGGTCGGGCGTCGGCTCCGGCGTCGGCTCCGGCGTTGGCTCGGGCTCCGGGGTAGGCTCCGGCGTCGGTGTCGGTGTCGGCTCGGCGTTGCCGCCGCCCTCGTTGCCCTCTCCGCCTTCGTTGCCGCCGTTCTCGTCGCCGTCGCCCTCGGGCGTCTCCTCATCATCCTGCTTCGTGGTCACCTCGGTGTCGTCTTTCTTTTTCTTGGAAGAGTAGTAGCCGCCGATATGGTTGTCCTCGTCGCGGTAATCCTTCTTGTACTCGGGCTTATCTGCCTCGAAGAACTTCACCGTCTGCGTCGGGGAGATCATCTTGTCGATGAAATCGCCGAAGACGCTGGCCGCCGTCGTAGTCGTCGCCTGGGCCTCGGAATAGTCGGAGCGGTCACCCAGCCAGATGGCCACGGCGTACTGCGGGGTCACACCGCAGAACCAGCTGTCCTTCTTGTCGTCGGTGGTACCGGTCTTGCCTCCGGCCTCCTGGCCGTTATCGGGACGAGCCGCCTTGCCAGTGCCGTTGTCGATGACCACTTCCATGCAGTCGAGCGCCGCCCGAGCCACTTCGCGAGAGAACACCCGCTCGCCCGTGGGGTCGGTGTTGTCCACGATAACGTTGCCGTTCTTGTCCTCGATGGAGATGATGCACTCCGGATCGTAGTGGACGCCGCCGTTGGCCACCGTGGCATAGGCGTCAGCCATTTCGAGCGGCGTGACCGAACCGATGCCCAGGGTAAGGCCCGCCACCGCCGGCAAATCGGAGGTGATACCCATGGCGTGGGCCATCTCGATCACCTTATCGACGCCCACGGAGAGAAGCAAGCGAATAAACGCCGTGTTCGACGACACGCCGAAAGCGCTCTTGATGGTGCGCGTGCCGTAATCGGCCTTATCGTTGTTGTAGACAGGCTCGCCGCCCTCCAAATCAACCTTGTAGCCAGCATCGATGAGCGTTTCCGGGTCGATGCCCTCGTTGATAGCCGCCAAAAGCGTGAACAGCTTGAACGACGATCCGGCCTGACGGCCCGCGCCGCCCTCGCCCGTGGCCATGTTCACCTGGGAGCTCTCGTAATCGCGACCGCCCACCAGCGCGTCGATGTAGCCGTTCTCGGGGTTCACAACGGCCATGGCCACCTCGAAGGGATCGCCGGCCTCCTCTTCCTTTTCGGCCGCAGCCTCTTCGGCGGCGGTCTGGGCCTCGATATCCAGCGTCGTGATCACCTTCAACCCGCCCTTGAACAGCTCGGAGGTGGAATAGGCGTACTTGCCCTCGGGGTTGGTCAGCTGGTTGCGCACGTAGCTCGTGAAGTAGGGGTAGGCCAGAATGCCCGTCATGGAGGGCTCGGAGGGGTTCAGCTCGATGGGCTCGGCCTTCACCGCGTCGGCCTCCTCCGCCGTGATAACCCCGTTGGACACCATGCGGTCGAGCACGGTGTTGCGGCGCTTCAGGCAGTTGTCCGGATAATCGATGGGGTTATTGTAGGTGGGCGACTGGGGAATGCCCACGAGCGTGGCCGCCTCGTTCAACGTGAGGTCCTTCGCGTCCTTGGAGAAGTAGCGCTCGGCGGCGGCCTCGATACCGTAGGCACCGGAACCGTAGTTGATAGTGTTCAGGTACATGAGCAGGATCTCGTCTTTGGAGTACTGCTCTTCCAGCTTCTGGGAAATGTACATCTCGCGGATCTTGCGCTTGAAGGAGATGTCGCGCATCTCGTCGGAAAGAATCGTGTTGCGCACGAACTGCTGAGTGATGGTGGAGGCGCCCTCCAGCTCGCCGCCCATGAGGTTGTTCACGAGCGCGCGGGCCACACCGAGGTAATCGACGCCGGAGTGGGTGTAGAAGCGCTCGTCCTCGGTGGCGACGGTGCCCTTCAGCACGTACTCGCTAATCTGGTCGAGAGCCACCGGGTCGCGATTCTCCAGCTGGAACTCGGCGAGCAGCGTCGTGCCGTCCGATGCGTAAACCATGGTTGGCTGCGCCGTGTTGTAAGCGTCGGCGTTCTGGTAGTCGGGCAGATCCTCCAGCCAGGAGTTGCACAGCGTCACCACGCCGAACACGCCCGCCGCGAGAAAGGCGACGAACACGCCCAGCACCGACAAAACGATGACCTTCTTATTCTTTACTTTCGTGCCCTTACGGCCCTTCATTGCGCGAGAACCCACGAATTAACCTCCATCAGTTATAGGTCTGGCCATTTTACCAATGAGTTATGGAGGGTTCATAAGATGGAGCCGCCACCAGGAAATGCACAGAGGACGAGGGGCTTCCCATTCTGCCCTTATCGATGCCGATACAAGTCATCCAGCGTTACCGAAAATTCGTCGCCAGACGCCTTCATCTTTCGCAAGGTGGCCGTCGAAAGAGGGTTCTTCGAGAACAAGTAGAAGAATTCGATGCGGTAGCCCTTGACGAGATCGGCGCGGTGGTGCAGCTTCTCCAGCACTTCCGTCTCGTCGAACGAGTTGCGCCACTTGCACTCCCCTATTAAGGCCGTTTTGCTGGCGCGGTCTGCGGCCACGACATCGACGTCATCCTGCTGGCGAAGCGCCGGATCGGTTCCCCACCATTGCCCGAATGACGAGGCCCGTATCGGAAGGCGTCCCGCCAGGGACTCTTCGAGAAGCCATTGGGAGCACACGCGTTCAAACCGATGACCGAGGTAGGTTCCGAGTACTTCGTCGGAAAGCCCCTCAGCGACAATACGACCGGCACCTCCCTCGATGTCTCCAACTGCCGGCATGACAAAGGTATACCAAAAGTCGTAGCAGGCATCGGCGAAACGGTAGAGTCCTTTGCGCGAAGTTTGAGGGTTCTCTCCAAAAGGGACGACGCGCTCGATGATGTCAAGGCGTTCTAGAGTTGCCAAGTACTTCGACACCGCCGTCGCCTCAAGTCCCGCGCGAGCAGCAATCTCGCCGCGCCGCGTTGCCCCCGAGCCTATGGCGCGAAGAATCGAGTTGTACACAGCCGGTTCGCGCAACTCCTGTCGCAACAGCATAAGAGGCTCTTCATAGAGCAATCCGTCAGTCGAAAAAAACAGATCGGCGATGTTGTCGAGGAACGGCCGACTTTCATCAATCTGCGCCAGATAATAGGGCACCCCGCCCACGCAGGCGTAGTACCGAAAAGCGTCTTCTGCGCTTACCGTTGGAACCATGCGCGCTGACGTTAAATAGTCGAAGGGCCGCACACGAATCTGCGCCGTGCGGCGGCCGTGCAAGGGGCTCTTTTTGCCCAGCACCTCGCTCTCCATGAATCCCTGATCACTTCCGCATAGCGCAAGACACGCCTTCGTTTGAGCGAAATGATGGTCTATGGCGATTTGCATTTTCGAAACCAGCGACGGATTAGCCTCGGCAGCATAGGGAAACTCGTCGAATACGAAAAGGAACGGTTCTCGCCGAGCCTGCTCCGCGAGAAACTGCAGAGCACCATCCCAACCGTCGAACCTTGTTCCCGGCGGCAGCGAGAAAAACTGCGCAATCTCGACACTGAAATCAGCCAGGTTATCCGCGTCAGTCTGCTGCTGAGCCGTGAAGAAAAGCGTCGGCTTGTCCTGGGCGAAATGAGTTAGCAGGGTCGTCTTGCCCACACGACGTCGTCCATACACCACCACCATCTGGAAGACATCAGCATCATAGGCCCGCTCAAGCGTCTCCAACTCGTTTTCACGTCCGACGAACAACGGCACTCCTTACAGCAAAATAAGATACTCACGATTATTATAATCACGAGTATCTTATTTGCAACTAGCTATTCGCGTCTTCGTTCGTAGACAAGTCTCTTTCGCCGGAGCGCTTTCACCAGACATACGAGGTAACGGGCTCCACGACAAATCTCTGGCAAACGTTAGCCAACGGAATCCCTGTACATTTCGCTCCACGAGTCGTCATACAGACGATACAACTTGCTCCAGTTGTCGTCATAGGCACGATATTGATCGGTCCACGAGTCATCGTAAGCACGATACATGTCAGTCCATGTATCTGAAACAACTTTGTATTCCTCCGTCTCATAACCAGAGTTGATGGCCCCATCATACTGCTCGTACGAGTCTTTGAGCAGTCGGTCCCACGCCTCGTAATAGTCTTTCATGGCATCGTCCCACACCCCATAGCCATCCTCCATGGCTCTTGACCAAGTCTTATAATCGTCCAGCCCTTTTTCTCGGACAAGAGCATAATAGTCCGTCATACCAGCAAGGATTGACTCATACAGAGCTTCCGAACGCTGCAAAGCAAAATCGTAAGCATCTTGAACTTGGCTCGAATTGTCTGCATACCCCTGGTAAGTGTCACCAACCGCAGTATTAATCTCGCTGAACCTGCTTTCGAGATCGGACGAGGCTGCTTCTGTCTCGCTTTTAATCGCGCTCAGCTTAGCGTCAAGCTCATTATCTCCGGTAATAACCTCGACCTCTTCTGCCGGCAACTCAGCAGCAGAAGATTTTTCTTCCCCCTCGTCATCGCTAACGCTCTCAGCGTCTTGAGCACTTTCAGTAGATTTTTGCGCATCTGTCTGTGCAGACTCCGGGGTCGATGGAGAATCGTACGCACCTCCTGTCACCTGAGCGCAGCCCGCACACCCCAGCAAGGCCAAAGCGAAAACCACAGCGAAAGCCAATCTTGTTGCAACGGCCTTCTTCGAATCATCTTTGCCAAACACGCGATCGTCCTTTCCGTCGTTGCGTCTCGAAAGCTAGATGACGGCCAACTCGACACGTAAGCCACATCCTCTTTGACTCACTGCGAGCGAACGCGCGAAAGAGGAGAGCATCCACCGCAGTCACCACAACCGCAAGGACTTCAGAACGGGCAAACCGCACGAAAACCTTGAATGGCAGATGCTCTCCTGCCCTGGTTTTCGATGCAGCTGTACCGCAGCTCTGAAGTTGTATGCAAGCATGTCACTTGCGGTTGTGGTGGCTCGATTATAGCAAAGCCCAAATCGAAAGACAGCATAGAGAAAGCTGCGGCGCAAGCGGAGTCGCTTGTGCCGCAGCGGGATACAGCAGAATTCTCGATTTACCAAACTACGCTTAAACGCGCTTTGGCAATAAACTAAGCTCCAAAACCGACGAGTTGCGCCTTGGCGGCCGCCAGCTGCACGCGCACCGCTTCGGGGGCCGTGCCGCCGAAGGTGGTGCGGGCGGCGACGATGGCGGGCAGGTTCAGGCATTCCACGATATCGGATTCGAAAAGATCGCTCTCCGCCTTGAAATCGTCCAGCGTGAGGTCTTCCAAATCGCAGCCGCGCTGCTCGCAGGTGAGCACCAGATGCCCCACGATCTCGTGGGCCCGACGGAAGGGCAGGCCCTTCTTGGCCAGGTAGTCGGCCACATCCGTCGCGGCCAGATATCCCTTCTTCGCCTGGGTGGCCATGGCGTCGGCGTTCACCGTCATGGTGGCGATCATGCCGGCAGCGCATACGTAGCAGTCCTCCAGGGTGTCGGCGGCGTCCATGGCGCCCTCCTTGTCCTCCTGAAGATCCTTGTTGTAGGCGAGCGGCAGCGACTTCAGCGTCATCATGAGGGCCACCAGATCGCCCACGACCCGGCCCGACTTGCCGCGGATGAGCTCCGCGAAATCGGGGTTCTTCTTCTGGGGCATGATGG
>OGCN01004203.1_pt1 | contig 12703 bp, 8 predicted proteins | sample 1570181 | NCBI WGS metagenome assembly OGCN01 (sample SAMEA4370584, study PRJEB24528) | human gut metagenome | reverse complement strand
CCTCGTGAAGCGCCATGGAGGCATGCACGCAGCAGTAGTCGAACTCAATGCCCTGACCGATGCGGTTGGGACCGCCGCCCAGCACGATCACCTTTTTCTTGTCGGTAGGATCAGCTTCGCTGATGCGGCTTCGTTCATAGGTTGAATAGAGGTACGCCGTAGTGGTGGCAAATTCCGCTGCGCAAGTATCTACCCGCTTATAAACGGGTTCAACGCCGAGCACTCGGCGAGCTTCACGCACTTCATTTTCGTGGCAGTCTGCCAGCAGCTTGGCGATGCGCTTGTCGGAGAAACCGCGGCTCTTCAATGCCCAGAAGTCGTCGACATCGAGTTCATTGAGATTGTGGCCGGCAATAGACGCTTCCACTTTCACCAGCTCGTCAATTTGGCGCAGGAACCAGGGATCAATCTTTGAAAGCTCGAAGATTTCTTCCACCGTCATGCCGATGCGGAAGCCGTCGGCCACATAGAAAATGCGTTCCGGTCCGGGTTCGGCAATTTCGCACAGAATCTTCGAACGGTCGGTAGTAATGGGATCGAGACCGCACTTGCCGGTTTCGAGACCGCGGAGCGCCTTCTGCAGAGATTCTTCGAACGTACGGCCGATGGCCATGACTTCGCCCACCGACTTCATCTGCGTGGTGAGGCGATCGTCGGCAGCAGGGAATTTCTCGAAAGCAAAGCGCGGCACCTTGGTGACCACGTAGTCAATGGCAGGCTCAAACGACGCCGGGGTCTTTCCGCCCGTCATTTCGTTCTTGAGTTCGTCAAGCGTATAACCCACGGCGAGCTTGGCTGCGATCTTCGCAATCGGGAAGCCCGTAGCCTTTGAGGCCAGCGCAGACGAACGCGAAACACGAGGATTCATTTCGATGACGATCATGCGGCCGTTTTGCGGATTAACCGCAAACTGGACGTTCGAACCGCCCGTATCCACGCCGATCGCACGAAGCACCGCCATCGAGGCATCGCGCATCGCCTGATATTCCTTGTCGGTGAGCGTCTGTGCGGGGGCGACCGTAATGGAGTCGCCGGTATGAACGCCCATCGGATCCAAATTTTCGATCGAGCAGACGATGATGCAGTTGTCCGCCTTGTCGCGGACCACCTCCATCTCGTACTCCTTCCAGCCGAGAAGCGACTCTTCAATGAGCACTTCCGAGGTGGGCGACAATTCAAGACCGCGCGAAACGATCTCCAGGAACTCGTCCATGTTGTAGGCAATGCCGCCGCCCGTACCGCCCAACGTAAAGCTCGGACGGATCACCGCCGGGAAACCGACGGTCTTCTGAATAGCAAATGCTTCTTCGAGCGTATGAGCAGCACCCGAGCGCGCGCTTTCAAGACCGATTTCGGTCATCAGCTTCTTGAAGCGTTCGCGGTCTTCGGCTTTGTCGATGGCTTCCGGAGTGGCGCCGATCAGTTCAACGCCCCAGCGGCGGAGGACGCCGTGGTGAACGAGATCCATTGCGCAGTTGAGCGCCGTCTGGCCGCCCATCGTCGGCAGGATCGCATCCGGACGTTCTTTTTCGATGATGCGCGCCACCGTTTCCCAAGTGATCGGTTCGATGTAGGTCGCATCCGCCGTCTTCGGATCGGTCATGATGGTTGCGGGGTTGGAGTTCACGAGAATAACGCGATACCCCTCTTCGCGTAGCACGCGGCAGGCCTGCACGCCCGAATAGTCGAATTCACATGCCTGACCGATGATGATCGGACCGGCACCGATGATAAGAATAGATTGAATGTCTGTACGCTTCGCCATGATTCGCTTCTAGTTCGTTTGTTCTGTGCTTTGTCGACTTCGCTGGGCCCATCAGCCGGCACGGCGGCCGGCGAGGCTCTTCGCAAACTTTTCGAAGAGCACGTCAATATCGTGCGGACCGGGACTCGCTTCCGGATGCCCCTGGAAGCAGAATGCGGGCTGTCCGATCAGCTCAAAGCCCTGCAGACTGCCGTCAAAGAGGGAGCGGTGCGTGGCACGGGCATTGGCCGGCAGCGTATCGGCATCCACCGCAAAACCGTGGTTCTGGCTCGTGATGTAGACGCGCTTCGTTTCAACGTTTTCCACCGGGTGATTGGCGCCGTGATGGCCGAACTTCATCTTGAGGGTCTTCGCACCGACGGCGAGCCCCATGATTTGATGACCGAGGCAGATGCCGAAAAGCGGCAGCTTGGCCGCGATGGCCTTCTGCGCCACCTCAATGGCGTATGTGCAGGGCGCAGGATCGCCGGGACCGTTTGAAAGGAAGATGCCGTCGGGCTGATGCTTCATCGCTTCTTCAAAGGGCGTCTGAGCCGGCACGACCGTCACACGGATGCCGCGATCCGCAAGGAGACGCAGGATATTGGTCTTGATGCCGAAGTCATAGGCAACGACGTGATACGGGAAAACCGCTGCGCGGCGGAACCCGGCAGGCTCGCCCTCGCGCGAAGGCTCCCAGCTGCCGTCCGTCCAGTCATAGACATGATCGGTCGTTACGGTCTTTGCCAGATCCTGGCCGGCCATTGAGCCCCAGCTGCGGGCAGCTTCAAGCGCCTGCTGCAGATCCTCATCGGTGAGCTCATCACCCATCTGCTTGGCGATGATTGCGCCGGCCTGAGCACCGGTCGTACGCAGATGAATGGTCAGCGCACGCGTATCAATGCCGCAGATCGCCTTCACGCCGGCATCCTTCAAAGCTTCCGGGAGACTTTGACGAGCGCGCCAATTGCTCGGCACATCAGCAGCCGCTTTGAATGGCATTGCTTTCCATGTCCTCAGGATTAACGCCGACATTGCCGATGTGCGCGCAGGTAAGCGTCACGAGCTGCCCCGTGTAGGAGGGATCCGTGAGGATTTCCTGATAACCCGTCATCGAGGTGTTGAAGACAACTTCGCCAACCGTAAGACCTGCCGCACCGGTACTTTCACCCTGAAAGACCGTGCCGTCGGCCAGTACGAGCGCCGCTTGAGGTCGAGTTTTCGCAATAAGTGCCACGATGGATACCCTTCCGTTTTGTGTTCTGTTTCTTGATGCTGCGGCTGAGCGAGAACGGTAAATCAAAGCTTGGGGAGAGGTGCATTCGAAGGCTGGTTCGAGGACCGCAATAAGTTCAGTCCTCAAGGCCGCTTTCGAATGCTCCTCCCGATCTGTATCCGCCATCCATTTTTTCGGAAAGGGATAAACAGAGTCTGAAAGAAACCGGCATGCACCGAAAAGTGCCCTTTAGGCACCCATGGTGCGTGGCTGCAAGCACACTCCGACCGCAGTACGGCGAAAAGTCTATCCATGACCTGTTTGCGCTCGCCTCTGCTCATCTAGGTAAATTACCTTCCCCAACCCCGACCTTATCAACCACTCTCAATGTGTCGATCATTTGTCGACCAATTGGTTGAAATTCAAGTGATTTGGTTGTTCGATTCGCTTCTTTTTCAACGTTGGTCGGCCAGAAAACAGGAGCTGCAGCAGGTTCGAAAACACCGTCTGAAAAGCCTTTGAGCACCTATTATTTTGCCTTTCAATACAGACTCGAATTCAAAAAAGAAGGCCGGCGCACTCTTTTGCGATGCTCCGGCCTTTTTAGCCTTGATCGTTTTATTCGTATGGAGGATTTCAGCGTTTAAGCGGATTCAATCCCACGCCGTCCTGACCGCGCTCAGGCGCCTGCTGCATGCCGCCCCCTAATTTCATCATCTTCTCCAGGTCCGTTTCGGGCTTCTCACCCACGTCATCCTTGGGAATTGCCTTGAGGCCGCCTGCCGCGAGCGTCATCTCGATTTGCTGCGTCAGCGCGTCATGGACTTCATTGCCTGCCGGGATCTGCTTTCTCAAACGATCGAAAAGCACTGCCGCATGAGCATAGTCGCCGCGTTCAAAGGCCGCTGCCGCGCCGATCATCAAACCTTTCTGGTGCCAAGGATCGACTGCGAGCGCCTTCTCGGCAATCTCACCGGCTTTCAAAAGATCAGACGGATTAAGTGCAATGGTCAAGTCAGCGAGCTCAGCCCAGGCGTTGGCGTTTTTCGGCGCAAGCCGCACCACGTTTTCAAAGGCGATCGCCGCCTGACTTAAGTTTCCAGTCGCGTTGTACTGCTCAGCCAGGAGCTCCCACGCTTCAAGATTGTCCTTGTTGCTCTGAACGGCTTTTTCAAGCGAAGCCATCGTGCCCTGCATGTCGCGCTCAGACTTCGCCGCCTGCGCAGCCAGGCGAACCTGTTCGACAGCACGCTCATCAAGCGCAGAAAAGTCGCCGTACCAAAGATAAGCCCCCACCGCTGTCGCAGGAATCATCACAGCAACCGCCGCTGTCGTAATGAGCGACGTGCGGGCATTGTCCGCGTCCTTACGCACCTGCGACGGATCGGCGGAATCCTTCGTTTCCTCAGTCTCCTCGAGTACGCGGAGCGCAAGCTCATCCTCTCGCTCTGCAAATGCAGCCTGCGTCAGACGGCCGGCCGCTTGCTGTTCAACAAGATGGGCATACTCTTCGCGAAGTCCCGCAAGATTATCAGCCGTGCGAGCTTCTTCAGCACGACCGCCCTTGGAGTGACCGAGCAGCGCCCAAGCAAAGGCACCCACAACGCCCGCCGTCAGGACGAGCGCAAAAATGCAGAAGATCACTTCGTATTTCATTCTGATGCTCCGCGAGTTTGAACGCCATGCTTGAGCGAACTTTGCCGGGCAGCGAAGCCGCCGTCGACATATTCGACTTCACCTCTGAGGAAAGCCTTGGCGCAAGCGAGCGACTCTGCAGATGCAGCAAGCCTGCGGGCTTTCGCATCTTCTCGGCGGATGCGCACTATGCGCACCATGCCCCAGAAGGCCAGAAACACGAATGCAATCGGACCCAGCCACAAAAGCCAGGTCTTGGCCTTAAAGGGCGGCTTAAAGAGAACATAGTCGCCGTAGCGCTCGACCATGAAAGCCACCACTTCGTCATCTGTACGGCCGGCTTTAACCTGCTCGGCCACTTCTCGGCGCAGATCCACTGCCAGCTGAGCATTCGATTCCGCAATAGTTTCGTTGGCACAAACCAGGCACCGAAGCTGAGATGCAATGTTGTGCACGCGAGGATTGGCTGCCGGATCAAACTCAGAGGGCTTAGCTTCAGCCGTTTTCAGGTTAGCAAAGGCATCGGCCGAATTTTCAACGGTTCCCAGTGAGGGCGCTGAGTCCAGGAAAGCTGCTGCCGCTTTGGATTTTTCGGTAGCCGTGACGGATCCCATGAGCGGCTCTGCCGCATAGCTTGATGCCGGGGCAGCAAGCATCGCCAAAACGCAGCATGCCGCAGCGGTGCCGGCTGCTGAAATTGCAGCGCGCTTTCCCATTTCACGCAGTTGAGGCGCTCTGGTCGAACGCGTTGCCATTGCGAGGAGTCCGCCCAGCGCCATGAAGAGCGTACCGATCCAGATGAGTGTCACAAAAGGCTTCACATAAGCGCGCACCACCCAGCCTTCCCCGTCAGGGGTAGGCGAAGCAAGCGACACGTAGATGTCTTCGGTCAGTCGATGAAGAATGGCCGCCTCCGTCATCGTCATGTTCTGCACGGCGTCGTAGTTGCGTTTTTCCGGGAAAAGCTGCTCGAATTCTTTGCCCTGATCATTGACGATCGTCAGTACGCCTTTAGCGGCCGTGTAATTGGGACCGCGGTATTCGCTCCAGCCGTCATAGCGAAGCGTAACGTCGCGCACCTGCACAGTCTGACCCGGCTGCATAGCTGCCCCTCGCTCCACCTGATAAATCCCGTTGGCAGCCGCGCCGAAAATGAGCAGCGCAAGCCCCAGATGGGCAATATGCATGCCCCACCAGGGAAGCGTCTGGCCGAACACACTGCGTTTTTGCGCACGGGCCGTACGGGCGTAGCGCACCCAGTCGGCAGCGGCGCCAAAGACAATCCAATAAGCGAGGAATGCAGCAAGCGCCATCACGGTCGACCAGGCCCCCAGAAGAACCGGCGTGAGGAGTCCCAAAACAAGCGCTAGAGCAAGCGGCAGTCCCAGCAGACGCCCCATGCGGTCAATGCTTTGCGACTTCCAAGCACAGACAGCACCCACCGGCACAAGGAATGCAAGCGGCACCATCGCGCTGCCGAAGACGCTCTCAAAGTACGGCCCGCCCACGGTGATGCGGCCGCCTCCGACCGCATCGAGGAAAAGCGGATAAAGCGTGCCTAAGAGCACGATCGCCATACCGGCGACGAGGAGCAGATTGTTCCCCATGAGGAGCGATTCGCGTGACAGTCCCGAGAAGGACGCCGCCGATGCGACCGAGCCGGCCCGCCAGGCAAAAAGCAGGAAGGACACGCCGATCACAATCACGAGGAAAATAAGAATAAACATGCCTCGGGCTGGGTCTGACGCAAAAGCATGAACACTCGTCAGAACGCCCGAACGCACGAGGAACGTGCCCAAAAGAGAAAGTGAAAAAGTCAGAATGGCGAGGAAAACCGTCCAAATCTTGAAGGCTCCCCGCTTCTCGGTCACCGCGAGACTGTGCATCAATGCCGTGCCTGTCAGCCACGGCATCAGTGAAGCATTTTCCACCGGATCCCAGGCCCACCAGCCGCCCCAGCCAAGCTCGTAGTAGCTCCAGTAAGAGCCAAGGCTGATGCCGAGCGTCAGGAGCACCCATGAAGCCGTTGTCCACGGACGCATCCACCGCGCCCAAGCGACGTCCAGACGGCCGCCCAGCAGTGCCGCAACGGCAAAAGCAAAAGGAACGGCAAAGCCCACATAACCTAAGTAAAGGAGCGGCGGATGGAAGATCATCCCCGGGTCCTGCAGCAGCGGATTAAGGTCCGCACCGGCCTCGGCCGGCGGAAAGAGCCGCAGGAACGGATTCGAAGTGGTGAGGATAAAGAGGTACAGCCCGAAGGTGATGATGAAGAGCGTGCCGAGAATGCGCGCAAGCACGCGTTCAGGCAGATGACGGGCTGAAAGCGCAACAGCAAAAATCCACCACGCGAGCGTCGTCACCCAAAAGAGGATTGAGCCTTCGTGTGAACCCCACACAGCCGCGAGCTTGTAATACCACGGGAGCGCAATATTGGAGTTGCGGGCGACATTCAGAATAGAAAAATCGCTTTCGACAAAGCCCCAGGCCAGAGCGCCGATCGCAATGGTTGCCAGAACGGCAAGAACGGCAGCGGCAGCCATGCCGACGCGCATCCAGCTTCTGCTGGCTAATTCGGCGCCGGCAAGGGTCAGCACACCGCCGACGGCGCTCACCATGAGCGCCAATATAAGGGCATACTGCCCAATTTCTGCTGTCACAGGATGGTCTCCTTCTTGAGGCCGATTGAGGTGCTCTCACGAGCCTGCGGACCTTCTTTTGCTTTCGGGGTCCTTGCCGCTGCGCCCGGGTATTTGTCTTTGCGTAGCATGTACGAAAAACGCCGCCCGCTGACCACTCTCACCCGAAAAACACCCAGGGAGAACGGCACGAGCGGCGTTTTCGCCGCAGAACGCGATCCAGCCAAAGGCCGGCCGCGATCTCCTGAATCAGGATTACTTGGCGTCCTTCACTTCAGCGCGCAGAACCTGTTCATGAATGAAGGCCTGAACCTTGCGCTGCAGAAGGATATGACGGAGCTCTTCCTTACGGGCTTCATACTTCGGATAGAGTTCAGCCGGACGAACATCCTCAACCTTCACCACATGGAAACCAGCCGGGGACTGCACCGGAACCTTATCCATTTCGCCCTTCTTGAGGCCCATGATGGCGCTCGAGAGCTGGCCGGTAAAGACCGAAGCAGAGGTCCAATCGAGAATGCCGCCGCGGTCCTTGCTTTCTTCGTCCAAAGACTTTTCAGCAGCGATCTTCGCAAAGGATGCACCCTTATTGATCTGATCAATGATCTGCTTGGCTTCGTCCTGCGTCTTCACGAGAATGTGACGGACGCGGTATTCAGTCTTGCCCCAGCGATCGCTTTCCTTCTGATATTCGTCCTTGAGTTCCTTTTCGGTAACCGGATTCTTCTTGACGTACTCATTGACGGCATGCTTCATCAGAACCATATCGGTCATGCGTTCGATGTCATCCTTGACGGCCTGCTGCTTGTCGAGACCTTCCTTCTTCGCGTACTGGCTCATCACCTTGTACTCGATGACCATCTGGCGCACCTGATCCTCAATCTGAGGATTCGCAATGGCGGCATGAGGATTGGGATTATTCGAGATGGCTTCCGTTGCAACGGCCTCCTGCTGTCCCTTGGTCACGAGGTCGCCATTGACCGTGAAGTCCTTGAATTCAGCCATGGCGGCGCCGGAGGCGACGACGAGAGCAAGCGCGGCGGCAATGGTGGTCTTCATCATTTTTTATGAATCCTCTTTTGTTGGGTCTATTCATGCCTGGACGGAGCTTCAAAAACGGAAGCTGCCGTCGGTCTACGGCAATTGGATGAAGGCATTCTGCGCGGGAAAAATTTCCCGAACCTTACAGGAATGACCGTCAAGGCTATGAAATGCGCCGATTTCGGGTTCTCCCGTATATGAAAACAGCAGATGAGACGACTTTTTCTCATAAAGGCATCACCGAACACCTGCCGATACCCGCTCTCCAAAGCGATCTGCCGCAGCCCTTCATACCGTCAATAACTCTGCGGCAGAAGTCTCAAGCCGTCAGGCAATACCGCAATGAACCGTCAGATCTTTCTTCAGATCGGTCTCGCCGTGCATAGACTGCATTTCATCAGCACGGCGACCGCTCGATATTCGAACGTTCGACCCATATCAAAAAAGAGAGAGAGGAACCAACACTATGAAACGCCGGGACATCGCACTGGCAGCCGCACTGCTGCCTTTTGCCTCCATTTTTGCGGGCAGCACCGCTTTTGCCGCTGATGCCGGGAATCTCAAGAAACTCCGCGTCGGCGTCACTGCCGGCCCGGCAGCCGAAATTCTCGAACAAGTCGTGCCGCTGGCTAAAGCCAAAGGCCTCGACATTCAGATCTTTGAATTCCAAGACTACATTCAGCCAAATGCAGCCCTCGATTCGGGTGACCTTGACGCCAATATCTTTCAGACCATTCCGTTCATGGAGCAGACCATCAAAGACCGCGGCTACCACCTGAGCGTCGCCGGCAAAGGGTTCACGCTGCCGATGGCCTTCTATTCGAAGAAAGTGAAGAGTTTTGCGGAAGCGCCTAAAGGCGCCACGGTCGGCATCCCGAACGACCCGGCCATGGGCGGCCGCGCGCTTTTCCTGCTTGAAAAGGGCGGCGTTATTAAGCTGCGCAAGGGTGTGGGCTACACGCCTTCAGTGCTCGATATTGTTGAGAATCCCAAAGATCTCAAGTTCGTTGAACTCGAAGCCGCTCAGCTGCCGCATTCGCTCAATGACCTGACGATTTCGGCCGTTAACGGCAACTACGCCTATGTTGCCAACCTCAATCCCACGCGTGACGGCATTCTGGTCGAAGATGCCGACGGACCGTACGTCTGCAACACCGTCGTAAACACGAAGGATCTTGGGAAACCCTGGGTGAAGCAGCTCGTTGAAGCCTATCAGCAGCCGCAGATTGCCGCTTGGATCAAGGAAAAGTACAATGGCATTGTCATTCCCGGATTCTGAGCGCTGTAAACGCATCCGCTTTTCAAATGGATTAGCGGGCATCTCGGCAAAATCGGCTGCCTCTTTGAGCACGAGAGGCGGCCGATTGATTTCATCGGCTTCAGCCTCAGCGCCAATTGCCGAGCACTGCGGTAATCAGATTGGCCCACGTGTCGTAAAGCGTAATCACCGCGGCTTCATCAAAATCGACAGCGGGTTTCAGAGCACTTGAAGAGAGTGCGCCGCCGACGAGGAAGTACCCGCCTTTGCCGCCCTGCTCCTGCACACGGCGAATGAGGAGTGTACCGTCGTCAGAATAGTCGCAGTTCCATGTCGGCAGCACTTTGCTGCATCCGCGGGCCCGACGAGCGCAGACGGTAAGCAGCTGAGTGGTTGACGCCTCGGGCTGGTAGTCGATAGCTTCACCCACAATGCGCTTTCGGCATTCCACCCCAAAGCTCATGGCAGCACCCTGTGCGCGCGTCAGCGCCTCGGCGGTCAGGTCACGATTGATCTCTCCGGTTTCGCCGCGTACCTCTACTTCCATCCAGGCGTGAGAAGGCACAATGTTGCGGCCTTCGCCGGCATGAAGCTGACCCACATTAACGCGCGTCATACCGTCTGCATGCCGCGGCAGCGCCATGATGGCGAGCGAGGCAGCCGCTCCTGCCAGCAGCGCATTGCGGCCGGTCTGCGGGTGCGAACCAGCATGCGACGCACGGCCAGTGAATTCAAAGTCAATCTTGGTAGTGGAGAGAAGCCGGCGCGGAGCAGCAACAACGGTGCCGAGTTCGAGCTCGGGCGCGATGTGCCCGCAGATAATCATGTCAACGTCGTCAAGCACGCCGGCCTGAAGAATCGGATAGGCACCGCGAGAACCTTCTTCTGCCGGCTGACAGATAAAGCGGATGCGGCCGCAGAGCCGTTCGGCATTGGCATGAATGAATTTAGCGAGTCCGATGGCAGCCGCCTGATGTCCGTCATGGCCGCAGGCATGCATCACACCGCGGCGAATGGACGAAAAGCCGTCCCGGTAAGGCAAATGCGCGAGCGATTCGGGCTCCTCAACCGCTATACCGTCGAGCTCGACGCGAATGGCCAGCGTACGGCCCGGACGACCAGTGTCCCATTCAGCAATGAGACCGGGATAATCGCCCATGCGGCGCATCAGTCCGGCAGGAACACCGTTCTGCATGGCAAAAAGCCGGCCTTTTTCAACTTCAGCGGCATCGCGCCCGCGCACGAACTGCGGGGAAATGAAGTCCGGACCATAGGTAATCTTGAAGCCTTCAGTCTCAAAAGCCTGCGCCAGACGCGCCGTTGAGATGAATTCCGCCCAGCCGATCTCAGCGGTGCGGTGAATCTCACGGCGAAGCGCCATCAATGCGGCTGGATCCACGGGATCCTGCCAGCCAGGGAGCAGATGCGGCCGATCTGGAGCCGCCGCGGTACGCATCGCGAGTGTCTCGGCCTGCGGGACACTCCTTAAAGAAGAAGTCCCAACCGCAGCAGCCGAGCGTTTCCGCGGAGCGTTTTTCAGAATACTTTTATTTTTTTCGGGCGAGGCGGTGGATGTCATTTTTATGTGTTGGGAAATATCGACGCCGCGCCGAGTCGCGTCTTAGTCGAGAGAGTTAGGTGCTTATGCGTATTTTCTAGGTCTTTATTCTACGCTGTCGAACGAATTCTTCCAACACATTTTTTTAACTGAACGCCTGACCAGGCAATGCGAAATTCCCTGTGTGACAATGAGATAAGGTCATCAGCCATCATCGGGAAAAGTAAACATAAGCTCAGCAAAAATACGCAAATCCCGCAAAATGTGCGCAGGTTTGCATAGATGACAGGTCTTCAGCATGAAGACTGCTGCCTAAACCTAAGTGCTCAAGGCTCGACGTTGTCTACCGTGAACGATCGAGCTGTCAGCGAGCCGCGCCGAGACTCCTTCATTTTGAGTTCCCATACTCGGCCTTCAGGCAGATCTTTGGGCGTCATAAAGCGCTTCACAGACTGCCCGCGGGCATCTGGGCGCGCCCCTCGAACAATAGTGTCCACAATTTCCAGAACTGGTTCGGGCAGCTGAGCTGAAAGCGTGAGCTCTGTCTCGGGAAGCTTGCCGCCCGAGCGGCGGGCTTCAAGAACGCCTGAAGCCGAAGTTTTCTGGGCACCCTTGGGCCCGGATCTGAAACCGAACTCCGTGAGTTCAAAATGCATCGGACCGGCAGCATCGAGCGTTTCCTCAATGCTTTCGTCGTCAACTGCACCGAAAAGCTTGAATGGGACATCAGCCGCCTTCATCTTCATGCGGAAGTCTTCAGCATTCAGATGGCGCTCTAAATCTCCCTTGTGGTTCGTCACTTTGAGCGTCGCTTTTTGAGCAAAGGCGCTGTAGCTGCCGTCAAGGGCCTCTGCCGGAGTCGGATCTTGATGCGCCTGAGCAGAGAACTTCCGCATCAAGACCTTAAAGATCCCGCGCCAGTCACCCGAAGAGAAATCCAGTTCGTCGGCTTTAAGTTCCGCTTTTTCTACATACCAGAGCGCTCGCTCTGAGGATTGGCTGTCATCGGCCGCATCAGCAGGAAGTGTCTCATCCTTCGCGTCAGCTGCCGGCAGCGCCATCGTTGGGTCAGTTTTGAGGGCGATGCCGTCAAAAGATGCACGCGTGAGCCGGACTTCAGAAATATTGGCTGCCGGATCCGTAAGACTCACCAACAGCGCTGGGGCCGTGCAGACTGTAGAGAGAGACCCCTGCTTAGGGAGCTTTAAAGAGCACTCCACGGGCTTTGGGGCGGCAAGTCGCCAAGAAATGGGGCCTACACCGGGCTTCACGAAATTGAGCCGCATGTCAAAGGGCGCAGCGCTTGCTGCAATCTTCAGTGCAGCATCGAAAACCGAGCGGCTCCAGCGAATGGAAAGACGCGGATGGGTGCCTTCGAGCATTTTGAGCAGCTTGGCACTTCCCGTCGTTGCATTGAGGACAAAAATATCGCCTGTTAAGCCAAAGGGGCCAAAGTTGGCCGTGACATCAAAGTCAAGCGTGAGCGGCGGAGCTGAAGGGTTATCGGAATAAAGACTCGAAGCAATTGTGAAGTGAACACGGTCTCTTCGGCTGAAGATACCGTCATCCATCCGATCTCCCACCGCGAGCACGCCTTCGGCCAAAGCCCCCG
>OGCN01004201.1_pt1 | contig 12714 bp, 7 predicted proteins | sample 1570181 | NCBI WGS metagenome assembly OGCN01 (sample SAMEA4370584, study PRJEB24528) | human gut metagenome | reverse complement strand
TGTCATACCAACACCCCCTTCCTGATAGCAAGAAAGCTGACTTCATCAGCCAGCTTTCTTCGCATCGTTTTTTATCAGATCCGTAACTATTATCTAGTTGCAAGCCATGCATCATACTGTGAGTAGAACTCATCATATACCTGCTGTAATCCTGCATCATAGCACTTCTGGATCATTTCATCCAATGTAGTATCTACATCATCTACAAGACCAAGCTCAAGCATAGGTACATAATCTGTAAGAACTGCTGTTACTGCGGATACATATGCCTTTACATTAGTATCATCAAATACGAATGTAATTGTAGGGTTCATCTGTACTCTGGATTCCCATGCATCTGTAATCTTCTTTTCACGTTCTTCCACACCGGCTTCACTCAAGTCGCTGTTCTTGATTGCCCAGGATGCTGAAATAGCAAATGGCGCATAGTCTGCACTCTTGTCTAACTTAGTATACTGATTCTGGTCATCAATAGAGTAATGTACACCTTCTTCACCAAGAATAAGCAGTCTGTTCAGATAAGTATCAAATTTGATCAGGTCAAGTACCATAGCTGCCCTCTCAGGATTCTTGGAACCTGCTGCGATTGCCATATCGTTGTTGGAATATGCTTCTGCACCTACCAGATGCTCCTTTGTCAGGTCATATGCCATACATTTTACGCCGTCTGTCTTTTCAGCCTGTCTCATATATGTGAATACAGAACCATTCCATGCGATAGATGCACCTTGTAAGTTACCAAAAGCATCGTCATCTGTTACTGTATTAGTCAGGGCTGATCTGCTCCAGCAGCCTGCGTCTGCCATTTCCTTCATATCTTTTGCATAATTACGGAAGGAATCAAATTCATAAGCAAGCTTAATATCTTCTTTTGCAGGGATATCTCCTTTGTATTCATACATGAAATCCAGATAACTGCTATCCAGGGCAAGGAAAGTATCTGTCTGCTGACGGTATACATCCCACAACTCATTGTTATCACCGGCTGCCGCCAACGCATAAATACCACTTTCAGGAGTTTCCTTTTCTGCAATAGTCAGCATATATTTCTTATAATCATCCCAGTTATCCAGCTCGCTTATACCATACTTTTCCATTAAGTCCTGACGGACTGCTACAATCTTACCCATAGGCTGTGCCTTATTGGATGGTACTGCGATTGTCTTTCCTGATATTGTTGTCTCATCCCAGCTGTCTGCTGCCTGGTACTTGCTTGTAAGCGGCATATAGTTTGCTACAAAGTCATCTGTCAGTTCATAGAAAGAGCCCTTTGCAGCTTCGTTGTACATGAAACACCATGGAGCAGTAAAGATCAGGTCAACCTGTTCACCACCTGCAAGTACAAGAGAATACATGGTCTGATAATCACTCCAGCTCATGAATGTAACTGCAAGCTCTGTATTAAATGGCTGTAAGTAATCATTTACTTTATTAATAACACTATCCCAGTCATTTGGTGTATCACCGATCAGATACATATTAACTGTGTAGCTCTTGCTCAGATCTGTGGAAGCATACATTTCAGGAGTTGCTGCGATAGTTCCCTGACCTACCTCTGATGGTAAGCTGTCCAGAGATGCTGATGTTGCTGCTGTATCTGTCTTTGCATCTGCCTGTGCAGCCTCTGTCTTGGCAGTATCTTTTGCTGTTGTGTCAGTCGTTGATGAGGATGCAGCAGAGCCGCCACAGCCTGTAAGCATGGATGCTGTCATGCACATACTTAAAATAGTTGCAAGTAATTTTTTCTTCTTCATATTGTCCTCTCCTTTTGATAAATAGTTATTATCCCTTAACTGCACCAATCGTAAGGCCTTTTACAAAGTAGCGCTGTACGAATGGATACAGAAGTACAATCGGTCCTGTTGCGATAACGGTCATTGCCATCTTCATACTTTCCAGTGGAACGGATGGTAATGCGATACCTGATTTCTCTGCTACGATTCTCATAGCTTCTGCACTACCCAGTATTCTCTGTAAGTAGTATTGTAATGTAAACATATCCTCATTGGTAATATAGAGCATACAGTTATACCAGTCATTCCAGTAAGCCAGCGCTGAGAAAAGGCTGAGTGTTGCGATCAGTGGCTTACTAAGAGGAAGTATCAGTTTCATGAAGATCACAAAATCATTAGCACCATCAATCTTGGCTGATTCTGTAATAGCACTTGGAATACCATTCATGAAAGATTTTGCAATGATCATGTTCCATACTGAGAACATCAGTGGTAAGAGAATACCTATGTAGGAATTCTTAAAGTGCAGATAACGTACACAAAGCATATACCATGGAACCAGTCCTCCACTGAACAATGTCGTGAAGAAAAAGAAGAATGAAAACTTGTTGCGCCATGGGAAGTCCTTACGGGAAAGTACATAACCAGTCATCGTTGCAATAAATACTGCAAATGCGGTTCCGACTGCTGTAACACCAATTGTTGTTCCATATGCCTTGGCTATGGACACAGGATTCTTTAAACACAGCAGGTAGCTTTGTACACTGAATACGGTCGGAATAATAGGATATCCGTTTCTGATCAATTCTGACTCATCTGTAAAAGATGCCACAATGATCAGATAAAACGGGATAACACATACAAGTGCAAATATGCCGATCAAAATATAGCCGACAATATTCACGATCATTTGGTCTTTTGTCATTTTTCTATGATGAACCTGAGTCGCTGACATATTACACACCTCCTTAATATAATGCGTAGTCCGGATCTACTTTCTTAACCAGCTTATTACATATTGTAATCGTTAAGAAGCAGAGTACTGACTGATATAAACCTGCTGCCGCAGATACACCGACATCACTGTTGTTAATCAGTAAACGGAAGACATAAGTATCAATTACATCCGTAACAGGCTGTAACAATGCACTGCTCTTTACTGTCTGATAGAACAGGCCGAAGTCTCCGCGGAAGATATTACCGATTCCCATTAATACCAGTATCATCATGGTAGGCATCAGGGAAGGAATCGTGATGTATTTGATTTTCTGCCATACACCTGCACCATCTATGGATGCTGCTTCGAACATTTCCTGATCCAGGCCTGTGATTGCTGCCAGATATACAACGGAGCCATATCCTGTCTGTTTCCATATCTTTAAAAAGATTAATATAAATGGCCATGCGCCCGGTGTATTGTATAAGTCAAAAGGGGTAGAACCTAACATATTTAATAAATGGTTAAATACACCCTTTTCATAGTTGAAGATGTTATACATGATTGCACCTGCTACTACCCAGCTGATGAAGTATGGCAGGAACATAAAGGACTGCGCAATCTTCTTAAATACCTTGCCGAATATTTCATTCAGCAGGATCGCACTGCCCATTTCAAATACAACTCCCAGGAACAAAAATGCGATATTATACAAAAGCGTATTTCTTGTTACCTGACCTAACTTACCTGCTACCAGCAGGGCTTTGAAGTTATCCAGTCCATTCCACGGAGAACCATAGATACCACCTGCATACTGATAATTCTTGAATGCAAGCACAACGCCCGTCATAGGTATGTAAGCAAATATCACTACATAAATGACTGCCGGTGCCAGCATTGCTAACAGCATCCAGTGCTTTTTCACTGTTTTCCAGAAAGGCACTTTATACTTTTTCTTGTCTGCTGCCTCTTTCATAAAATCTCCCTTCCTCTCTGTCCAAGGTCATGCGCAATTTGCGCAACTTCTTGTTGCCTTACTTTTCTTCTGCCCGTGCATCCTTATAAGCATTCATTGCACAGGTGAATTGAATGTTCTTATCTCCATTGACTCTGGCTGCTCCTAATGGATACTGATCCGGCAACAGATCTGCCCCTACTTCAGGTTCCCAGTAAAAGATACCTTTTCCCTGACCATCAGGAACTGCCTTAATTGATCTGACTGCGCTGCGAAGAAGCTTGTAGGTTTCTTCTTCCTCTGTCTCAGGTCCACCGATTTCTGCAAGCATCAAGGGTTTGCGATATCTGTCTGTCAATGCTGTCATATCTTTTGTAAGCTTCTCTTCGTCATGTTTCATCTGTACCCAGTATGGATAATAGGAGAATCCCATAATATCTGTCTTTCCTCCATTCTGGAAAAAGACATCAAAGAACCTGGTACACATGTTATAATCATTTCCACCGGATATATGGGTAACTACCTGGCAATCCGGGCAACACTCCTTGACTGCCTCATATCCTGCATTCAGCAGTTCTACAAGGAACTGTGGATTTGCGGATGAACTTCCCGCCGGAAGCAGGATTCCCGAATTGATTTCATTTCCGACCTGTACCCAGTCAGGATAAATATTATGTTCTGTAAGAAGAGTCAGTACTTCTTTTGTGTGTTCCCTTACCTTTTGTTTCAATCCATCCTGGTCCAATGTCTCCCACGCCTGTGGTATATCCTGATAGATAGGATCTGCGAAATGGTCACTGTAATGGAAGTCAATCATCAGATCCATATCCAGCTTCTTGACTCTTTTTGCCATTTCAAGGACATTCTTGCCATCACACAGTCCCAGCATACATTCTTCTCCACCGAATTCCCTTCCGTATGCCTGTTTCTTTGGCTTACACCACATCGCATTCTCAGGTGGATTTACAAACACTCTCAAGCGCACCGCTGTTGCGCCCATACTTTTCAGCGCCTGGAGTGGATCTACATGCTTCCCGGATTTGTCAGTCCACGTAATTCCCTGTTTTTCCAGCTGACTGACCCATCCAAGGTCAACTCCATAAGTAAAATCCTGTCGCATTACATTCTCCTTTTTTGATATCTTTTGTGCAGCTTGCTATTCACCTTTACTTTTATTGTAATATTGTATATAATTATCTTGTTTCTAATCATAATTATATACAATTAGCACACTGCGCAACAATGTCTTAAAACGATATGTGCGCAGAAAATTTGTATCAGATTTGGGATTATATGGTATCAGACATTGGAGGTTTGAAATGAATATTAAGATAGACAATGAATATATGCAGATGCAGCAGGCGCTGCAAAGCCAGTATTCCAGCATTAACGTACAGAATACCAATAGTGACCTGAACCGTTTCTATCATATGAATGTACCCTTTCAGCTCACTCTGGAGTACTGCAGCGGTTCAGAATTGGAGGATTACATTAATATCATGACTCTTTCCGCTGAGAAATCCCTGATGTACCAGGAATCCGCAGCCACCAAGAACTTTGCCCGTACAAAGGATGTCATGCATTATCATGATTTCTTTGAATTTGTCATTGTTCTGGAAGGAAGTATTGTGCAGAAGATTGAAGGCAAGGACTATCTCTATGCAGCCGGTTCCTGCTGTCTCATTAACCGCAGTCTCTGTCATCTGGAGCACTATCATGCCAAGACCAAAGTACTTTTTATTGGAATGTCACCAGAGTTTGTCTCCGAATTATTCAAGTCCGCGCAGAATTCGGCTTTTTCTGCCGAAAAGAAAATCTGTAATGGAGAAATCTATCAGTTTATTACGGATGATTTAAAATATCCCGGTAAAAAGGCATACCTGGACTTCATTCCTGCCTATCAGAATCACAAGAATGCTCTCCATCTTCATGATCTGGCACAGTCTATGATTCAGACACTGCTTTACCCGGATTTTGGGGCAGCTTATCAGATTAGAGGACTTCTGTGCGCATTCCTGTCTTATTTATCTTCACCTGAATACTATCACTGCACCAAAGTCAGCCTGGATACCAACAGTGATTTTCTGTTGTTCTCCCGTATCAGCCATCTCTTTGAGGAAAGCAATGGCAGAATGTCCAGGGCAGAATTAGAGCATCATCTTAATTACAGTGGTGATTATCTCAACCGTATCGTCAACAAATACTCCGGTCTGTGTCTGTATGATTACGGTATGACCTTCTGCCTGAAGAAAGCCGCCCAGTATCTGACCGAGACCAATGAGTCTATTGGTTCTATTGCGACCAAATTACAATTTACGAACCGAACACATTTTTATTCTCTCTTTAAACAAAAATATGGCGTTACCCCAAAGGAGTACCGCCAATCTCATTAATTTGTATACTATGTATACTATTTGTACATAAAGAATTTTACAACTGCAATAATAGGCAGGAAACCTGATACACATCCAAGCGCCTGTGTATCCTTCTCTGTCTTACCTTCGAATCTTGCATACATTTTCGCATATGTAGATCCTAAGAAGATAATGTTCAGGGCAAGATTTATAATACTTTCCAATGCCGCCGGAAAAGGAAGAAGAAGAAATGCAACCGGAACAATCCACCACAGCTTGAACACCATGGAAGGAACCTCCCAGCTGTCAAACATCTTCACTTTCTCATCCTGACCAGCAACTGCCTCCGCACAGGCATAATATACACCAAAAGGAATCCATGCCAGCCATGACTTGTCATAGCCCAGTGCATTCAATGCTTTCATGTGTGAATAAGAACACAATACATACCATGCGATCACGATTAATAATCCGAAAATTACAATCCCCATTCCTGCTCCCATAAATAATCCTAAGTAACTCATATTTCCCTCCTGAAAGTAATAATATTATTGAGAATTGTGTCAATTCTCTGACCTGATTATAACAAGTAAAAATAGTTTTGCAAGTCAAATGTAAAAACTCGTACTACATTTTATGAAACTGCACCCAGTTAAAATCAAAATTACTTCCCGGCATGAAGATAAAACGTACTGTCTTGCTGCCCTTAACACATTGCAATGGAAATGTCAGCTGCTGATATTCTCCATCTGCTGTCCCTGCAATCTCTACCAGCTGTCTCGTCTCCTGCTCACCTTCCTGGAAACTGATATGAATGGCGTCTTTATCATTATGTGTTCTGCCACATATTGTAACACTCTTACATCCCTCTACTCCAAAGTCCATGTCATGATATTCCAGTGTTACATTATTGCCGATTCTCGTAACTTCTCTGCCCACTACAGTAAAGGTATCACCATATACAGCATCATTCTCTGACGCATACAGCTTTTCATATGCCTTTTGCAGTGGTGCAAAAGAAAAGCCCTTTAGATGTATCTTCTGGTGCAGTACAAAAGAAATCTGCGTTACACCCTTTATTCTGCGGTTAAGCTTATAGCTTTCCTCCTGATATACATTCCAGATAGAGGGCTTGTGATAGATTACCCTTGCAAGCATCTCACTATCCGGCTTTCCCGGTATTCCTTCCCATATCTCAATCGGACACTCTTCTCCACCCAGTTCAAATACAGGAAGTGTAATCCGGTCAGAGCCAAAGCTTCCAAAATCAACATGGTCAAAGCCTACCACCGTTCTACCATCTCTGGCTGTGGAGACACCATGTTCATTGCCATTTCCCACATCACCTTCCGCATAGGTATACATACCGCCTGCAATAAACCCATACGGATTCAGATTGGCTTCTCCAAGCCCCTGTGCCTGAAATTCCAGCTGGGAGATAACCTTCACGATATCTGTTCCATTTCTGGTCATGCAGCGCAGCCTGAATTGTCCATCTCCATAAGCTTCTACCTTAGCCGTAAATCCTGACACATCTGTCACTTTTGCCAGTGGACTTTCAATTCCCGCATCATTTACGGTCTTCCAGATCAAATCCTCCGGTTTTATCCAGTTCATTGCCTCCTGTGGTTCTATTCTTGCAGTGACACTAAGTTGCTTTTTGTCCGGTGAAAAGACATTTCCATCATTTGCTGTCAATTCGATTCTACGAACCCAGGCAGGAGCATCCTTCCCACTTTTATTTGCAAATACTTCCGGAATAAAGGAAGTACCCTCTATGCTGATTTCCTTTGATACCACAATGGTAAGCTCGGCAGGCTGTAATCCTCCAGCCGCTGCCTTAACCTGTATACTGCCCTTATGTTCCCCAATTGCTACAATTGCCAGAAGCTTACCGTTGAACATACGTCTGCAATATCCCTTATATTCATCCGTATCCGTACTGTCTCCATTATCCAGTCCTGTCAGCCAGCCGGCTCCTTTTACAGAGACTTCCACATACTGATTTGCATCCTCTACAGGATATCCCTGTGCATCTACAGCAGATATTGTCACATAGGCAAGATCATAATTACCTGCTGTGAACTCTTTTTCAGGTTGATACAACTCCATGACAAGCTTTACCGGCTCTCCATAAGAATGTCTGGATTCTCTGGCTATCTCCTGATGATTCTCGTCATAAGCTATAGCTGTCAGCTCTCCAGGCTCATATGCCACTTGCCAGTTACCGGTAAGGACAGTGCCTTTCTCATGGTCAATCTGATATTCTCCTATGGATCTGCCATTTAACAGCAGCTCCACAAATGCTCCATTGGAAGCCACTCTTACATCCACCAGCTGTCCCGGATTGAAATTCCAATAAGGAAAAACATGTACAAAAGGAGCTTTCTTTGCATCCGTCCATGCCCCGCGATATAGAAAAAAGGAGTCCTTTTCAAAACCTGCTGTGTCTATCTGTCCAAAGTAGGAATTTCTTGTGTGATATGGTGTCGGTTCTCCTATATAGTCAAAACCAGTCCATAAGAACTGCCCCATGGAGAATTCCCGGTCTCTCTCCGTAAGAATACACATCTCAGAGGATTTGGCGCCCCAGCTTGTCGTACTGTTACCGAGTGCGGAACACTGCTCATCCTCATCTGCCAGAACAGACTGCTTATATGGGAAATGATATACGCCCCTGCTCTGTACTGTAGAAGCTGTCTCAGAACCATACATAAACCAGTCCGGATGTTCCCTGTGGTGTTGGTCGTAATATTTCTCACCGTAATTATAGCCTGCATATTTTACAATATCTGCACATTTCTGCGCATTTTCCCAAGGCATATAATTAGAGCCTATCGTAATCTGCGCATGGTATGCAGGGTCGTGCTTTCTTGTCTCTTCCATTAAGATTCTGGTCAGTTCCTGTCCTCTTGCATCGGCATGTGTATCATAGATTTCGTTACCAATACTCCAGAACAGAATGCATGGATGATTCCTGTCGCGGCGGACCCAGCTTCTGACATCCTTACGATACCACTGTGGGAAGAATCTTGCATAATCATAAGTAGTCTTAGGTCTCTTCCACATGTCAAAAGCTTCATCAATGATCAGAAATCCCATCTCATCAGCCAGTTCTAACAGACCGATTGCGGGCATGTTGTGCGTGCTGCGAATACTGTTCACGCCCATTTTGCGCAGAATCTCCAGTTTTCTTCTCATCGCCTCTTTGTTGAAAACCGCACCCAATGCACCAAAATCATGATGCTCACATACACCATTGAGTTTTACGTGTACACCATTCAGGAAGAAGCCCTTATCTGTATCAAAGGTAAAGATACGAAAACCAAAACGCTCCTTAGTCTCATCCAGTACCTTATTTCCATCTTTGAGCACAAGTCTGCAATGATACAGATATGGTTCTTCCAGATTCCAAAGTTCAGGATTTGACACTTGTGTCATAATTTGGGCAGTTACGATACCATCTGCCTGATTGACTGCCTTTTCAAACGGCAGCTCTGCTTTGCTCACTTCTGTGCCTTCCTTGTCCAATATCTGCACCATAAGTATACTGTTTTCCTGATTCAGGCTTTCCTGTGACAATTCTGCACTGACTTCCACCTGCCACATATCCTCGCTCTTTTTCTTAGGCGTAATATACAGGCTGTCTGTGATAAAATGGCACTTTGGCTGTTTTCGCAGATATACATTTCGATAGATTCCTGCCCCGGAATACCAGCGGCTGTTGGGTGCCTGATAATTGACTCTTACCAGTAATTCATTGTCTCCCTCCTGTAGCAAAGGAGTCATATCAAAGAAGAAACTGGAATATCCATATTTCCACTCACCCAATACCTGTCCATTGAGATACACTGTCGTATCCATATAGACACCTTCAAAATAAATCTCATACCGATAGTCCTGTTTCTTTTCACAGGAAAAGACCTTACGATACCAGCCGGTAGAGTCTTCATAAAGCTCCTTACCCTGATAAATCAGCCAGTCATGGGGAAGATTCACTGCCCGAAAAGCTTCTTTTCTTTCTTTGATATCTTCTAAAGTACTGCCAAGAGGCTGTTTGGTAAAATACCATCCATTTAGAAATAATGTCTTTTTTGTCATGATTTCCTCTTTTCTATTTTCATCCTACTCCTGTCCAAACAGATCGGGAATAATCCCCAGATATCCCTTTTTCCACTCTTTTCCTGCTTTTTTTACAAGAATTCGCTCTAATACAAATGGATCACAGGCATATATGGTTATGGTGTTGCTGCCTTTTTTACCATTCTTATGCAGTGACAGGTTATGAATCTGATCCAGCACGCCCTGTCCCCATTCTTTACAGGAAGGTGCTCCACCCTTATAATCTTTACCTATTGTCTCAGGATACTCAACAGGCTCTTCGTTCCACTGCACCCCAATCCGCAGGTGATTCTCTATTGTAACCGGACTCAAGGGTGCTGTCTGTAGAATAATCTCATACTCACCATCCTGCGGCAAAGTCATTTTGTAGGTAACTGAAGGGGCATTCTGTGTATACTTGGCAGTTACCGGATATGCCTTCACTCCTGCATGATACTTGCCATAGGGTGTCAGTACCTGAAATTCTCCTTCCTGTGCAGCCTTGCTGCTTTCATATTCATCTGCCTCTATTGCAAGTCCCACAGACTCTGTAAGTGGCACATAGTGCTTATAATATGCCTGGATTTCCACATTTACCCTGGCAAAATCAGTTTTTATACACAAATGTGCAGTCTGTATCTCTTTCTTTCCACTAAGCTCTTCCCTGTCCAGAGTCAGAAGCAGCTGGTCTTTTACTGTGACTTCGCCTTTTCTCTGGGAAAGCACCAGCCACTTGGCATCACACTCTACTGTATAAGTAAATGGAATCCGTCCTCCATTGGCAATATCCAGTGATACTTCCCTGCACTTGGGATTTAGAAAATCTTCCAGATAAAGCGTCTTTCTGGTCCAGTCACCACCCATGGTATACTCTTCTTCATAAGTAGGAGACACGATCATTCTTGGCTTATTGGCAGGTGTGACATAGCACTGCAAAGGATATGTACACTCTTCATCATTCCAGTGGACAAAGCCCACATGCTCTGACATCATCATGCCATCCCATTTACCCTCTGCCACTTTATGATACTGTTCCTGTAACTCTTTTTCTCTTTCTATACATTTTGCAATCTTTGCTGCATATTCATTGGCTTCTATACGCCCCTGCTTTGCATAGAGAAGATTCCTGCCGCCGGATAACTGCATCTGTATCTGGTTCATGGAAGCTGCTGCCGGATAATAGATCAGTTCATAAAATGACGCATATGTCACATTTTTATCTTTGATATGTATCAGTGTATCTCCTGTCTCTTTCTCCAGCCGCTCCAGAAGATTCTGTTCCAGTTCATCTGCAAGCTGCATGATACGTTCACTCTGGTTCCATAACCACTGCGCTTCTCCATAATGCACCGGATGATAGGTGTCCACATACAGCGCTTCCGGTTTGCGGATACTGTTAAGTCTGGTATACCCATCCATGACCTGATACAGTCTATCCTGCTCTTCTTCATTGAAAAAGGCACCAAACTGTGTACAAATCCACTCTTTTGTATATTCTCCGGTTTTATTGGGAGACAAAGTACCCCATTTGTCAAAATCATATGCCAGATCCAGGAAATAAGATAACGGAAGCTCCTGTGGCTTGAGGTCACCTACATTGACTACCCAGATATCACGTATGCCATAATCATATGCTTCACACATCTGCTCCCATACCTTAGACAGATGTGTACTGTTGACCCACTCATAAGATACAGGATCTCCATGATAATCAAAATGATAGTACATACCCCAGCCGCCCTTACGGTCACGATTCTCTTTGGTGGGCAAAGTACGCATATTACCGAAGTTGTCTTCACAGAGCATGAACGTCACACCATCCAGCTCCTTCCAGTCCTTTAATCCCTGGGTATTCTCATCCCCATGGAAATATGCCTCTACTTCTTTATAAAGTGCAAGCATTCTTGGCACCTGATCCAGATCTTTATTTACACATTCCTTAATCAGCTGGTTTTGTGTTGTAATGACTTCTTTCAGGTAATCAATATTTTCTTTTAATGTTGCGCTGTGTCCCAGGATTTCACTGTCACGTTCACCACGCATACCCATTGTAATGATATTTTCCAGTTTACCGTTTCTTTTTAGTCCATCTCTCCAATAATTCGTTAAGCCCTCTTTATTCCTGTCATAATTCCAGGCATTTCCATAGATGGAATCCTCTCCTCTGACCAGATCCCACTCCTCACTGTGACGCAGGCATGGCTCATGATGGGAATTACTCATGACAATTCCATACTCATCTGCAAGCTTGGCATTGTCAAAGCCCGGTCCATCCAGACTGAAGGAAGAAGTCCACATAGCCGGCCACAGATAATTGCCTTTTAATCGAAGCAGTAATTCAAATACCTTATCATACATCTGGGCTGTAAAGCCTCCAAAATGACGAAATGTCCAGTTTCCAAAGGAGGGCCACTCATCATTGATAAAAAATCCCCTGTATTTTACAGAAGGCTCCTTTGATGTTTTATTATCCTCCTGTGTCAGTGTAATCACATCTTTATGGGCAGGCATCACATCAGCAAACCATACCCAGGGTGATACCCCGATTATTTCTGAAAGGTGAAAAAGACCATATATCGTACCTCTTTTATCACTTCCTGCTATCAGTAATGTTGCATGGCTCTCTCCATTAAC
>OGCN01004178.1_pt1 | contig 12788 bp, 9 predicted proteins | sample 1570181 | NCBI WGS metagenome assembly OGCN01 (sample SAMEA4370584, study PRJEB24528) | human gut metagenome | reverse complement strand
ACATAATTTCTTAATATTTTCAGTCGGGATTTGCAAAATGCAGTAAAATAGAGTATAATGCGAACGAGTTCATACGGAAAAAACAAAAAACCTGAAAAACAAAAACCCCAAGGAGTTAAAAAAAGTGTCAGATATGAAATGGCTCCGTTTTATACGGAAATTGAAACCTTACAACATACAGAAGGGACTGCGTTACCTGAAACATTATGGCCCAAAGGAATTCCTGATCCGTCTTTCGGAGCGGATGGAGCCGGAGGAGGTTCCGTACGGACCGTGGCGGGAGCAGTACTGCGCAAAAGAGGAGGACCTGGCGCGTCAGAAAAATCATAAATTTTCTTATTGTCCGAAGATCAGCGTTGTTGTTCCGGCTTACCGTACGCCGGAAATTTTTCTGCGTCAGATGATCGAATCCCTGGAAAAACAGAGTTATGAAAACTGGGAACTGGTGATCGGAAATGCCAGCCCGGAGGATGAGACGATGGCGCGCATCCTGAAAGAGTATACCGGAAAAGATCCGCGTGTAAAGAACGTTCCGATTCCGGAAAATATCGGCATTGCAGAGAATACAAATGCAGCGCTTGCCGCAGCAGCGGGAAATTTCGTCGGTTTTATGGATCACGACGATCTGCTTGCGCCGGATGCACTCTTTGAAATTGCCATCCGTCTGGAAAAAGATCCGTCCATCGATGCTTTTTATACCGATGAGGACAAGGTACGGACCGATCTGTCCGAGTATTTCCAGCCGCATTTCAAACCGGATTTCAATCTGGATCTGCTGCGGTCAAACAATTATATCTGCCATTTCTTCGTTGTACGGCGGGAGATTGCGGAGAAAACCGGCGGCCTTCGTCCGGAATACAATGGGGCGCAGGATTATGATTATATCTTCCGCTGCACGGAAATGGCGGGAAAAATTGTACACATTCCGAGGGTTTTATATCACTGGAGGGTCCACAGCGCTTCCACCGCAGACAATCCGGCAAGCAAGCTGTACGCGTATGAGGCCGGAAAAAAGGCAATTGAGGGAAACCTTGCGCGCTGCGGCGAAGAGGGAACCGTCACACTGCGTTCGGATTATGGCTTCTACGATGTAGATTATAAACTGCGGGGAACGCCTCTGGTTTCGATTCTGATCCCGAACAAGGATCAGGCCGATACGTTACGCACCTGTCTGGAATCCATTAAGAAGAAGTGCATGTATCCATCCTATGAGATTCTGATTATTGAGAACAACAGCACTGAGGAAGCAACGTTTTCCTATTACAAAGAACTCGAAGCACAGGGCATCCGTGTCCTGAAGTATCCAAAACAGGGCTTTAACTATTCTGCGATCAATAATTTCGGCGTCAAAGAGGCAAAGGGAGAGTATCTCCTGTTTCTCAATAACGATATGGAAATCATCACACCCGATTTTATAGAAAAAATGGTGTCCAATCTGCAAAGACCGCAGATCGGGGCGGTCGGCGCGAAGCTGTATTACCCGGACAACACGGTGCAGCATGCGGGTATCATCATCGGTATCGGCGGCATTGCGGGCCACGCCTTTTTAGGACTGGCGCGCGGAAGAAGCGGCTACCTGCATAAGGCATCGCTCCAGATGAATGTGAGTGCGGTGACAGCAGCGTGCATGATGATGAAAAAAGAGGTCTTTGAGGAGGTCGGCGGCTTTGAAGAAGAACTGTCCGTCGCTTTCAATGATGTTGATCTGTGCCTGCGCATTGGAAAAGCAGGTTATAAAATCGTATACAATCCGCACGTGGAGCTGTACCATTATGAATCGAAATCCAGGGGAGCAGAGGATGACGAAAAGAAGGTGCGCCGCTTCCAGTCGGAAATCGAATTTATGCGCAGCCGCTGGATTGGGCTGTTAAAGGCAGGAGATCCCTGCTACAATCCAAATTTAACGCTGGCATCGTGGAACTATGGACTGCGTGCCGACGGCAGGGGAGTAAAACCATGGACAAAGTAGCAGTTGTAATACCAAATTATAATGGATACCGGTATCTGGAGACGTGCTTTGCAGCGCTTGCAAAGCAGACCTTTACGGAATTTACCACATATTTCGTGGACAATGGTTCACAGGATGAGAGCTGTGCGTTTCTGCGGGAACACTACCCGGAGACGAAAATCATCCAGCTCGATGATAACTATGGCTTCAGCCGTGCGGTCAACGAAGGCATCCGCCGGTCGAAGGAGCCGTATGTGATCCTTTTAAACAACGACACCGAAGTGTTCCCGGACTTTGTCGAGCGCCTTTATGAGGGAATCTGTAAAAGAAAGAATGCGTTTGCATGCAGCGCAAAGCTGATTTCCTATCAGGAGCGTGATAAAATCGACGATGCGGGAAATTACTATAATATGCTGGGATGGGCATTCGCAAGAGGAAAAGGAAAACCGGTCAGTGAATTTGAAACGTCCGACCGGATTTTTGCGGCCTGCGCCGGAGCAGCAATCTACCGCCGGGAATTTCTGGAAAAGACCGGACTTTTTGACGAAGAACATTTCGCTTATCTGGAAGATACCGACATCGGCTATCGTGCGCGGCTTTTGGGCTACGAGAACTGGTATGAGCCGTCCGCGAAGGTTTACCACGTCGGAAGCGGAACGAGCGGCTCCCGGTATAACCTCTTTAAAATCCGTTATTCTTCCAGGAACAATATTTATCTGATCTATAAAAATATGCCGGTTTTACAGATTTTACTTAACCTGCCGGCCTTTATCCTCGGTTTTTCGGCAAAACTGGTCTTTTTTGCATCGAAAGGATACGGAAAAGAATATCTGGCAGGAATCAAGAATGGTTTTTTCATCTGCCGGAAGCCGGAAAACAGAGCAAAAAAGATCCGTTTCGAGTGGAAGCGCCTCGGTACGTATTTTGTCATCGAATGGGAGCTTTTTATCAATGTGTTCCGGAGATTTCTGGAGAGGGCATAAGGATTCTTTCAAAAGATTACGAAAAAGTTAAAAAGTTTACGGAAATAAGAAGAATGTTAGAAAAATATGATTGCTCTTTTTTGGAACTTATTGTATAGTTAGGGGTAGGGAATTTTTAAATCCCGAAAAAAACAGATAAGGTGAACGAATTTGATCAACGATAATCAGAAATATTTTGACCGGATGCACGTTCTGATCGATGCCCTGGTGCTCGCACTTTCCTATGTACTGTCCTGGTACTGCTATGTGCGGCTGGGCGTTATGAATAATCATCCGGAGAGGGGAATTCTGCCGCCGGCGACGTATATGATGGCACTGCTCTATATCGTGCCCGGCTATCTGCTGCTTTACTATGCATTCAATCTCTATGCATCCAAGCGTTTTCAGGGAAGACGTCTGGAATTTGCCAATATCTTAAAAGCGAATACGGTTGGATTTCTGGTCTGGCTGGCCAGCCTTTACATGGTGCGCCAGGTTCACTTTTCCCGTGGTATGCTCTGCATCTTCTTTGTGCTGAATGTGACACTGGAAACGATTGTAAGAAATCTGATCCACTATATCTTAAGCAATATGTGGAAACACGGCCGCAACCAGAAGCAGATTCTGATGGTCGGCTACAGCCGTGCGACCGAGGAATACATTGACCGGATCATTGCAAACCCGGAGTGGGGCTATCTCGTCCGAGGAATCCTCGATGACCATGTCAAAGCGGGAACGATGTACCGCGGTATCAAGGTTCTTGGAAGAATCAACAATCTTTCAGTCATTCTGCCGGAAAACAAACTGGATGAAATTGCCATTACCCTTGGACTGAACGAATACTTCCGCCTGGAGGAGATCGTTGCCATGTGTGAAAAATCCGGCGTACATACCCAGTTTGTGCCGGATTACCACAACATCATTCCGACAAAGCCGTACACAGAAGACCTGCAGGGACTTCCTGTCGTCAATATCCGCTATGTGCCGCTTTCCAACACGTTCAACGCGATGCTGAAACGGATTGTGGATATTTTCGGCGCGCTCGTGGCGATCATTCTGTTCTCACCGGTGATGCTGTTTTCCTGCATCATGATCAAGCTGACCTCACCGGGTCCGCTGATCTACCGTCAGACACGCGTCGGACTGCACAACAAACCGTTTGAAATGTACAAGTTCCGTTCGATGGAAGTTCAGACGGAGGAGAAAGAAAAGAAGGCATGGACCGTGAAGAATGACCCGCGTGTGACGGGATTTGGAAAATTCATGCGCCATACCAGCATTGATGAGCTTCCACAGCTCTTTAACATCTTAAAAGGAGATATGAGCCTGGTCGGACCGAGGCCGGAGCGACCTTTCTTTGTGGAAAAATTCCGGGAGGAGATCCCGCGTTATATGGTAAAACATCAGGTTCGTCCCGGTCTTACGGGATGGGCGCAGGTGAATGGATACCGGGGGGATACTTCTATCCGCAAGCGTATTGACTGTGATCTGTATTATATTGAAAACTGGACGCTGGGACTTGATTTTAAAATTCTGTTCCTGACCTTTTTCAAAGGATTTGTGAATAAAAACGCTTACTAAAAGATAAGGGGAAAAGAGATGTCGAAGAAGAATTACAAAAAGAGCAGAAAATACAAAAAAATGCGCCGCAGAAAAATAATTTTCGGAATTGAAATCACCGTTCTGCTGATTCTTTCCGGAATTCTGTTCGTCTACGCATGGATCAACCGTTCGATGGATAAGATGAATCAGGATACGCTGGACAGCTCCCAGATTCAGATCAACAGTGAAGTAAAGGCAAATACCGATCTCTCACAGATGTCCGGTACACAGGTCATCGCGCTGGTCGGCGTGGATGCCAGAGGTGTGGAAGGCTACGAGCTGGCAGAAAGCATGAACAGTGACACGATTATTCTCTGTTGTATTGATCATGACAAGCAGGAAATCCGTATGGTGTCGATTATGCGTGACACCTGGATGAATATGGCGAAATATACCGATGAATATTATGAGTTTGACAAAGCCAATTCCGCATACAACCGCGGCGGCCCGGAGAGTATGCTCTCCATGCTGAATACAAACCTTGACTTTGCACTGACCGATTACGTTACCGTAAACTTCAAGGCACTCGCCGATGCGATTGATGTCCTGGGCGGTCTCGACATCGAGATGACAAATGCAGAGTGTGTTCATGCAAACAACTACAACAGAGAGGTATCGGAAGCACAGGGCGTAGAGTATGAAGCTATTCCGTATGATGAGGACCTTGGGGATGATTACAGCGAAGTACGTCATGTCAGCGGTGCGCTTGCTACCTCCTATGCGCGGATCCGTTATGGCGGCGGTGATGATGCAAAACGTACCAGCCGTCAGCGAATTGTTATCAATCTTATGGTACAGAAGCTGAAACAGAATCCGACCAAGATTCCGGAAATTCTGGACAAGGTGATGGGAAATGTCAGCACCAGTCTTACCAAGAATGAAATCCTGGAACTTGGTATGCATGCGGTAACGTATACGATGGGAACCTCCTATGCCTATCCGTTCCAGCTCTGCTATGGTGAAAATGTAGTGAATGCCCTTGGTGAGGATGTTGTAATTCCGGTTACGCTGGAGTTCAATGTAAGAGAGCTGCATGAATATCTGTATCCGGGTCTTTCGTATGAACCGTCTGCGGCTGTTACAGAGTACAGCGACTACATTGCAAGAAAGAGCGGTTACGATGAGGATATGATCGGCTATGTGCTGAACCAGGGGCCTGGTGCAGAGGCAGATTCGGTGATCGCAGGCGACTAAATACGAGGGAGAAAACCAGACATGAAATTCTATACCGTTGATGTTATGATACCAACGTATAAACCAGGGCAGGAGTTCGCAGAGCTTCTGCCCCGCCTTTTGAAACAGACTTACCCGATCCGGTCGATCCGGGTTGTAAACACAGGGAAAAAGTTCTGGAACCCGGCGTGGGAGCAGTTATCGGATAAAATTATGGTAGAGCATATCCGGCCAAGCGAATTTGACCACGGCGGAACGAGAAGGGCGATGGCAGAAAGTTCGGATGCGGATCTTCTGCTTTTTATGACCCAGGATGCCATGCCGTACGACAATGCGTGCGTGGAACATCTGGTGGAAAAATTTTCACTGCCGCATGTGAAGGCGGCCTATGCGCGGCAGCTTCCGCGGGATGACTGCCGTACACTGGAACGGTTTACGAGAGGCTTTAACTATCCGGAGGAGAGTGATATCAAGGATGCCGGTGATCTGCCAAAACTTGGTGTTAAGACTTTTTTCTGCTCCAATGTCTGTGCAATGTATGACCGCAGGACATATGAAGAGCTGGGTGGATTTGTAGAAAGCACCTTGTTTAACGAAGATATGATCTATGCCGGGCATCTTGTGCAGGCGGGCTATGCGATTGCCTATGCGGCAGATGCGAAGGTGGTACATTCCCACAATTACGGTTGTCTGGCACAGCTTCACCGCAATTTCGACCTCGGTGTATCCCAGGCACAGCATCCGGAGATCTTTGATGCGTATCCGTCTGAGGGTGAGGGAATCCGTATGGTGAAAAAATCGGCATCCTACGTCTGCAAAATTCATAAGCCGTGGCTGCTCGTCACGTTATTTTTTCAAAGCGGATTCAAATATGTGGGATACTTCCTCGGAAAACGATACAAAAGCCTTCCGGACGGTGTGATCCGCTGGTGTACCTCAAACAAAACGTGGTGGGAATATCACGGAAAGATAAGAAAAAAACGAAATAGAAGATAAGTGAAAGTAAAAAACAAAAATAAAAAGATTTTGTAAGTAAATACGAAATGCTCCATAAGGTTGACAGAGAACGGAGCAGCGTGGTAAAAAAGTAAAGAACAAGAAATTAGAAGGCGGCATAACCTGAAAACAGAACAAGGGTGCCGCCTTTTGCTGTTAGGAGGAAAAAATCTATGTGTGGAATTGTTGGATATATTGGAACCTGCCAGGCTGCCCCGGTGCTGCTGGACGGATTGTCAAAGCTGGAGTACCGCGGATACGATTCGGCCGGAATTGCTGTATACGATGGAAACAAAATTCAGATGCAGAAAGCAATGGGCCGTCTGAAGGTGCTTGAGGAAATGACACAAAATGGAGCGACACTTCCGGGTACCGTAGGAATCGGACATACGAGATGGGCAACGCATGGGGCACCTTCCGATCTGAATGCACATCCGCATTTCAATAAAGACCACTCGATTGTCGTTGTACACAATGGAATTATTGAGAATTATCTGAAATTAAAGAAAAAACTGATGTCCAAAGGATATGAGTTCCTTTCGGAGACAGATACCGAGGTGATTGCCCATATGCTGGATTACTATTATAACGGCGATCCGCTTGCAACGATCACAAAGGTTATGCACCGCATGGAGGGATCGTATGCACTGGGTATCCTGTTCCGCGACCATCCGGATGAGGTGTATGCGGTCCGTAAAGACAGCCCGCTGATCGTTGGTACAAGTAAGAGCGGAAACCTGATTGCATCCGATGTTCCGGCTGTCCTGAAATATACAAGAGATGTCTATTTTCTGGAAAATGAGGAGATCGTGAAACTGACCCGCGATGGCCTTCACTTCTACAATATTGACGAGGAGGAGCTGGAGAAAGAGGCAACCCACATCGACTGGGATATGAATGCGGCAGAAAAAGGCGGCTATGAGCATTTCATGCTGAAAGAGATGCATGAGCAGCCAAAAGCCGTAAAAGATACCCTGACGCCGCGTATTAAGAACGGTGATGTTGTGATCGAAGAACTCGGCATGACCGATGAGGAGATCCGCGCGATCCGCAAAATCTTTATCGTTGCCTGCGGTTCTGCATACCACACCGGTGTAACCGCAAAATACGTCTTCGAAAAGCTGGCAAGAATCCCGGTTGAGGTAGATCTGGCAAGCGAATTCCGCTACCGTGATCCGATTCTGCCGGAAAATACGCTCGTGGTCATCGTCAGCCAGTCGGGTGAGACGGCCGATACCCTCGCGGCTCTCCGCCTTGCAAAAGAAAAGGGCGTGCGTACCCTTGGCATCGTAAACGTAGTTGGAAGTTCGATTGCAAGAGAGGCAGACAATGTCATGTACACCTGGGCCGGTCCGGAGATCGCTGTTGCGACAACGAAAGCGTACAGCACACAGCTTATCGCGCAGTACCTTCTGGCGATGAAGTTTGCCAAAGTACGCGGAACCGTTTCGCAGAATGACTTCGATGCGATGATCCAGAGCCTTGAGCGCCTGCCGGAGCAGATTTCCCTGCTGCTGTCCCACAAGGAGAACGTACAGCGTTTTGCCAACCGTTATCTTGCGGCAGAACACGTCTTTTTCATCGGACGCGGCATCGACTATGCAATCTCGATGGAGGGCTCCCTGAAGCTGAAAGAGATTTCCTACATCCACTCCGAGGCGTATGCAGCCGGTGAGCTGAAACACGGAACCATTTCCCTGATTGAAGACGGACGCCTTGTCGTAGCCGTGCTGACCCAGCCGGAGCTCTACAAGAAAACGATCAGCAATATTCAGGAAGTGAAGACACGAGGCGCGTTTGTCATGGCGGTAACGACCGTTGGCAATACAGAAGTGGAAAAAGTAGCCGACTACGTAGTTTACCTGCCGGAGACAAATCCGATTTTTGCAAACTCCCTGGCGATCATTCCGCTGCAGCTCTTTGGCTACTACGTATCGATCGGCAGAGGCCTCGATGTGGATAAACCGAGAAACTTGGCGAAATCGGTTACGGTAGAATAAAAACCGCAGCATAAAATTCCTCTTTTTTCAAAATTATCACAGTTTCAACACAATTCTAACGTACAATAGGCAGTAGAAAATGAAGAAAGAAATAAGAGCACTGTGTATTGGTGCCTGAGATAGAAAAGAGAAAGAGGGATCAGCCATGAGTGAAGAATTCAAAAAAGAAGAAATAAATGGTGAGGCAGCAGAGGAAACCAAAGCTGCAGAGCATACAGAAGAAGTAAAAGCAGAAACGACAGCAGAGCAGAGCGCAGCAGAGACGGAAAAACCGCAGGAGACCGCAGAAGCGCCGAAGGCGGAAGAAAAGAAAACGACAACCTACAGCTGGGTGAATCCGAAAATCAGCGGAAAGACCGGCGAGGAGAATAACAGCGCTTCCTACACTGGAAAACCGGACCCGTCGGAGGCAAAGGCAGAGCAGACATCTTCTGCAAAGACAGAACATTATCAGTACCAGTCACAGACACAGAGTGCTCCGAAGCAGGAAAAACCACAGTTTTCTGCCGTTCCGCAGCCGCAGGATCACAAAAAGAAAGCGAAAAAACCAATGTCATCCGCAAAAAAATGGGGCATGACACTTGCCATGGCAGCGTGCTTCGGACTCGTGGCAGGCGGTGTTTTCATTGGGACTGCAGCAGTCGGTACGAAAGTGATCGGTACAGCAACAGAGCAGAAGCAGGAAGTTACAATTCCGACGACCACCACAACAACGGCAGCAGACAGCAGTGATACCTCCGATACCGTAAAAGCAACCGGCGAGATGTCCGTGAAAGATGTTGCATCGAGTGCGATGCCGTCTCTGGTAGCAATTTCTACGACAACGGTGGAAGAAGTTGAGACATTCTTCGGAACCACAAGCCAGGAAGTTCCTGCAAGCGGAACCGGAGTTATTGTCGGACAGAACGACGATGAGCTCCTGATTGCGACAAACAACCACGTTGTCAGCGGTGCAACGTCTCTTTCCGTCAGCTTTATCGACGATGAGACGGTAGAAGGCCAGATCAAAGGTACCGATGCGGACAATGACCTTGCTGTTGTTGCAGTAAAACTTTCCGACATCAAGGACGAGACAAAGAGCCAGATCAAAATTGCCGTGATGGGAAATTCCGATGACCTTGAGGTCGGTGATCAGGTTGTGGCAATCGGAAATGCACTGGGAACCGGCCAGTCCCTGACGAGCGGATATATCAGTGCAAAAGACCGTACGATCTCCAGTCAGGATGAGAGTACCGGCGAGACGATTACTTCTGAGGGACTGATCCAGACCGATGCAGCCATCAACCCTGGAAACAGCGGCGGCGCCCTTCTGAACATGAACGGTGAGCTGATCGGCATTAACGAAGCAAAATACAGTTCCACACAGGTCGAGGGCATGGGCTTTGCAATCCCGATTTCGAAAGCGGAGCCGATTCTGCAGAACCTGATGAACCTGACAACAAGATACAAAGTCAGCGATGATAAGGCCGCTTATATCGGAATCAACATGGCGGATGTCAGCGCAGATGTTTCCCAGAACTACGGTATTCCGACCGGTGTCTGCATCATGAGCGTTGTGGACGGCAGCCCGGCAGCCGATGCGGGCTTCAAGAAAGGCGATGTTATCACCACGTTTGATGGAAGAAGCATCTCGAACGCCAAAGGCTTAAAAGAGACACTGACCTATTATGCGGCAGGCGAGACCGTAGATGTCACCGTACAGCGTGCGGACAACGGTGAGTACAAAGAAGTAACACTGACGTTGACCCTTGGCTCTGCAGCAGATATGCCGCAGACGAGCGGAAGCAGCAACGGAACCACAAACGATGGAACCGGAAGCTCCGATCAGAATGACCAGGGTATTCAGAATCCGTTTGGCAACAGATAAAAACTCGAAATAACTATTTCCTAAGAGAAAAAAGACGGACAGCACAGGAATATGAACGCCTGGCTGTCCGCCTTTTTCTGCATTTTTTGATATAATTTTTTGAATTTGTAAAATTCTTAAAAAAGTTGGTAATTTTTAAGAAAGTTTTTACTTGTGACCCTATGGCTTTTGGGCTATAATCAAGCTAGACCAAGCGATCTATTACAGAAAGGAATTTGAAAAATCATGTCAGAAGAGAAAGACAGAGTGGACGGTACCGCGGACGAAACGAAGGCGGAAACAAAAAGCTCTGACCATCATACAGAAGATACCTATGAAAAAGTCTGCTTCATGTGCCGCAGACCGGAGAGCAAAGCCGGAAAGATGATTACCCTTCCGGGAAACATCAATATCTGCCCGGACTGCATGCAGAAGAGCTTTGATACCATGAACCAGAACCCGGGCCAGATCAATGAGATGATGAATAATATGAACAACATGCCGAATATCGGCATGTTCGATCTCTCCGGGCTTTCCAACCAGATCCCGAACCGGCAGCGGGTAAAGAAAAAAGAAGAAAAGAAGAAAACAAAAGAATTTTCAATCAAGGACATTCCGCCGCCGCACCGGATCAAGGCGATGCTTGACGAATACGTCATCGGCCAGGACCGTGCAAAGAAAGTCATGTCGGTTGCCGTTTACAACCATTACAAACGTGTCTTTGCACCGCAGGACGGAAATATCGAGATCGAAAAATCCAACATGCTGATGATCGGACCGACCGGTTCCGGAAAAACGTATCTGGTGCAGACACTGGCACGCCTCTTAGATGTGCCGCTTGCCATCACGGACGCCACATCCCTTACCGAAGCGGGTTATATCGGTGATGATATTGAAAGCGTGGTATCTAAGCTTTTAGCGGCCGCAGACAACGATGTGGAGCGCGCGGAGCACGGTATCATCTTCATTGACGAGATCGACAAGATTGCGAAAAAGAAAAATACAAACCAGAGAGACGTCAGCGGAGAAGCCGTACAGCAGGGAATGCTGAAGCTCCTCGAGGGCAGCGACATCGAAGTTCCGGTGGGAGCCAACAGCAAAAATGCGATGGTTCCGCTCGAGACCGTCAATACCAGAAACATTCTCTTTATCTGCGGCGGTGCCTTCCCGGATCTGACGGACATCATCAAGGAGCGTCTGAACAAGACAGCTTCCATTGGCTTCCAGGCGGATCTGAAGGACAAGTATGATGGGGATAAGAACCTGCTGTCACAGGTGACCTTAGAAGACCTTCGGACTTTCGGTATGGTGCCGGAGTTCCTTGGCCGTCTGCCGATCGTATTTACGCTGGAGAGTCTCAATGAGGATATGCTGGTCGAGATCTTAAAAGAACCGAAAAATGCGATCCTGAAGCAGTATAAGAGACTGCTCGAACTCGACGAGGTGAAACTGGAATTTGATGATGATGCACTTCGCTCTATTGCAAGAAAAGCGCTGGAAAAAGATACCGGTGCGAGAGCACTCCGTTCGATCATCGAGGATTTCATGCTGGATATCATGTATGAGATTCCAAAGGACAGCAGCATCGGAGAGGTTATCATCACAAAAGACTATATTGAAAAGACCGGCGGGCCGACGATTCTCCTGCGCGGTCAGGAAGTTCCAAAGTTAGAGCAGAAATAAGGTAACTGGAAAACACAGCGGAGCAGACGTGAAACTGGCGTTTTCTTGAAATAAGAGATAAGAAAGAGAGGGTTTTAACTATGGCAGAGGATTTTTTTGGAAATTTAAGTAAAACACTGAAAAAAACAGTGGATACTGTGGGAAAGAAAACAGATGAATTCGTAGAAATTCAGAAGATCCGCACCCGTCAGCATGCGCTTGAGGATCAGATTGAGAAGAATTACCAGGATATCGGACAGATCATCTACAACCGCTATCTGAACGGCGAAGCATTCGACGAGAATCTTGCCGGCATCTGCAAAGATATCACCGATCTGGAAAAAGAGATTGCAGACTGCAGGGAAGACGTGGCAAACAAGAGAGGCCGCATCGTATGCCCGGCCTGCGGCGCAAGTGTTCCGAAAGATGCAGCTTTCTGCATGCGCTGCGGTGCTGCTATGCCGGAGAAGGAAGAAGAGCCGGAGGATGCCGAGTTTGTACACGTAGAACCGGAAGAAAAAGCAGAAGAAACCGAAGCAGCAGCGCCGGAAGAAGAGCCTGAAAAAGAAGCAGAGGTACCGGAAGAGGAATGATCTGGA
>OGCN01004155.1_pt1 | contig 12843 bp, 10 predicted proteins | sample 1570181 | NCBI WGS metagenome assembly OGCN01 (sample SAMEA4370584, study PRJEB24528) | human gut metagenome | reverse complement strand
GTGTGGGTTCAAGTCCCATTTCCTGCATTCTTTTTTATTTTATCCAAAATCAAAAAAACAGAAGCGCCCAACACCGGCACTTCTGTTTTTTTATTTATTTTTCTTTTTCAGAAAAGATCTCGCTCCCGCCCCAGAGAAGCGCACCTGTAAATATGAAAAGATCCGAAATATTAAATACGACCTTCTTAAGCTTCGGATTTTCCACATTCAGGCTCACATAATCCGTGACGTATCCCTTTCTGCGACGTTCCGTATAATTATTCAGACCGCCGCCCAGGATCATGGAAAGCCCAAGCTTGGATATGCGTGTGCCTTTTTCTCCGGAAGTACGTATATACTCCCAGATCGCACCGCCCAGCACCATAGATGCAAGATCTCTCAGGAATTTTTTATCTTTGTTTTTTAATATTCCAAGCATCATCCCATGATTATGACAATTTCTTACGATCAGTCTGCCTCCCAGGCACTTTTCCTTCAGATCTTTCTTTTCCGATGTGTTGATTTTTTTCTTTATATAATAGTCTGTACCAAAGATTCCCGCCGTCAGTAAATTCCACAACATTATTCCCCCTCCTTATTTCTGTGGTCTGCATAATATTCAGGCAGGCTCCCACTGGGGAAAGCCTGCCTTATATGCTTATGGTTATTCTGTTTTTTCTTCTGTTGTTTCTGTATTTTCCGGATCAGCCGCAGGCCCCTCTGTTTCTGCAGATCCCACTTCCGTTCTTTCCTCTTCCAATTCCGGATCTGATCCTGATGTTTCTGTTTCTGACGCTTCTGCGGTTTCCGCTGTTTCTACTACTTCTGACGCTTCTACTGTCTCTTCCGGATCTGCTACCACTTCTGTAGCTTCTGCGTTTTCTTCCGCTTCTGTCTCCGGTACTTCTGTCACCTCTGCCTCAGCAGCCTCTTCAAGCTCCTCATCTGCCTGCTCGATCACATCGGCAGCTTTCTCTTCCAGCTCCGCTGTAGGACACGCCGCTCCGCAATACGGACAGAAGCTGGCCTCCCGCATCACCGCCTTATGGCAGGCCGGGCAGAACTTCTCCCCTTTACTGGCAGCGATCGCATCTCTGTAGTGATCCGCCTCCAGCATGTGCTGGCTGATTTCCTCGCAGATAGCTCCCGTCTCACCGTCAACGGCTTCTCCCTGCTCATAACGTGTATAGATCATCTTTCCGATATCCATCATCAGCTTTTCGGTCATACGCTCCTGTGCAGAGAGCTTGTTACGGATCTTCTGGATCTCATAGAGATTCTCTGCTCTGGAACTTAAGCCCTTTGCCTTTCTTGTCAGTGTGTTTCCCAGATCATCCCAAAAACTGCTTTTTGCCATATCTGTCACGCTCCTTTATATATTAAAGAATCTTCTTGTTTCTTATCCTTCCAGTGCCGGGATCTCCTGTCCACGCATAAGGATCTTCGGACCTCCGTTGCCCTGAATGTATCCCTCTGTGATCACGACCTCACCGATATTGTCATCCTTCGGGATCTCATACATGATATCCAGCATATATTCCTCCAGGATAGCCCGGAGAGCTCTGGCTCCTGTATGGCGTTCCAATGCCTTACGGGCAATGGCATGTAAGGCACCGTCCTCAAACTCCAGTTTTACTTCATCCAGTGCCAGAAGCTTCTTGTACTGTTTCAGAATAGCATTCTTCGGCTCCTTGAGGATCTTCACAAGCATATCTTCCGTCAGCCCGTTCAGAGTAAAGATGATCGGAAGACGACCGATAAATTCCGGGATCATTCCAAATGCACGGAGATCATCTACCGTTACTTTCTCCAGCACATGCGGATCATCATCATATTTGTCCTTCAGATCTGCATAAAATCCGATAGACGCCTGTTTATTCAGTCTTTCTTTGATGATATTCTCAAGATCCGGGAACGCACCGCCACAGATAAACAGAATGTTCCTTGTATTTACAGTCACCATAGGTACCATGGCATTCTTGCTGGTAGCACCTACCGGAACTTCCACTTCACTTCCCTCCAGAAGTTTCAGAAGTCCCTGCTGGACAGCCTCTCCGCTGACATCTCTCTGGTTGGTATTCTTCTTCTTTGCGATCTTATCGATCTCATCGATGAAAATGATCCCGTGCTCTGCCTTCTCCACATCATTATCTGCAGCTGCAAGCAGCTTGGATACTACGCTCTCGATATCATCACCGATATAACCGGCCTCTGTAAGAGATGTGGCATCTGCAATGGCAAGTGGTACCTGAAGAAGTCTGGCAAGCATCTTCACCAGATAAGTCTTACCGCAGCCTGTAGGTCCGATCATCAGCATATTGGATTTCTCGATCTCAATATCATCCATGGTATCTGTGGCAACTCTCTTATAATGATTGTATACACCTACAGACATTACCTTCTTGGCATATTCCTGTCCGATCACATATTCATCCAGAGTTGCTTTAATCTTATGTGGTGCAGGAATATCTTTGAGATCGATCACCGGCTTCGGAGTCTCTGATTTTTTCTTGATCTTCTTCGCCTGGTTTCCGGGATTCTGGAAACTGCTGAGATCGATCATGCTCACATTCGGCATGTTAAAAAGATCGGAATAATTTCCATTGTTCATCTGGGTGTTCATAGTATCAAAGCTTTTCTGCATGCAATCCGCACAGATATGTATATGATTAGGAAGGTCGATCATCTTCCCTGCCTGACTCTCCGGTCTGCGACATAAAAAACAGAATTTCTCGTATTTCTGCTCCTGGTCATTGTCTTTATTATTATCAAACTGATCTGCCATAACATTTCCTTTCTGGTTTTTATTATGCATATTATAGCACATAATCCGGCTGTATCAAATTAAGTTTTTATAAACCGGGGAGCTGCATAAGAACATGCAGCTCCCCGGTTTATAAATGGTTATCCTGTATTTTCTTTTATTTGTCAGAAGAGGGTTTGCTTCCGAGGGTCACTTCAACCGTCTGTTCCTTGTACTCTCCGCTGTTCGCTCTGGAGATCACCACTTCGATGGTTTCTCCTGCCTCATAATACTGCAGCTTATCAACAAGGTCATCCTTGCCGCTTACCTTCTGTCCATCCAGCTTCACAATGATATCGCCTTTTTTGATCCCTGCATTATCTGCTGCGCCGCCTTCCGTTACCTCAGTAATAAAAGCACCTGCCGGCATATTATACATCTGGATGGCTTCTGTTGTAAGATCGGCAGCCTTGACTCCCATATATCCTACCTTGGAAGAATCTTCCACCTTATCTCTGGTTTCGCGGTTCATCAGTTCTTCCAGGATCGGCTCTGCCTTGGAGATCGGAATGGCATATCCCATGCCTTCCACCTGACTGTCTGCATACTTGGCCGCATTGATACCGATCACTTCACCGTTCATGTTCAGAAGTGCACCGCCACTGTTTCCGGGATTGATCGCTGCATCAGTCTGGATCAGTCCGCTGGCTTCTCCGTCCTCTGTACCGATGCTTCTGTTAAGGGCACTTATCCATCCGGAGGTAACTGACTGTCCATAGCCCAGTGCATTGCCAATGGCAACCACCTGCTCACCGACTACAAGATCGTCCGAGCTTCCCATCTGTGCGATCTTGATCTCATCCATGGTCTCATCCGGAATATCGGATTTCTCCACTGCCACCACTGCCAGATCATTCTCTTCATCGGTACCTTTGATCTTGGCAGAAACTGCGTTATCCACATCCGCATCTCCATCGGAGCTGCTTGCCATAGCCTGGGTTTCTTCTTCCGCTCCTACCACATCACTGCCTGCAAAGCACACAGTAAGTGTAGTCGCTCCAGATACCACATGGTTGTTAGTCGCAATGAGAAGCTCGCTGTCATTTTCTCCTACAATAATACCGGAACCACTTCCTGCACTCTGATACTGCCTCGTTCCATATCCGAAAAAGCTTGGGATCTCCTGCACACTGACAGATGTAATGGCAACGATAGAAGACATGGTTGCCTGGGCTACACCGGCCACTGTACCACTCTCTGCCACAATATCCTTCACAGTAGAATCCGCAGAGCTACTGTCAGTACTGTCCTCTGTCCCGGTAACTGTTTCTGTCTTTCCGATCGTTGTACTGCTGTCATTTCCTCTGTATTTATCTGCTGCAATATTCACGCCCTGAAAAACCACTCCGGCTACCAGCCCAAAGATCACAGCCAGTGCCACCGCAGTGGCTGCTTTCTTTCCAAAGCTGTTGTTGCCTGAAAAATCTCTCTTTTTCCGCGGCTTTTTGGGCGGTATATTTCCACCGGCATAATTACCGGCCTGAGGCTGGTGCACCTCATAATGTCCGTATTTTGGTTTCTCCTGCGAAGTGCCTTCACTCTGTCCGGCACCTGCATAACTGTCTTGTCTGCTCTCCTGCATCCTGCGTCCCTCAGAATAAGGATGCGTCAGCGGTTTCTGTTCTGCCGAAGCATTCTTATCCTCATCCGGCAAGTCTGTCCCCCATTTATTCTCTTCACTCATGCCTCTGGTGCTCCCTTCTATGTTATCTGATGCATGTATCTGTTACTGCTCACTCCGTTCTCAGTAACATTTATTTTTCTTATAAAAGACAGTTTAACAGGGAATTGTGTTTAAACTGTGATATCTCTTTTAAAAAACCGTGACCTGCTCTTATTTGTTCTTTTTCCAGTATTGCGGATTCATGGTGCAGAAGCGGATCATTTTTTCAGGGAGCTTTTTGTATCGTTTTCCGAGAAAATATCCGGCGTATTTGGAGACACTTTGCAAAAACAGTCCGGGGATCAGCCATATGTGGCCTGTTTTCAGAAGATATGCCATGCTTTTTTTTACCAGCCGGATGCCCTCACCTTCGGAAGGCACTCCTTCAAAAACCTCCGGATGCTCCGCCTGGGAAACTCCCAGATCAAAATTCCTGTGGAACTGCTGCATACAGGTGTAATTGTGAGAATGATATACACGCGCTTCTGATACATAGGCAACTCCATAGCCTTTTTTTACCATCCAGCCTGCATAGATCATATCTTCATTAAAAATAGCATGCTCCGGAAATCCACCAATCTCATCATAGATCCTGTGATCATAAGCAGCACAGACGTTGGAGCAGAAATATGTTTTGATCCCGTAGGTCTGTACATCTTTTTCCGTTTTCAAACAGGACTGTTCCGGATAATTAAAGGAACGGGTATATTTTTCCAGAAATCTGCAGTCCTTTTTGGGAAGCTGACGCGCATAAGCGGCTCCTGCCTGTGGATTCTCTGCAAGAGCTCCTACCAGTGCTCCGATCAGTTCCCTATCTGCCGGCATTGCATCCTGTGTCATAAATACAAGGATCTCCGCATCCGAAAGCTCCGCCGCCTGCCTTCTGGTACCGCCATGGTCAAATTCTTCTTTTGTAAGATGCTGGACTTCCACAAGCGGATATTCCTGTTCCCAGGTCTCTTTCCAGAATTTCTTTTCTGTATTCATAACAAGGATCTTATTGATAGGATATTTCTGTGCGCTGAGTCTTTCCAGCAGTTTTTCAAATTCTTCTCCCGGACGGTATGCCGGGATGATCACGTCTGTTTTTAATGTTTTCATATTTGTCTCCTGTCCAGAAAGGACCACCCGTTACTGGATGGTCCCTTCTGCTGGTTGCTTATTTTGATGTTTTATTCATTCTCCGAATAATCTTCTCCGTCGGTATAATCGTTATAATCCGTATCGGAATCGCCTCCGGAATAGTCCGTATCTGTGCTGTAATCGTCTCCGGAATAATCCGTATCTGTGCTGTAATCGTCTCCGGAGTAATCCGAATCATAATCTGTGTCTGTGCTGTAATCAGCATCATCACTTGTGTCCGTACTGCTGTAATCTGTGGATGTATCTCCCTGCCACGTGTACGAATCATCCGTTGCGTCATTCGGTGTATCTGTCACCGCAGGTGCAGTGTCCTGCACGTCGCCTCCGCCTGCGATATTTGTGATCTGGGCACTTCTGTTGAGTACATCCTGCGTCGGAGTGTAACTGGTGTCTCCATACAGAAACTGATGCATCTTCAGAACATTGGATTCCAGTGTGGTAGGTACGATAACGCTGCCCTTTACCTGGGCAAATTTATAATCATTGGGGAAGCCTGTAGTTTCATCAATACTATAGCCGATCATAGCCGGGATCATCTTCAGGATCTCTGTTTTGGAAACAGAAGTTTTGACCATCGGGAATACCTGATCCATAATATCAAAGATAGTGGAAAGTCCTGCCTTTTTCGCCTTATCTACGATCATCTGGATCACTCGTCTCTGTCTCTCGGTACGTCCCATATCAAGACTTGCAGTATAACGGATACGGCAGTAGGAGGTAGCCTGTACACCATTAAGATGATAGGTATCTACGATCGCTTCCTCATCCTCCGGCTTCGGATCCGGCAGTTCGATCGGTGTGTAGCTCTTTCCGGTTTCCTCTGATGTCTCCACACAGTAATTGTTCATATGAACGATCTCCGCATAGGAAAGAGGGATGTCCAATCCTCCGAGGCAGTCTACCACAGTTACCAGCGCATTAAAATCAATGGCAACATAATCTGTGATATTCAGATCCAGATTCGTATTCAGCATGGAAACCGCGTTGGTCGGTCCGCCAAATGCATATGCCGAATTGGCTTTGGAATAGGTATCATCCTTTACATTGAGAAGGGTATCTCTATAGACAGACACAAGTTTGACTGCCTTTGTATCATTGTTGATACTCGCAATGATGATGGTATCACTGTTCTCTGTATTCAGCTTCTCATTCTTGCTTCTGTGGTCCAGTCCGAACAGTGCATAGGTGGTATATCCCGTCATCTGCGGTGCCTGATCATTGGTTACAATATCCTGGTCTGCAAGATCTGTTTCCTGGATGTCGATCTTATCCAGTTTGGCTGAGATCTGACCATAAACGAACAGACCTCCGATAAACAGGAGCAGTACGACGATCTCCAGGATAAATAAAATCTTCTTGCTTTTTTTCCGAGGTTTTGACATCTTTTCCTTTTCCCCTTTTTAGTATGCGTTCTTATTAATAAATCCTTTGAATATGGTAAGAAACATGATCTTTATATCAAATCCCACAGACCAGTTTTCGATATAATACAGATCACACTCTATCCTTTTTCTGATAGAAGTATCTCCACGATAGCCATTTACCTGTGCCCACCCGGTAAGACCCGGCCGCACCTGATGCTTGACCATATAACGTGGTATCTCCTCCCTAAACTTTTCTACAAAAAACGGCCGCTCCGGTCTTGGTCCCACAAGACTCATCTCACCCTTCAGAATGTTAAAAAGCTGTGGAAGCTCATCCAGACTGGTATGACGCATAAATTTACCGATTCCGGTAACTCTTGGATCGTTCTTTACTGTCCACGCCTTTTTTTCTTCTGATTCTTTCTGGATCTCCATGGACCGGAATTTATACATCCGGAAAGTCTGATTGTGAAGCCCGACACGTTCCTGCTTATAGATCAGCGGTCCCGGCGAAGTCAGCTTGATCAGCATACACAACACCAGCATCACCGGTGAGGACACAATGATCGCAACGATCGCGCCTGCAATATCCATAGATCTCTTGATCAGTGCATTAAACGTGTTGCTCAGGGGCACATACCGGATATTGATCACCGGAAGCCCGAGAATATCTTCTGTATATGGTTTGGTCGGAATAATATTATTATAATCCGGAATAAATTTTGTGTGCACGCCGGATTTTTCACAGAGTGCAACGATCTCTTCCAGACGATAATACTCACTTAAGCCCAGGGTAATGGCTATCTCATCCAGACGACTGGATGGAAGGATGATCATCAGATTGGCGATTCGACCGATCACCTTAACGCCCTTATAAGTAGTGCCTGCCGGCACATTGTCATCCAGTATGCCCCTGATCACATATCCCCATTGCGGATTCTGCAGGATCCTGTCCACATATTCCTCAGCGGCACGGCTGTATCCTACCAGCAGCACCTGTTTCTGGTTCATTCCTTTTTTGCGCATATCCCGGAGAATGTAAAATATGACCATACGCACAAACCATTCCAGGACGATATTGATCACACAGAAAGAAACCAGAGTAAGACGGGAATAGTCCAGCTCTTTAAAATTGTAAAGTGCAAACATGATGATAAGGAGCCCTAACGCATTTGCCTTCACAATTCCGGCAAGTACGAGACGACGCCCCTGCATTCGCATCGGTGTATAAAGATCAAAGGCCTGATAAAGAAGTAAATATCCCGGAATAATGAATATCAGCATAAACATATATTCCTGGACGGTCTTGGACTGGACCGCCGAATGTTCAAAAATTCCCTGAAAACGGATCAACCAGGCCAGGGCATAGGAGGCCGCGATCACAAATACATCGATCAGCATATGGAGACGACTGAAATTTTTCTGGTTGTCTTTAATCAATTTCCGCCACCTCATTTAAGTTCATTGCTTTTATCTTATAATAGATGAAACTCAAAAGCAATAAAATCTTCCCTCCGAAATATAAAAATTCTGTGAAAATATGATGTCTTAACCGGCAAAACGCCTAAAAATGTTGATCCAGAGTTCAAACTGGAGCTGTATATAACGCGGAAGATTCCTCATGGAAAATCTGACTTTTTTGTTTTTGCGGCTGATCTGAAAGCCGTTTTTGATGCCTGCAAGGTACTCACGTCCGAATCCCTTGGATGCAAAAAACAGGATCTTCGCACCGAATCCCACCAGAAAAAACGGAAGGTTCAGCACGATCTGGAGAAACGGCATATTCTTATAGATAAGATAAATATTGTTTCTGGAAGAATACCGGATCTTGAACTGATTATATCTGGAGCCGCTGGTGCCGCTTCCTACATGATAAACCTTCGCTTTTGGAGCATACCAGTTCTGATAACCGCAGATCCTGGCACGATAGCCGATATCCAGATCCTCCAGATAAGCAAAATGCTCCTCATCAAAATCTCCGATCCTGTCAATAAATTTCTTACGGTAGATCGCAGCTCCCGCACAGGTGGAAAAAATCTTCTGCTCTCGGTCATAATGGCGGATATCCTTGCCTTTTCCCCTGGCAAAAGCCCAGCCAAGGGCACAGTAATAATTTCCAGCATCATCCATCTTGTCCCTGTCATGAAGCTGGATCATCTTTGCCTGACAGGAAAATGCCTTCTTATGTCTGCGCAGGGCAGCAACCATCTCCTCCAGGAAATCCGGTTCCGCTTCCGTATCATTGTTCAGAAGCAGCACATATGGGGAACGTGCCGCACGGATCCCTTCATTGACGGCTCTGCTGAAGCCGTAATTCTCCGGAAGCTGTATCATGTGTACCCATGGATATTCCGCTGAAACAAATGCACAGCTGCCATCAGTGGAACCATTATCCACTAGTATAACCTCAAAATTATGGATAGTCTGTCTTTCAAGACTGGAAAGAACACCATCCAGATATGCCATTCCGTTAAAGTTTGGTATGACTACTGATACTTCCTGCATTGCTTTATCCCTTCTTCTTTCCCATTCCCGGAAGGGGCTTCAGGGAATAATTCCATTTGGTTAAAGAAAGATTTTTGTTATAGTATGGATCTCCTTTTTTCAGGATATCCAGCCAGTGACAGCGCATGTATTCAATCTCCGTCTGGAAACGGCGGACCTTTTCCTCGCTGTCCTCAGTGCCTCTTGACTTGGATTCGTAATGATAGAGCTTCACATACGGATCATAGACGATCAGATGGCCGTGGCTTCGCACCTTCAGACAGAGATCCACATCATTAAACGCAACTGCAAGCTCTTCCGTAAAGCCTCCTGCCTCCAGAAAAACTTCCTTCTTCATCATCATACATGCTGCAGTCACACAGCTCATATCCTGCAAAAGAGAGGCCTTATGGAGATATCCAGTACGCTCTGCCGGCATATTCACAAACATGTTCCCGGCAATTCCGCCCATTCCCACCACGCAGCCTGCATGCTGAATGGTGTTATCCGGATAGATCAGCTTGACGCCAACTGCACCTGTTTCCTTACGCTGGCACACGCTCAGCATCTCTGACATCCAGTCCGGATCGATGACCTTTACGTCATTATTCAGAAAAAGCAGGTAATCTCCTTTGGCATGGCGCACCCCGAAATTGTTGATGGCAGAATAGTTGAAGCCTTTTTTCCAGCGGATCAGATGGACCCTGGGATCCTCCGAAAGCTTTCTGTAATACCGAAAGATCTCTTCGGAGCTGCTGTTGTTCTCCACAACGATGATCTCGTAATTTTTGTAGGCAGTTTTTTCAAAAATGGATTCCACGCAGGCCTGAAGCGTTTCTTTCTCCTCACGGTTCGGAATGATAACAGAAACCAGAGGTTCTCCCTGCACCGGATACTTCACACGGTAAAATCCAAAATCCGGAGTATGCTCCACGGTTCCCGGAGTTCCGGTCCGTTTGAGATTCCCCTCAATGGCACGTCTGCCGGCTTCAAAAGCATACATCTTGCTTGCCGGATTATCTGCTGTGGAGGATTTGTGGGTCCTCCAGTGATAAAGGATCTCCGGTACATGGACCACTTCCCTTGCCTGCTCCACACAGCGGAAAATGAAATCATAATCCTGGGCGCCGTCAAATTCCCGGCGAAATCCGCCCACTGTCTGCACTACGGAACGTCTTACCACCAGAAAATGGCAGATATAATTATTGGATCTTAAAAGATCCAGGTTAAAGTCCGGTTTCAGATGGGGCTGAAAATGTTCAGAAAGATCTGTCGTGACCTTATCCTCATCTGTATAGATCACATCCGCCTCCGGATGCTCCTCCAGTGCCGCCGCGATCTCATACAATGCATTAGGTGCCAGCAGATCATCATGATCCAGAAGTGCGATAAAATCCCCCTCTGCCATGGCAAAAGCTGCGTTTGTATTTTCTGCAATGCCAAGATTCTCTTTCAGATCCTGATAGCGGATCCTCCTGTCCATCTCTGCATAGGATCTCAGCACAGTCTGCATGTCCGGATCCTCCGGGCTTCCGTTTGCCAGACACAGCTCCCAGTTCTCATATGTCTGTGCAAGGAGAGAGTCCAGCATCTGTCTTAAAAAACGCTCCGGTGTCAGATATGCAGGTACCACAATGCTGATCAGCGGCCCATCCGGAAATTTGCGTTTCCGCTGCTTCTCCAGTGTTTCCTCGTCAGGTCTGTATGCCTCATACCATGGTCCGTAAGGAACCTCTTCCGGTTCAAAACGTTCATGAAGCCGGATCCAGAACTCTTTCAGGCCATAATGCTTCAGGTATCTTAAGCCCTTCTGTACTGTATAGGGGGAAAGCTTCTTTATAAGTCTGTCCCATTGGATCTTTCCTGTAGAATCATCTTTACTCATATATTATCTCCGTATTACTCAGTTTGATGTTACTGTTCACTCTGTTCTCAGTAACAGTTTGATGAACATATTTTACCATTCCATCATTTTTTTTGCAAGGAAGAGAGGAAATGTGTTATACTGAGCTTACGTATGTATTGCTTACATAAGAATTATTTTTTATACAGGAGTACCATTTATCATGAAAAAATCAAGAATAACCACAGCGCTTCTGGCTATTGGGATCTCCGCTTCCATGGTGTTCCAGACTCCAGTTTTCGCCACAGAAGGAACCGCTGTTGCTGCATCCTCCGGTATTACCACCAATGGGATCAGCGGCTGGCCTCAGGGGCCTGAGATCACTTCCGCATCTGCTCTGATCATGGAAGATACTTCCGATACGATCCTCTATGCCAAGGATATGGACACCACGCTTTCTCCGGCCGGCGCAGTTAAGATCATGACCTGTCTTCTGGCACTGGAGAACAGCCAGCTTGACGATCAGGTTACCATGACAGAAACCGGTGTATCCGGTGTTACAGACGGAGGCGCTCATATTTCCTCACAGCTCGGAGAGGTATTTACCATGGAGCAATGCCTTTATGCTCTGATGCTGGCCTCTGCCAATGACATTGCTCTCCAGGTCGCAGAACAGATCGGCGGATCTGTGGATGCCTTTGTCCAGAAAATGAACGACCGTGCCAAGGAGCTAGGATGTACCAATACGGTATTCACCAATCCTACCGGTCTCCCGGATGACAACCAGCATACCACAGCACATGATCTGGCTCTGATCATGCAGGCGGCTATCCGTAATGACAGCTTCCGCACCATCTCCGGAGCCACCTCCTATACGATCCCGGCTACCAATGTTTCCGGCGGTACCCGTAACCTGACAAGCTCTTTTACCATGACAGATCCTGCATCCGCTTCCTATTATGAAGGATGTATCGGCGGTCGTGAAAGTACCACCACTGCTTCCGGAAGCGTTCTTGTCACAGCTGCACAGCGAAATGGTACTACTCTGATCGCAGTAGTCATGAACGGAGCGACCGGTCAGACAGCCAACGAAGCGATCTCACTTCTGGATTACGGTTTTTCCAATTTCCAGCTTCTGGATCTCAGCGAGGATGATTTTCACATCCTGTCCGGCGGCACTGTAATGGTTCCATCCGGCGCGACCGCAGACGACCTGACTACGGAAGATACGGAATCTGATGGTCAGATCTTACGCACCTATTCCTTTGGCGGAACTCAGGTGGGAACTGCAGTTGTCGAGGATCCCTCCCAGGAAAGCTCCTCCGATGTACTGGAAAATGATGAAAACATGGATTCTGCAAAAGCTTATTCCGAATCCAGATCCCAGATCCCGTATTTTGCCATTGGCGGTGTGGGCATCCTGCTCCTGATCCTTCTGCTGTGGCGCATGATCCGGATCATCCGTTCCTGATCTTGGTCCCCAGGCGGATATACTTCAGAATTAAAAAAGGGGCTGTCGCACTAACGTGCGGCAGCTCATTTTATATTCAACACAAAACGCCGG
>OGCN01004142.1_pt1 | contig 12883 bp, 8 predicted proteins | sample 1570181 | NCBI WGS metagenome assembly OGCN01 (sample SAMEA4370584, study PRJEB24528) | human gut metagenome | reverse complement strand
TTCCTGATTCAGTCCAGTTTCATCTACACAATCATTCGACCTGAACCATGAACACTCTATTGATGCGCTTCCTTTTTTAGCAGATTTACTCCAATTTCCTATCACTTGTCCCTCATGAAGAATAACCGGATAAAACAATCCATTATTGGTAAATGCCTTGGGATAATGCTCTTTCGGCAAAACATCCGTCCGGTCTTTATATCCTAACAGATATTCATCGTATGAAGGAAGAAGATGCAAACGACCGGACACTTTACCGCGAGTCCGGCAAGCCTCATGGACATACCATGTTTGTCCATTCCATTGCTCTGCCGTCAATTCTGATTCTATTAAATAGATAGCCTGTTTAGCCTCCGATACAGGCAGTCCGGACCACCATATAAAATCTTGCAACACTGCCGGAGCATGACTACGAAAATAACTCCTGGCCAAACGTGCCAGTGCTTCATCTTTTGTAATCTCCGGCACAGGCGGCACTCGTTCTTCCAAAAGAGCATAGGTATATTTTCCACCTTTATCTTCTCCGCTACAAACAATGCCTTCCTGCTCAGCACGTACCATAAACCGGGTCATACGATGATTATCAGCCTCAACCAAAATCCCCGAACAACAAAAGTGCTCAGCAATTTCTTGTTTGGTCAGGCTTTTGTTTCCGCAAAGAATCTTCTCCAGCAGATTATAACTTTTTGCATAAAGTTCATCAGTTATTTCCAAATCATACCCTTTGGCAAAAGAGTCATTAGCCGACTTGATGCGCCGGGCAGACAACTTCAGCATCCAACGAATATCCTCTGCCGCTACAAGATGCCATGTCGGACGCATTACATGAGTCCGCAAGATTTCACCTTTTCGCAACGCTTCCTCTACGGTCTGAATCGTTGCTGACTTCAAACGCGTTCCCATTGCCCACTTTACCATAGAATAATTCTGTGCCTGCATAGCTCCCAACCAAGACACAAGCTCTTTCGGTTGGCAGAAAAGCGGATTCAACAACTGCTGATTCTGTAAACGGATATTCGGTATTTTCATTTAGATAACTTTTATTGCACAAATATAAAACTTCCTCGCTACAAACCAAGACAAACAACAGAATATTGAACTTTCAGAAAGAAGAATCAAAGAAAATGACTATTTTTGTCACCTCAAACCAAAGAAGACAGAAATGATGCTCTATAAACTCATCCCTCCTCCATCGGTAAAAGCAACGATCCAGTTGCCTGCCTCCAAAAGTATCAGCAATCGTGCATTAATTATCAATGCGCTGGGTAAAGGTATTTATTCACCGGAAAATTTGTCTGATTGTGACGATACACAGGTGATGATAAAAGCTCTCACCGAAGGGCAAGAGACGATTGACATCATGGCTGCCGGAACTGCTATGCGCTTCCTTACCGCCTATCTGAGTGTGACTCCGGGAGAACGGGTTATTACAGGAACGGCACGTATGCAGCAACGTCCGATACAGATATTGGTCAATGCACTGCGTGAGTTGGGAGCAGAAATAGAGTACGTCCATAAGGAAGGATACCCTCCTCTCCGTATTAAAGGTTCAGTACTGAAAGGGAATGAAATTACCCTGAAAGGCAATGTCAGTTCCCAATACATTTCAGCATTGCTGATGATAGGTCCGACACTCAAAGACGGACTAACCTTGCATTTGAGCGGAGAAATTATTTCCCGTCCTTATATAAACCTGACACTGCAACTGATGCAGGATTTCGGAGCCAGAGCCGTATGGACTTCCCCCAACAGTATTTCCGTAGCCCCACAATCCTACAAAAGCGTTCCTTTCAAAGTAGAGAGCGACTGGAGTGCAGCTTCCTATTGGTATCAGATTGCCACATTATCTCCAGAAGCGGAAATTGAACTAGTAGGACTGTTTCACAATAGTTATCAGGGAGACAGCCGGGGAGCAGAGGTTTTCTCACGCTTGGGAATAACAACGGAGTTTACCCCGCAAGGCGTAAAAATAAAAAAGACAGGTAGAACACCGGAAAAACTGGAAGAAGATTTCGTTGATATTCCGGACTTGGCGCAAACATTTGTCGTTACGTGTGCTCTGTTGAACATTCCTTTCCGTTTCACAGGACTGCAAAGTCTGAAAATAAAAGAAACTGACCGCATTGCCGCCCTGAGAACCGAACTTAAAAAGTTGGGATACGTTATAGAGGAAGAGAATGACAGTATATTGATGTGGAACGGTGAACGCTGTGAACCGGAAGAAACTCCAGTGATTACAACCTATGAAGATCACCGAATGGCGATGGCGTTTGCACCAGCCGTAATCTGTCACCCCAATATGCTAATTGCCGACCCGCAAGTCGTTACCAAATCATATCCCGGATACTGGGAAGACTTAAAGCAAGCCGGGTTTCAGGTTATAAACAGAGACTAGCTGCCCGGTACAGTGGAGGATTTCAATAAAGCATCAAAAGCCTATTAAATCAATTATATGGAAGGGGTACGCCAAAAAATGTAACTCCCCAATATAAAATAACAGAAATCAACAATTAATAAGAAAATAACCAAGTACTATAAGAACTAAGGCATTTGTTGTTAATTTATATGCCTCTTATAATATACTTTTTAGGGGGAAATCTTTTTCATATATGCTAATCTTTACTCTGTTAAAACAGTCTTTTATTATTTTTTTTAGTATTACTGCTTGATTTTATAAAAAATGTACTTATATTTGCGAAGTAATGTTATGGAAACCTTATACCAGAAGTGGGAGTTTTTTATATCAGCGAGACGTGAAGATAGTTCATGATTTTGACGCTATATTTCTGATTTATAAACCTATAATTGATGTACTTATGAAAAAAAGTTCTCTGATTGACTTAAATGTATTTCGGAAAGTTCTTATAGGACTTGGTATTTCCAGTAGCCTATTCTATCCGAACAATGCGCTTGCAGACTCTTACCTCACAAGTAAGAATGAAGTAACAACGACTGTCCAACAGACCAAAAAGATTACAGGTAATGTGACTAATACGGCAGGTGAGCCGATAATAGGTGCCACTGTATTAGAAAAAGGAAACACAACTAACGGTACTATTACCGACATTGATGGAAATTTTACAATTAACTTGCCGGCCAACGCAACGCTCAGTATTTCTTATATAGGATATATAACACAAGAAATACAAGTGGGGTATCAAACTTCTTTCAAAGTAGTACTGAAAGACGATACAAAAACATTGGATGAAATTATTGTTGTAGGATATGGTTCGCAAAAGAAAGCTAATTTGACTGGTGCAGTTTCTTCCGTGAAAATGGATGAAGCGCTGGGGGACCGTCCGCTTCTGAATGCTGCCGATGCTTTACAGGGAGCTGTTCCTGGACTGTTCGTTTCTAACGGCGGTAATGCACCGGGAACCAGCAAGTCTTTCCAAATCCGCGGAGCTTACTCATTAGGTGTCAAAAACTCGGACGGAACGTATGGAAACACAATCAAACCACTCGTATTGATAGACAATGTGGAAGGGGATATCGACATGATTAATCCGGAAGACATCGAATCTATCAATGTGCTGAAAGATGCTGCATCAGCTGCTATTTACGGTGCACGTGCAGCAGGAGGTGTTATCCTGGTTACTACCAAACGTCCGAAAGGTGCTTCCAGATTTGAATTGAATTACAACAATAACTTTGCATTCGGCAAGGCAGTGAACTTACCAAAACAAGCTCCTTTAATGGACTATCTGCAAGCCTATCTGGACTGTGGATACTCTGACGCATACTGGTCGCTAGGTTCACCTAGCGTCAGCAAATGGATGGAATACCTGACTGCATATCAAAAAGATCCTTCTTCATTCAACACAGTAGGCGACGGCATCTATGTAGACGAATCCGGAGTTCCTTATTATCTGAACGAAAAGGATTTATATAAGAATTTTATGGAGACCAGTTTCCAGATGACACACAACATCTCTGCAAGCGGAGGTACTGATAAACTCCGGTACCGTATCTCGGGAGGTTACAACTCGAACGATGGTGTCCTGATTTCCGACAGAGACAAATTCGAACGCATGAATGTCAATTCATTCATTTCTGCCGACGTGACAAAGTGGTTTACACAGGAGATCACAATGAGCTATGCCCATAGTTTACAAACCTCACCGGGAGGAATGGGAGGAGTATACAACACTCGTCTGGTTTCCTATTATCCGGAAGGTGAACTGCCTGCTTCCGTAAACACACTGGCAGACGAGGATTTGCCTCTCTTCACTCCCCGCAACCAGATATTATACTCAAACCCAGTAAACAACAAGAACGATAATCCGCGTATTTTCCTCAAATCCATTCTTAAACCTCTGAAAGGGCTGGAAGCGGTATTTGAATATACCTTTGATAAAAATATATATGATTACCACTGGTACACCGGACAATACGACTATACAACCATCCAGGGAGGAAGTTCCAAATCCTTCGTAGATGATTATCTGAGAAAGTACAAACAACATACGAACTATAATTCAATTAACGTATATGCTACTTATAACAAAGACTTCGGTAACCACCACTTTAAAGTAATGGCTGGTTTTAACCAGGAATCCAGCTATCAAGAGACATTGGATACGTACTCATACAATCAGGCAGTACTCGATGTTCCGGCAATGTCATCAGGAACAGGTACGATAAAAGCCACTGATTCATATAGTGAGTATGCTATCCGTGGAGGATTCTTCCGCGTCAACTACAATTATCTCGACAAATATCTGCTGGAAGTAAACGGCCGTTATGACGGTTCTTCCAAATTCCCCAAGAGTTCACGTTTCGGATTTTTCCCTTCTGTATCTGCCGGCTGGCAAATTGCCCAGGAGAGATTTATGAATTCCACCCGTCATTGGCTGGACGGTTTGAAGCTCCGCGCCTCTTACGGTGTCATCGGCAACCAAAACATCAATCCGTACACCTTCACCCCGTCTATGAGCGTAAATAATAAAGCCACTTCATGGATTATAGATGATACGTATGTAACCTCTATCAGTTCCCTGCCCGCATTAGTAAGCCAGAATTTCACATGGGAGAAAGTAGGAACAATCAACGTAGGATTGGACGTAAACTTGTTCAACAACCGTCTGAGCGGAGTATTCGAATGGTATCAACGGAACACGAACGGGATGCTTGCCCCCGGTGTACAATTGCCTGCTGTTGTAGGTGCCAGTGCCCCCTATCAGAACACAGCCGATATGCGTACACGAGGTTGGGAACTTAGCCTGAACTGGAGAGACCAAATAGGTAAGGTAGGCTATCGAATCGGGTTCAATCTTTCCGATTATAAATCAGAAATCATTAAATATGACGATAATGCAGCTACCAAATTATTGAGCTCCTACTATCCGGGACAAACACTGGGAGAAATCTGGGGATATGTCGTAGACGGATATTATACTGTTGACGACTTTGTGGATACCTCTTCCTGGCAACTAAAAGAGGGAGTTACTTCTATCAACGGCTATAATGTACGTCCCGGAGATGTGAAATTTAAGAATCTACGTGACGATGATACTTCCACCAACGTAATTACCAGCGGTGACAATACATTTGACAACCCGGGAGATCGTAAGGTTATCGGAAACACAACTCCCCGTTACCAATATGGTATCAATCTCGGAATGAATTATGCGGGATTCGACCTGAATGTTATCTTGCAAGGTACAGGAAAACGGGATTACTGGATTTCAAATGTACTCACTTTCCCGATGAACGGTGATAACTTTGTTCCTCTTTTTGAAGGATTGAGTGACTATTGGATGCCTAAAGATCCTGATAACGGTGATTGGAGTGCAGTAAATCCTAACGCTAAATATCCCCGCATCTACGGTAATCGCGGCAACTCCGGTTCGAATCTGAGACAGAGCGACAAATATCTGTCCGATGCTTCCTATCTGCGCATCAAAAACATAACCCTATCCTACAAATTACCCAAGAAATGGGTAAACCAGATTTTCCTGAATCAGATGAAGGCGTTTGTCAGCATAGAAAATGTAGCAACTTTCACTTCACTGCCTTCAGGTATCGACCCAGAGAGAATTGAATGGAACTACCCGGCATTCCGTACGGTTTCATTCGGAGTAAATATCACGTTATAAATTACTAATCTGATACATAGTTATGAAAAAGATACTATTATTTCTAACCCTTTTCACAGGGATGACATTGACGGGATGTAATGACAGTTTTTTAGAGAAATACCCCGTGACCAGCTTGACGGAAGAAAATGCTTTCCAGTCATACGACAATTTCAAAGCTTTCATGTGGCCTTGTTATGAAATGTTTTCCAACACAAACATAGCCACCTCCACTACCGCTATCGGACGTAATTCTCACTATCTCGGTGACGTATATGCCGGATATCTGGAACAAAGAGGTGCAAGCAGCCAAAATAAATATGCGTTTCAGACAGTGACAAACGCAACCTCCGGCAACGGCTGGAACTTTTCTTCCTTCATTCGCCGCATTAACATCATGCTGTCGCACGTGGATGACTCCAACATGACCGAAGAAGAAAAGAACCACTGGAAATCCGTGGGATATTTCTTCCATTCTTTCTGGTACATGGAATTGATTGACCGCTTTGGTGATGTTCCCTGGGTAGATACTCCGTTGGACGATACTTCGGAAGAAGCTTACGGTTCCCGTATGCCCCGCCTCGAAGTAGCGGACAAGGTATTAGACCGTTTGCTGTGGGCAGAATCGAATATCGGCAACACAGCGATCTATGAAAAAAAGGATGGCTCTAACACTATCAACCAGAACTGTGTACGAGCAGCCATTTCCCGTTTCACTCTTCGGGAAGGTACCTGGAGAAAGTACCATGAACTGGGAAGTTACGACAGATATTTCACAGAATGTAAGCGCGTTTCGAAACTGTTGATGCAAGATTATCCTTCTCTGTATACAGGAACAGACGGACAACCGGGTGCCGGTTATGGCGAAATGTGGACTACGGACGATTTGAGTACAGTTCCGGGCATCATCCTCTACCAACAATGGTTGGAAACAATCAAACCGGGACACTCATGTTATTACGAACACACTTCTTCCCACGACATAGAGATGCATCAAGGAACGGTAGATCTGTATCTTTGTAAGGATGGAAAGACTATTTCCAATTCTGAATTATATGCCGGAGACAAAGATATCTATTCGACTTTCCGTAACAGAGACCCACGTATGTACCATACTATCATGCCGCCCTATAAAGTAGTGGACGGTAAAGGGGACTATACCACATGGTCGTATACCAGCGATCCTGCCGACCGCGAATATATTGACATCATGGGTCCAAACGAGTCATGCAGTAATCCGAGAGTGGGCATGAAACGCTTGCCGGGACAAAACTGGAGTGCTTCGTTAGTACGACGGGTTCCCAACTTGCAAGGCGGTGCACAATACACAATCGAAGGGAAGAAATACGGACCGCATGCTTATGTTGCCTGCCGTTCGGGATACTACGTATGGAAAAATTGGGATAACTGGGAAGAGAACTATAACAATGCACAGGTAAATACAGCCGATAAACCGATCTACGAAACCGGCGCATTTGACCAAAATGTAGCTGAAGAAACAATTAACAAGTTACGTACCCGAGCAGGAGTAGAAAAGATGACAGTTGCTAATATTGACGAGAATTTCGATCCCAAACGTGGCAAATACTATCCGAAAAACAATACAACGGGTATCTTGGTAGACCCTGTCCTTTGGGAAATACGCCGCGAACGCATCATCGAGTTAATGGGTGAAGGATTCGGTTTCTATGATGTGCGTCGTTGGAGAATGGCTCCATGGTTTGTAAATATGCAACAGAAAGGTATGTGGATATCCAAAAACGAACTAAGTTCACTAACCCTACTGAACGAAACGACCGGAACATCGGACGGCGCCAATGGTTCTATGACTGAAGGATATATCTATCTGTTCAACGATCCTATCAAAGAAGGTAAAGGATGGCTTGAAAAATACTACTTATATCAGGTTCCGCTGGAAGAAATCGCGTTGAACCCCAACTTAACACAAAATCCGGGCTGGGATAAAGAATAACAGTTAATATCGGCCTACTATAAATATTTCAGCTATTTCTCCTTCCCCCAGAGTAGAAATAGCTGAAGTTTTTTATAACAATGTACTGTTTCTAATAGCCTTCTTCATTTGCTATTTTCCATATCCAAAAGAATAAACCCTTCAGAACTTATTTCCTAAAGACACGTTGTAACAGAGAGTTATTCTTTTTCGTTCTGTATTCATATATACCCTGTTTCAGCTTTTGCACAACCTCTTGTAAATCTGTAACCAAAAGAGAAGTTGAATCTTGAGGAGAATCAAACAAAACAACTCTTTGATTCTTAGAATCTATATACATATTTCCAAAACGCCTTATAAAATGATTTGTCAGATAGCCATTATAAATCTCCTCTTTTAGAAAATAATCAGGCAATTTATACATACCAACACCAGTCAGATGCTGATTATTAAACTTCATTCCAGAAGAAAGTATTAGAAAAACCGAGTCATCCAAGGAAGTCGAAATCCGGCCATGCTCCTCCATTTCAGGTATTTTACCCGATATTGTTAAAGGATAAGTATTATAATAATCTTCATATAAATAGTTCTTCAGTTTATCCTCCGGAGAAAATGGTAAAAGCAAATCACACATAAGCTTATAATCTCCAACTGAAACCGGTTGGGAATACAGGCCTAAGTCTAATATAAACCTCATTGGCATAGTATCATTAATCAATACATCAGCACACATATTGTTTCCACCACAATCTATTCGCATCTCCAAACAACTTGCTCCCAAAGATAACGGGATATCTACATCGTAATCAGCTATTAATAATTTATTTGTTCGAAAATTGAACAACCAATTATATTGATTTATTAAAGTGCGCCCTATAACTGCCCCACTGAGATTCTTACCACTTACACCATAGTGTTTCAGTTCCCCTACCGCAAAAATATTTGTTACTTTACTAGAGTCTATCTTTGAAAAATCTTTTTCTCCAATACAAAAAGGCACCAACACCGCTGGAACGGAAAAACGCCCGATAGAATCCTTTTTTTTAATTCCTTGCTCTATTTTCTCTGCCAGTTCCTCTTCCCTCTCATTTCGAAGATTATACTTTACTGCCAATTCAGAAAGAATAGTTGAGACTCCAGCCCCAGTGTCAAATATATACCAATGAACATCACCATTGATAGTCAATGGAACTTTAATATATGAATCATGTTCAAAAGTTACCTCAGTCCAACTACGTTGCTCGGCACAAGATATACCAAACAATATAAGTATTATCGTTCCAGCCAGATGTCTCAGCATAGTCACACATTTTGTTGTGTCAGAACTCTCTCTCATTCGCCATTTTCCACATGTTAAGGAAGGACGCCTTAGTGATTTCCACAATCTTATCCCAATTCAGGCGGTCGGCATGATCGGACGGTTGGTGATAATCGGGATGTCCGTCAGTATGATACCAGATGATCGGAATACCAGCTTTAGCAAATGAACTGTTATCACTTCCTCCTACGGGATTATCCCATGCGCGGTAATCCGGTGACAACCGCAAACCATACTTCTTGATATCTTCTTTCAACCAATCTCCAAAAACCGGATGAGCAGCCGTATAAAAATAAACAACGTGTTCAGGCTGTTGCGGTTTGTTATTACGACCTATCATATCAAAGTTCAGATAGCCTTTGATTCGAGAGATGAAAGGGCAAGTTTGCACAAAATATTTGGAGCCAAGCAACCCTTTTTCTTCTCCGTCCCAAAATGCGAAGATTACATTTCTTTCCGGCTGCTTTCCACTGGCAACAAATGCCCTTACTATTTGCAATACAGCGGATACACCGGATGCATTATCGTCGGCTCCGTTATAAATCTGGTCTCCGTCGAGAGCTGGATCTATGCCCAAATGGTCAAAATGAGCGCCTACGATTACATACTCTTTTGTATTTTTACCGGGAATCATGCCTAATACATTTCTCATGGAAAGCTTTTGATGAACCTCCTGCTTCAGTTTAGCAATAGAATCGGGATGAACTTCGAGGCGACCTTTCTTTTGCCTTTCTTTGCGATAGGCTTCAAAAGGCTGGAAATAACTTTCATTCAGAGGCTGCACTCCTATCCATTGCAACAAAGAAACAATATATTCCGAAGCTACACGCGAGCCATGGAATCCGGCTTCGCGTCCCTGCAACTCGTCACCTGCTAAAAAATTAATAATAGCTTCAGTAGAAGAACGGCTAATACTTTGCAATCCTTTTTCCATGTGAGACTGAGCTGATACAAATAATGCAACATTACACAAAAAGAAAATTAACAAGACTTTCTCTTTCATTATATTCAAGATTTAAAGGTATATACGCAATATCGACAAACAAATATTCACACGATCAGTAGTTTCTCATTCATAAGAAGTCGCCTTTTTACTATCTTATTCCTCATCAACTATCCAATTTTTCTCTTTCAGTATTTCTTTTAAAGACTCCTTATTTCCAGGGTTATCACTATAAGAGATCCGGCATTGAGGAGGTCTCGGATATTCAGGAGTCGGTTTCGGAACTTGTCCTAAAGAAACAAACAAAGTCTTCAAGGCAGCCTCACCCAGTTGGTTGGAATGACAATAGAGATGTCCGAAATATTGTCCTTCCGGAACTAATAAACGGGTTAACCGATTATGGTCACAATGTAGTTCCCTTATAGATAAATGCTTAGTCAAATCAAGTTCCGTCAATCTGTTACCGGAACAACTTAACTCATTCAGAGAAGGGCAACACTCCAAGACATCGTCAACCGACTGAAAAGCACACCCACTTATCAGTAATGCATTAATCCCATTATTCTCATCTAGCTCCAGACTCGCCAATGCACTATTATATCCCAGATCCACAGAACGCAATTTGGGTAAACCTTTTAATGAAAAGGAGGAGAAACCATTATAAGAACAATACAATTCTTCCACTTCCGGATGATTGCCAAGCTCCATTGAAGTTAATTTAGGATTAGAATAAATTTGTATATTCCGTAATCGGGAACAATGCTCAACCTCCAAATGTTCCAAATCTGCGAAACTACCGATATTAATACTTTCTACATTAGGACAAAAAGTATTCAAATTCAATTCACGGGTATCGGTAATACTATTCAGAACCAAAGATTTCATTCCCGGCATATTCCCCAAATGCAAATCACTTATAGAAATCAACAGACCGCTTATATCAATAAGTTGTAGTTCTTCAGCCCAGATTCTTACGTTATACGATCCTTTATTTCCATATCTATATGTCACTCCGCCAGCCATCGAAGAAGGATCTTCAACTTTCTGCATTCGACCGTTTCCCCAGTCTATTACCATTCGTCCACCGTCTGCAACAATGTTCAATTGGCGCCAATCTCCTGTAACATTCACTGTAAAACGAATCGTATTTGCATCCGTTAGTGCCGGAAAATCAAAATCATCTCCAAACACACTATTATCCGTATCTTTACAAGAAATAAAGATAGTAGATAAGATAAATACGTAACTCCAAACGAACAATAGACTCTTTCGCTTCATTACTTATTATATTTAAGTTAGCAACGTACAAAAGTACGAAAGAAATAGATAGCAACTATAATAGAATACAAATAAATAAGTAACTTTGCCGAAAATTGATTTGATATAACTATGTGGATACTCATTATAAGTCTGATATTGCTGGGTATCATTGCGCTGATTGCCGGGTATATCCGCAACAAAAGACTACAACAGAAGATAAAAAGAGGCGAACTGGACCGTATGCCGGAAGTGAAGGAAGTGGATGCAGAATGCTGCGGCCAACACGAAGTATGCGAACGGGATAGCCTGCTGGCTGCCGTCAGTAAGAAAATAGAGTATTACGATGATGAAGAACTGGACCAGTTCATCGGTCGTGAAGGCAATATGTATACGGAAGAAGAAACAGAGCAGTTCCGTGATGTGTTATATACCACAAAAGACGACGAAGTTGCCGGCTGGATACGTAGTCTTCAACTTCGTGGTATCGAGTTGCCGGATAATCTCAAAGACGAAGTATTTCTGATTATCGGAGAAAGAAGAATATGAACCTATTACAATATATATTCTTTCAGCACGCCTTGTTGGGGAGCCTGCTGGCAAGCATTGCCTGCGGGATAATCGGCACCTATATTGTTACCCGCCGACTGGTGTTTATCAGTGGAGGGATCACTCACGCCTCTTTCGGAGGAATAGGATTGGGACTGTTTGCCGGAATTTCCCCGATATTGTCGGCAGCCGTCTTCTCCGTGCTTTCCGCCTTTGGTGTAGAGTGGCTCAGCAGACGTAAAGATATGCGCGAAGATTCTGCCATTGCCGTATTCTGGACGTTAGGAATGGCATTGGCATCATGTTCAGTTTCCTGTCACCCGGCTTTGCCCCCGACCTGTCCGCCTATCTGTTCGGGAACATCCTGACAATCAATCAGACTGACCTCTGGATGCTCGGCATATTGGCTCTGCTGTTAACCGGATTTTTCTATCTGTTCATCCGTCCAATCGTATATATCGCTTTCGACCGGGAGTTTGCCCGTTCGCAAAAGATCCCGGTAGAGATATTCGAATATCTGCTGATGATGTTTATTGCGCTGACCATCGTTGCCTGCCTTCGTATGGTAGGTATCGTGCTGGCCATCTCGCTGCTCACCATCCCGCAAATGACCGCCAACCTGTTCACTTACAGCTTCAAGAAAATCATCTGGTTGTCTATCGGCATCGGTTTTCTGGGATGTCTGGGCGGATTGTTCATCTCCTACCATTGGAAAGTCCCTTCGGGAGCTTCCATCATATTCTTCTCCATTCTGATTTATGCCGTTTGCAAATTTGGAAAGAGTTGTT
>OGCN01004131.1_pt1 | contig 12915 bp, 10 predicted proteins | sample 1570181 | NCBI WGS metagenome assembly OGCN01 (sample SAMEA4370584, study PRJEB24528) | human gut metagenome | reverse complement strand
GACAGTGAAACGAAAGGCTTCGTATTAAACGGCACGGCAGAATTTGAGGGCAGCGTGAAAGTGAACAAGGATTATTCCCTGCGTTTCTTCTATGCGGCAGAAGAACCATGGACGCTGGAATATGAGTGCTGCGGAGTGACGGAAAGGGTGAATATGCCTGCCAGCAGAGCAATCCGGACTTTTGTGACCAAAAATCTGATCGTGTCACTGAAAAAAGGCAGCTTTACGCTGAAGTTGAAAAGGGCAGGAGGCAGGGCTCCGGCTATCTGGAAAGTGAAGCTGATTGACAATGATCCTTTCCGTCCGCTTTGTTATATGGTGGAAGAAAAGAATCTTTCCGGAGGTGGAGAAATCATAGAAGAAAATGGTATGCCAACTGCAGTTGGTATCAGCGGAGAAAATTCTCTGGTATTTGACGATGTGATGGTTCCGGAAGATGGGAGATATGTCCTCCGTGTTCTGTATACCGGTGGAGATAACAAGGATCTTTCCATCCAGGCAAACGAAAATGAGCCGATAAATTCCTACCTCCACAACACCAGCGGCTGGGCCTTCCCTAACTGGGAGACTCCCGGAGAAAAAGAATTTATGATCGAACTGAAAAAAGGAAAGAACAGGATCAGGCTGTATAATGATCATGGATTGATTTCCCATATTCATGGGATCGAAGTTATAAGGAAATAGATCTGCAAATAAATCAAAACACTGTGTATGCAATTTTAAAATATACAAAAATACCAAAAAACCTCAAAAAACTATTGGAAAATCTTTTCGGAGATGTTAGAATAAAAACGAATCAATAGAAGAGGAGATAATCATATGGCAACACAGATTGCATCAACACCAGTCGTGAAGGGAAAAGAGGCTGTTAAGATATTGAAGGAAGCCAACAGAGTACCTTCGGCGAAGGTCAAAAAAGGTTCCAGGAAACTTGCAGATATATTTGAGAAGATGATGAAGTAATATGAATTTGGTTTAGGAAAGATTTTGATTCAATTTGCAGCATATTATGTGATCCGAGGATTGACGCCTTTTTCACCCAATGCTATACTAAACACATAAGAACAAGAGCGATTGCGGATAATGATTGGAAAGATCAGTATTTGTAGTCGCTCTTTCTTCTTAATAAATAGAAGAAACCTCTTTTCGTAGGAGCAGGCTTTGGGAGGATGTAAAAGATGCAGAACGAAAAATGGAAGAAGATAGCGGTCGATATCCTGGCGGAGGTGCTGGGGAGCATGCTGATCGCGCTGGGACTTTATAACTTTGCGCTGGAGGCGAAGTTTCCGATGTCGGGCTTTTCGGGGCTGGCTATGATCATTTACCGGCTTTTCGGGCTGCCGATCGGTGTGACGACGATCCTTTTGAATATACCGGTGACGATTCTCTGTTTCCGGGTGCTGGGAAAAAGCTTTTTCTTAAGATCGCTCCGGTGTATGGTGATCTCTTCCGTCTGCGTGGATGTCATCGCGCCGCTTCTGCCGGTCTATCAGGGGGACCGTATGCTCTCGGCGCTCTGCACGGGCGTGCTTTCGGGAATCGGTTATGCGCTGATTTATATGAGAAATTCCTCCACGGGAGGCGCTGATTTCATCAGCATGTCCTTAAAAGCGGTGAAGCCTCATCTTTCCCTGGGAAAAATTATTTTTGCCATGGATTTTCTTGTGGTGCTCTTAGGCGGCGTGATTTTCCAGGATGTGGATGGAATGATCTACGGTCTGATCATCAATTCGCTCCTGTCACTGGTGGTGGATAAGACAATGTACGGCATCAATTCCGGTAAGCTTGCCCTCATTGTCACGGAGCAGGGAAAGGCAGTCACGGAGATCATCGACGAGCGGACCGGCCGTGGCACGACGATTCTTCATGCCAGCGGCGGCTACCGGCAGGAGGATAAGCAGGTGGTTATGTGCGCCTGCAACAATAAGGAGATGTATCTGGTCGAGCAGGCGGTGAAGGAGATCGACGACAAGTCCTTCATGATTATTCTGGAATCCAACGAGGTGCTGGGCGAGGGCTTTCATGTGACCCGCGTGGCCCAGGTGGAGGAAGCAAATAATCGATAGTTGTAACCAGATTGTAAAAGTTCTTGCATAAGAAAAAAATAAGGGGTTTTGAGGTTGCGGCGGGCGGCAGGAAGATGATATAATCGGAACCGGGTGAGGCATCCTGTCCAACGGCTATGCATCTTGGCAAGCAAGCTTGCCAGAATGCATAGCCGCTGGACAGGACTTTTGCGCGGAAGAATTATTCAGAGCTATCTCGATTCCGCTTCGCCTCATCTCGATTTGGCTGCTCGCCAAATAGATTCACTGACAAAAGTGTTCGTTCATGCAAGCATGACTCACACTTTCATCAATGAATCTGCTTGGCTCTGAATAATCAAAAAATTATTTATTTTCCACATAATTGCAGGCTTCTCCGGAACAAACGAGCTTATTTCCTTTTTCTACAAGCATAGAACCGCATTTCGGACACAGTTTTCCGGAGGGTTTCTGCCAGGACATGTAGTCGCATTCCGGATTGTCCTCGCAGCCGTAATATTTTCTGCCCTTCTTGGTCTTGCGGATGACGATATCCTTGCCGCATTTCGGGCAGGCCACGCCGATCTTCTCGAGATAGGGCTTGGTATTTTTGCACTCAGGGAAGCCCGGGCAGGCCAGGAACTTTCCGTGAGGACCGTATTTAATGACCATGTTTCTGCCGCATTTGTCGCAGATCACATCGGTGACTTCGTCCTCGATCTTCACATGTTCCAGCTCTTTGTCCGCCTTTTTCACCAGTTCTTCAAGATCCGGATAGAAATTTCTGATAATTGTCTTCCATTTCACGGTGCCCTCTTCCACTTTATCGAGAAGTGCTTCAAGATAAGCGGTAAAGTTCACATCCACGATGCTCGGGAAAGCCTGCTTCATGATGGAATTGACTACCTCGCCGAGCTCGGTCATGTAGAGATTCTTGTTCTCCTTGGCCACATAGCGGCGGGCGATGATCGTCGTGATCGTCGGCGCGTAGGTACTGGGGCGTCCGATACCCAGCTCCTCCAGCGTTTTTACCAGGGCGGCCTCTGTGTAATGAGCCGGCGGCTGGGTAAAGTGCTGTCCCGCATGAAACGCATACAGGCTCAGCTTCTCGTCGGTGCCGATGACATTAAAAAGAACGTTGTTCTCCTCTTTTTCTGCGGAGTCATCCACATAGACGGACATGAAGCCGTCGAAGGAGAGACGGGAAGCGGACACATGGAAATTGTAATCCCCTGCCTGAATCTTTACCTGGGTAGTCTCGTAAACTGCATTCGCCATGCGGCTCGCGGTGAAGCGTTTCCAAATCAGCTGATACAGACGGAACTGGTCACGGCTTAAGGACTCTTTCACCAGAATCGGCGACCGGGTGATATCGGAAGGACGGATGGCCTCTTGGGCATCCTGGACCCTTTTGGCCCTTTTTTTCGCTTCGGTGGTTCCCTCGGCGCAATATTTTTCTCCGTAATTGGAAGCAACATAGGCTCTTGCCGCCTGGTCGGCTTCCTCGGAGATACGGGTGGAATCGGTACGAAGGTAGGTAATCAGACCCACGGTACCGCTGCCCTTGATGTCGATTCCTTCATAGAGCTGCTGAGCGATCCGCATGGTCTTCTGGGTGGAAAAATTCAGAACTTTGGATGCTTCCTGCTGCAGCGTACTGGTCGTGAAGGGAAGGGGCGCTTTCTTGACGCGCTCGCCTTTTTTCACATCGCTGACCTGGTACTCGGCATTTTTCAGCTTCTCCAGAATTTCGTTGACCTCCTCCTCGCTGTGGAGCAGGAGTTTCTTTTTGTCTGTTCCATAAAATTTTGCCTTCAGAGGCTTTTTCTCCCCGGCGATATTAAAATCTGCGTCCAGGGTCCAGTACTCCTCCGGAATAAAAGAGTTGATCTCCTCCTCCCGGTCCGCAATAATGCGATGGGCCACAGACTGCACACGGCCGGCGCTTAAGCCTCTTTTTACCTTCGCCCAGAGCACCGGGCTGATCAGGTAACCTACCATACGGTCCAGAATCCGGCGGGTCTGCTGGGCATTGACCAGATTCATATCGATATCCCTTGCATGTTTTAAGGAATCCTTTACCGCATTTTTGGTGATCCGGGTCGGTTGCGAGATAAACTTTGTCCGCCTTCTTCGCAGACTTACGAAGGGAGGCAAGAATGTCTCCCTTTCCTCTGATGGTGATATATTTTGGTTCATAGTCATTTTCCACGTCCACTCCCAGCTGGCTTTTGGGAAGGTCACGCACATGACCGTTGGATGCAGCCACCTCATAATTGCTGCCCAAGAATTTTTTGATCGTTTTGACTTTTGTCGGTGACTCTACGATCACAAGATATTTTGCCATGAACAAACTCCTCCATGCGGCGCGGAATGGCAGGCTTCCTGTGATCTTCCGCGTCACTTTCTATAATAATACCTGGATTTTTCTTCGATCAGATCCATAAGCTCCAGGGAAAGCAGAGCGGTGAGTACCTCTTCTCTCGGAAGCCCGGTCTCAATCCCTATGACTTCCAGACTTTTCCCCCGGAAATCTACACAACTATAAACCATACTTTCTGTTTTTTCAAGTGTCAATTCATTTTTTCTTAAATTTTCATAATTTCTGTTTGTGATGCCAAGCTCCGTCAAAAAGCCGTTCAGAGAGCAGAAAATCCCGGCTCCCTGGCTGATGAGACGGTTGCAGCCCTGGCTTAAGGGGTCCTCAATCCGGCCCGGAACCGCATAAACATCCTTCCCCTGCTCCAGCGCATAGTCAGCGGTGATAAGAGAGCCACTCTTTAAACGGGCCTCCACCACGAGGATCGCGTCGGAAAGGCCTGAGATGATCCGGTTCCGATAGGGAAAATGCCAGGCAATGGGTGGAGTGCCCGGCGGATACTCGGAAATCAGTCCTCCGCCCGTTTCCAACATCTGATAAAGCCCGCGGTTATGTCTCGGATAACAGAGATCCGGCCCGCAGCCAAGGACGGCATAGCTCGCTCCTCCTGCCAGAAGTGCCGCTTCCTGGGCCGCCCCGTCGATGCCGGATGCCATGCCGGAAATCACAGGGATTCCCTCCAAAGCCAGTGCTCCGGCAGTTTCTTTTGCCAACGAAAGACCGACGTGGCTTGCCCAGCGGGCCCCCACGATAGCCGCGGCCTGGACTTTCTTTTTCTCTTTTTCAAACTGAGGGAGCCTTCCTTTCACAAAAAGGCCGCAGGGTGCATGGGGAATCTCCCTTAACCGGGCCGGATAGGCAGGATGCTCCATGGAATAAAAGTCGATCTCTTTTTCCTGCAGCTCCTTTTCCTCGCGGGAAAGCTCCCCCGCTGTCCGGGTTCTTAAAAGCTCCTCCCGGGCGGCCTCACTTAAAAACTCCGCTTTTTCCACTTTTGCCGCCGGCGCTATAAACATATTTTCCGGCGTTTCAAAATATTCCAGACATTTCACTCTCTGCTCTGGCAGGATTTTCGTCTGATACATAAACCATCTCCAGTATTCTTCCATAAAACTCCTCCTTTATCCCCAGTATTTCTCATCGGCTGCCCGGAAGGCCGCCGCCTCGGCCAGGTGCTTTTTCCCGATGTTTTCACTCTCATCCATATCTGCCAGGGTCCGGGCCACTTTCAAAAGCCGGTGACAACTCCTGGCCGTCAGAGAAAATTTCTGATACATGCCCTCCAGAAGCTTTTCCTCCGCCGCGCCAAGGGCGCAGTATTTCTGCACCCCGGCGGAATCAAGATCCCCGTTAAAGCGGTAGGACGTCCCCTCGTAACGCCGCGCCTGAATCTTCTGCACCTTCTCCACCCGGCTGCGGATCGCCGCAGAATCCTCCTCTTTTGTTCCTTTTGGCGGTTTTTTCAGAAGTTCCTCAAAGGGAATCCTCGACATCTCCGCGCTGAGATCCATCCGGTCCAGCAAAGGGCGGCTGATCCGGTGCAGATACCCGTGAATCTCCCGTTCCGTGCAGGTACAGCGGGTCAGATCCGGATAATAGCCGCATTTGCAGGGATTCATGGCCGCCAGTAAAAGAAAATCCGCGGGAAATTCTTCAGAATAATTGCTCCGGCTGATGAGAATTTTCCGGTTTTCCAGAGGCTGACGGAGGACTTCGAGGGCCATCCGGGGAAATTCCGGAAGTTCGTCTAAGAATAAAACGCCCCGGTGAGCCAGGCTGATCTCCCCCGGTCTTGGAATCCTTCCGCCTCCCGAGAGGGCCTGGGTCGTGATCGTGTGATGGGGCGCCCGGAAAGGCCTCTTCGTCACCAGCGGATGCTCTGTATTTAAAAGACCGGCGATACTATATATGGAAGAGATTTCGAGAACCTCGTCCCGGGAAAGGCCCGGCAGGATCGAAGGAATCCGGCTCGCCAGCATGGATTTTCCGCTGCCGGGAGGTCCGATGAGAAGAAGGTTATGGAAACCTGAGACCGCGATCTCCGCCGCCCGTCGGGCCTCCTGCTGCCCCCGGATATCCCGGAAATCAGGCCCGGTGTAGGCAGAAGCTTCAATAGAAACTTTTCCTGTCACGGAAACCGTTTTCCAGCGCGGTTCCGGTGAGAGGAACGATACTGCTTCTTTCAGCGTTTTCACGCCGATGACTGGCAGAATCCCGGCATATTCCGCCTCTTTTACATTTTTACGTAAATCAAAGGCGAGTACAGGCATCCAAGCGTAGACTTGTACGCCCGCGCGCGTTTGCAATTGCCACGCAATTCGACCAAAAATATCATCGCGAACAGGAAGATATTTATTAGGGAAATACAAGGCATCGGCTACGCCATCCCCATCTGGGTCGGAGAAGGCTTGAAGATAAACTGTCGTCACACCATAACGATAGATGCGGTCGATTAACTTATCAAGGTTTTTGGCTTGCTGAGCTTTATCCGCATCATAGACATAATCTAAATCGACATGCAGTACTCGTTGAATTTGTTTGCTTTCATCAATGCCATCAAGATAGTTTTTAACGGTATTTAGATCGGTTTCTGCATTAAGTAATAAGCGTCCAATATGTTTATCGCCCACTTTATTGATGATTTTTTCACCTAATGAGAAATAGTGTGGCATTCCTGCTTGTCGTGCAAGTTGCACAGCAACATCATTAAATTGTCCATAAGGCCACACCATTACACGTGGTTTCTTACCGATATGATTGACTAACGTTTGAACAGAACGAGTGAAATCAGATTTCAATCTGTTTTTGTAGGCATCTTCAGTTTCATATTTTCCATTTTTATATTCAGGTGCAATCACTGAGGGTAATTGACCACCAGATGGGTTGGCATTTATACCGTTATGAAGATTATGAGTATGTGAGGCAACTTCAACGAGCCCACTTTGTTCCATTTCTTTGACTTGCGACCAAGTGGCAAAAACAGAACGATCCAGCATTTTATCGGCATAAGCGATTTTTTGATCTGCCGGCGTATCTAACCAGCCTGTCACTGGCGCAAAAACAGCAGGGTAGTTATAGGCCTTTAATAGAGGAAAGACCACGTTATACATGGTTTCATAGCCATCATCGAAGCTTAGCAATACCGCATTATCAGGTAATGTGCCTTTACCATTTTCAGCATCGATAACTTGCTGCCAACTGATCACGTTGTATCCGTTTTCTTTTAGCCAATTAAAATGTTTAATTAACATTTGGGCAGAAATCGTTTGAGGAAAATACTGTTTTTGATTTTCAGCCGCACTTTCATCTACAACAGAGTGATAAGCTAATACGCCATAACGATCTTGCGCAAAGGCAAAAGCCGAAAAAAGGGAAAGCATGCAAATAATGATTTTTGCAAAATGTTTTAGAGATCTCATAAAGTTATACCGCTTAAGTATTTAATAATAAATAGAGAAGTTTAAATTTCCGAAATTGTTGAATTCAGCACTGCCGTCGTAAATATTCTTTTTACGACCAATTTCATAAGACACGCCAAATTTTTTACCAACACGCCATTGGTGTCCGTAACTTATCGACCACATTTTTTCTCGACTGAGTTCTGCCTGTTTATAAGCACCCACACTGGCTTTCAGGTGATGATTTAAGACTAAGCCATAATTAAGTGGTTGGTAGTAACTTAAATCCGCACCGAATTCCAAGCTTGTCGCTTTTGATGGGTTGTAATATTCAGCAGAATCAATGGTTTTATTTTTGCTGTAATCGACTCTGAAATTGTTGGTTAGCGCCCAACGGTCATGTTTGAATGTATTGAGATTCAACCAGAAATTGGCTTCTTTTCTTAAGTTGCCGTCATCAAATTTCATGACGCTACCACCTAACCCAACTTGGAAAATATCGGAATAAGAATACGTGGTAGAGAAACCAATATCTTTGGTATACACACCTTTATTGATGGCTTTAACTGGGGTGCCACTACCATTAATATTGGCGCCTAAATTAAATGACCAATGTTGGTTGAGGGTATAATTTGCCTCTGTAGAGAAATAGGCTTTATCATTAAGCTTAATGCCTTTCCCGCCTTCCATTTTCACTTGGAGTGGATAGAAATTGAGCTCTGTTCCTACACCAATTCGACGCGAAATAAGACTTTCTTTGTCATAAGGGGAGCGAGTTTCTAAGTAATGAACGTAAAGATCGTGCCCATTTGCTGTTTTAGGTGTGTAAATCGCATAATCTTGGCTACTTTCATTGCTATAACTTATTGGTGAGGTGCGATGCTGTAAGCCGACACTCCCTACAATTTTGCCAGAACGCGCTTGTTCATAATGCTTAATAAGGGATTGCGCTGACTGACGTTGTTCTTCATTCATTGCATCAATCGTTTTTGAAACTGTTGGTAAATCATTTTGACTTAAGGCGGTTTCAGCCAGGTTATTACGAGCTTCTTGCTGATCATTTTTACTCAAAAAATAACCGGCTTTTTCCGCCCATAATTTGGCATCATCATAGTTGCCACGATTTCGCTCAAGTTCCGCTTTTTGCAACATAACCCATGGATCACCAGGCGTTTTGTTAAATAGACGATCATCAATAAGTTGCTGAGCTAATTTGCTGTTACCACGCCATAAAGCTAAACGTGCCAAACCAAAATAGCGAGAATCGTAGCCTGGATTCAGAATTTTTGATGTTCGGGTATAGTCATTGATATAAACATTTGAATTCATACGCTCTAAATATTGTTGAGCCAATTCAAATTTGCCCGCATCGCTTGCAGTGAGAGAGAGTTTATGAAGTAAACCATCGCTTACAGCGAGTTTATTGGTTAATGCTTGTTGTTCAATTGCTTGATAAATATCATAAGGATTTAATGTCTTTAAATTAAAGTCAGGTCTTACATAATAGCTCAAAATAATCCCTCCCCTTGGTAAAAGGTGTCTATATTATACTATGACAAAGATTTAGAAGAGTTACTTTTATTATCTATATTGACATTGGAATATAAAGGAAGTAAAATGTAATTACATGTGTATATATAGAAGAAAAGGGGGATTTTATGAACAGTAAGTTAAACACAAAAGAAGTTATTATGGCAGCATTACTATGTGCTATAGGAATTATGATACCAATGATTTCACCAATAAAGATAGTGCTTGAACCAGCATCATTTACATTGGCAAGCCATGTTGCAATATTTATAGCTATGTTTATATCAACAAAAGTGGCATTACTTGTTACAGTAGGAACAACTATAGGATTTTTTATAGGAGGTTTTCCGATAGTTGTAGTGGCAAGAGCATTAAGTCATTTAGTTTTTGTAATTCTTGGAATGAGTTTAATTAAAAATAAGGAAAGTATTACTATTAAAGGATCTTTAGGAAGTTCATTTATTATAGGAATGATTCATGGTATTTGCGAAGTCTTAGTTGTTATACCATTTTATTTTAATTCATCTTTATCTCCAGCATATTATGATAAAGGCTTTTTACAGGGAGTTATATTATTAGTAGGAGTAGGAACGGTTATACATAGTATGTTAGATTTCTCTTTATCAGTATATATATGGAACTTACTTCCAAAAGGATTTGTAAATAAAATAGGTAAAGAAGAAAAATTAGGTAAAGTGCAAAAAGTCTAGGATATCCTAGACTTTTTTTAGTGTAAATAATCTATGATATAAATCTTTGATAATTATCACCTTAAATTTTAACTAAAACATATGTATAAATTGCACGCTATTGTCATATGGATATATTTAGAATATAAAAATTAATACTTTACATATAACATAGGAGTGATAATTTGAAGATATTAATTATACATGGAAGTCCAAGAAGGGGTAACACGTGGAAAATACTAAACAAAGTTAAAGAAAAAATAAATGAAGAAATTGATGCAGATTATGAAATAATAGAACTTAGTAAAATGAAAATACCAATGTGTACGGGATGCTTTAACTGTATATTAAAAAGTGAAGAAAAATGCCCACACTATGAAAGTATAAAATATATAAAACATCATTAAAAATGTACTTATTATTGCTAAGTAAGGATTTAAAGAAGCTATATATGCAGCTAAACCAATAGTCAATTCAAGAAGTACAAAATATATAGTGTTTTTAACTGGATTTAGACTGAAGTCAATAGTTAAAAGAAATAATACCGCTGCAGTACCTTGAACACCAACTAATACGTTTTCTCCTCCAAATATACCTGAAAATAATAGAACAATAGAAGTTGTAATGAAAAATACTACTGTACTAGATATAATTTTTTTCTTATCCACAATATCATCCTCCTATAAATTATTGTGTTTTAAATTTAACTATATTAAGCAAAATTAAATAAATTTAGACAATATATACATATTATCATACGACGTTATTCGACAACAACTGATGAAATGTGAATCAATTGATATATATTGACTCAACTGATTCAATGTATGTATAAGTATTCAATATTTGGTTTTGTATGAAAGTATGTTATTATACATATATATAAGTTGTATATTCAAATCAAAGGAGTCCAAATATGGTAAACATGGAATTTGGTAAAAATATTGAGAAATTGATACAATTTTCAGGTCAAAAGAATTACTCATTAGCAAAAGAATTAGGATATGACGTATCTTATATAAGTAAGTGGATAACCGGGAAAAATCTACCTACTCAAAAGAGCATATCAGATATTTGCAAAATAACTTCTGAGTTTATAGTCGATTCTTTGAATATGTCACATATGCAAGAATTAAAAAATTATTTTGAAATAGATAAAGATTTAGAAAGTAATAGTGTCTTAGCACAGTATTTAGAACGAAGTTTAAAAGAAGCTTATATGTATACAGCTGAAAAGAGTGTGCCTAATTTGTATAAAAACACACACTCTGAAGATAGCTATAATAGTATTACACATATAAATCCAAAGCTTAGAAAACAGTACTTATCAAAAGATGCAAGTTTATTTATGAGCAACTCTGATAAATTAGATTTAATAATAAGTGCAGATTTATATAAATTGAACAATAGTGATAAAATGGCAATAGCTGATATGAAGAAAGATTTAATGTCAGTAAATGCATCACACGATATTAGAGTTAGACTTTTAATGGGACTTGATAGATCGGATTCAGATATAGTATTTAATACTATAATGATTATTAATATGATAACTACATATCCTGAAATAAACTTTGAAATATTTAATTGTGAAGTTGATTCTAATGCAATTATATCTGTAATGAAGGATAGGATATTTCATGCTGCAGTATATACAAAAGACAGACAATGTTTATTTACAAATATGTCAAAAGATAAGCATATAGTGGATGAAATTTATTATAGTTTAGAAGATATATTAAAAAATCAGGCAAAACCTATACTTGAGATAAAGTCATCATTAGATATTATAAGAAAAAGAACATATCTTCAGTATATTATGGGCCAAGATTTAAGGTGGTTAATAGGTCATATAAATGAACTTTTTATGCCATATGATTTATTTGAAGAAATAGCAGAGTCTATATTTGGAGATGATAAAGAGGTTTTAGATGAATTAAAAAAAATAAATATGCTCTTACAAAATGTTATATATAAGTCTAAGTTAAAGGTACTCATTTATGAATTAAATATAAGTAAGTATATTTCAGTAGGGGAACTTAACTTTTTTAACATACCTGTAAAGTTAACTTTTGAACAAAGAGAAAGACATATAAATTATATTAAAAAGATAATAGAAGAATATGATAATGTTGAAATTAAATTAATAGATGGAGACTTCGTAGAAGTATTTAAAGATACTCAAAATCCTTCAATATACTTATCGAAAACTTTAAAAATTATGAGTATTAACCCTAGAAAAGATCATAATGATTATGCAATTATAAAAGATAGTGAGTTTAAGCATATATGTGATGAGTTCTTTAAGATACTTTGGAATAAACAGAGTGAGATAGTAGTAAGCAATAAAATCGAGATATTAGAGAGAATTGAAAAAATACTAACATGTGCAAAAGTTATAAATGAAAGTTTAAAATTGGAATAATATAGTTAAATAGTGAATTTTTCAAGAAAAATAGAATTTGTTGAAAAATAGAAAAAACTAGGAAAATGATACATTGACTTAAGTTATAAAAAATTGATAATCTTATACCACGCTAAATATAAAACTTTTCAGAAAAGGAGAGCGGATATGCACGATATATTATTACAAGTAGAACATTTAATAACAAAAGTATCTGATGCAATATGGCCAGTATTCTTACCATTTATATTAGTGGTTGGAGCCATAATGGCTGTCAGGTCGATTGTTATAATACAGAAAAAGGCTACAGAGCCAGCAAAATTAAATATAAAAAATGTTATAGGTCCAGCTTCTATATCATTAGGAGCCATGATAGGGACAGGAGCTATAATAGGAGTTTTAGGAGCATTATCAAAACTATCAGCAAATGGACAAGCAAATATAGAAGCTATGGCTATATGGGCTTTAATAGGTTCATTAATAATGCTTC
>OGCN01004130.1_pt1 | contig 12922 bp, 10 predicted proteins | sample 1570181 | NCBI WGS metagenome assembly OGCN01 (sample SAMEA4370584, study PRJEB24528) | human gut metagenome | reverse complement strand
CTTTAGCACCGGAAAAAGGGAAAATGAGGGTTTCTTATACCGGAAACCTGAATCTTCAGATGCCTGATCTTTCCAGCTATAATTTGGCGGATGCTGCGGAGAAGTTGGAAATAGAAAAACGAGCAGGCATCTATACGGATCAATTTGGACATCCCTATACACAGCAAATGTATGATGAAAAGTATGAGGCATTATATAAGGAAGTATTGAGGGGTGTGAATACTTATTGGTTGGATAAGCCGTTGCGAGTAGGTGTAGGGCATAAACATTCTTTGATGTTCGAAGGAGGAGATGATGTGGTTCGTTATGGGATCGATTTTCAATATAATAATGTGGCTGGTGTCATGAAAGGTTCTAGTCGTGAAGTAATTTCTGCCGGTTTTAATTTATCATATCGATACAAATCACTCCTTTTTACAGAACAACTTTCAGTGACTTTTAATAAATCGAAAGAATCACCCTACGGAACATTCTCAGAATATGCCCGTTTGAATCCTTATTGGCGGGCTTATAATGAAGATGGCTCTGTCAAAGAGGTATTGAGTAATTATGAAAAAGCAAATTTTCAAGGTACAAAACCTATTTATAATCCTTTAGCGAATGCAAGTATAAATACAAAGAATCAATCTTCTTACTTTGACTTCACGAATAATTTTTATATAGAGTGGGAGGCTTTTTCGGGAATGCGATTTAAAGGACGATTGGGCTTGATTTCACAGAAAGATGATTCTGAGGTTTTTTATCCTCGTGACCACACTAAATTTAAGGATATTTCTCAGGATTCAGAGGATTATTTTAAGCGGGGAGAGTACACGATGAGTAATGGTAAGCGTTTTGAGTACAATACGGATATTTCAGCTAATTACTCCAAGGAGTTTGGCAGAAATGTTATTTTTGCCAATGCCCAGTGGAGTGCCAGCGAACGTAAATATAATACGGTAACATTCGGTGCTCGTGGTTTTGCAAACGACAAGATGGATTACATTACACATGCTAAAGAGTATTTGGAAGGAGCACCTTCTGGAAGTGAGTCTTTGGCGCGTGAAATGAGTGTCTTATTGTCTATGAACTATTCGTTTGACAACCGTTATTTGTTGGATGCGACTTATCGGGCTAATGCATCTTCCTTGTTCGGTAGTGACAAACGTTGGGGACATTTCTGGTCTGCTGGTATCGGTTGGAATTTACATAAGGAACATTTTATGGAAAATGTTACGGTATTGAACCAGTTGCGTTTCCGGGCATCAACAGGATATTCCGGTTCGCAGAACTTCAATTCTTATCAAGCAATAGCTTCTTATAAATACTATAATGAGAATTATGATAATATTATTGGTTCTTATTTGATGGGATTGGCTAATCCGGATTTGCAATGGCAAAAAACACAAGATAATAACATTGGTGTGGATATTACTTTGATGGATGCTTTGGATGTTACCTTTGATTGTTATATCAAAAAAACGCAGAATTTGTTGACACCGGTATCTTTACCTCCATCTGCAGGTTTTCGTAGTTACACGGAAAACTTGGGAGAAACTAAGAATAAAGGTGTGGAATTCAAGGTGAATTACCGTATCGTTAGAGATGCGGAACGTGATTTGTATTTTTCCGTGTTCACATCAGGTATGCATAATAAAAACCGGATTACCAAGATATCAGATGCTTTGTCTTTGATGAATAAGGACAGAGATGCAGATAAAACAGGTGGTGGGGGGGGTAATCCGAATTTGGAAGAGAATTCAGCCATTACGAAACCGTCAGTCCGTTATGCGGAAGGACAATCCATGGATGCTATTTGGGCAGTACGTTCGTTAGGCATCGATCCGGCAACGGGTAAAGAAGTATTTTTGGATCCCAAAGGAAAGATGGTATACGGATGGCGTGCAGAAAACCAAGTGGTTGTCGGAGATGAACAGCCGAAATTAAGCGGAACTTTCGGATTCAATTTTGAATGGAAGGGTTTCAGTGTAAATACGTCATTCTTCTACAAAGTAGGAGGACAATATTATAATCAGACTTTGGTTAATAAAGTGGAAAATGTTGATATCCAATACAATGTGGATAAACGTATGTTGACTGATCGTTGGAACGAACCGGGACAGGCTGCTCGTTTTAGGAAGTTTAGTCCTTATGATCCATTGACACGTCCAACCTCTCGTTTTGTGCAGGACTTGAAAGAATTGAAGATGACTTCATTGAATGTGGGATATGATTTCCGTTTTTGTGATTTTTTGAAAAAAAGCGGTATTGAAAGATTAAAGATTCAATTTTACATGAATGATGTTTTCAGAGCGGCTACGGTGAAAGCGGAAAGAGGTATTGAATATCCTTTTGCTCGGTCATGTTCTTTCTCTTTGCAAGCAACATTCTGATAGTTTGGTATGAATAGTATTTAAAAGATATAGAGATGATAAAGAAAAAAATATATAGAATAGGGGTCGTTTTTTTAACAATCGTATCCTTGTCGGGATTGACTTCTTGTAATGATTGGTTAGATGTCAAACCTAAGACAGAAGAAGAAGCTGCTAGTTTGTTTGCGACGCTGGATGGTTTTAAATCTGCTTTGGCAGGTTGTTATATCGGATTGTGTCAACCGGAATTATATGGTAGGGAATTGACTTATGGTATGGTGGGAGTATTGGGGCAAGAGTGGGGAAAAGGAGCGACATTAGATAATTCTTATACAGCTTATAGTTATTTGCAAAATTACAATTATGAACAGTCTGCATCGAAAGTTTTAATTGACCAGGCGTGGAATAAAATGTATGAGAGTGTAGCTAATGTCAATACCTTAATAGAATATACAGAGTTAAAAAAAGAAGTGTTAGGGGATTACTACGCAGTAGTACGTGGAGAGGCTTTGGCTATGCGTGCTTATATTCATTTTGATTTGTTGCGTTTGTTTGCACCTTATGATTTTAGTTCAGAAGCAAAACCGGCAATCCCTTATGTGAAAGAAGCTCGTCCTGCAATTGCGCCTCAGTTAACTCCTGCGAAATTTGTGGAATATGCTTTGGAAGATGTGAATGCTGCGATAGCATTGTTGAAAGAAGATCCCATCCTTACCGGTAAAGATATAACGGGAATGGATAACGGGTATTTGGCAAACCGGAATTTCCATTTGAATTATTATGCGGCAGTAGGATTGAAAGCAAGAATCTGTTTGTATGCAGGGAATACAAAGGATGCTTATGATGCTGCGAATGAGGTAATTTTAGCTCAACAAAACAGTGATTTGTTTCCTTGGGTGAAGACTGAAGATATTACAACGACGACAATAGAACTTCGTGACCGGACGTTCTCAACAGAGCATTTGTTTGCATTTAATACAAACAAGTTGGGAGAGTATATTAAAGGTTATTTTCGCGAAACATCAACACCTTTGATTAGCCGTATACTTCCAGCGGAATTATATGAACCGGATGATTATCGTAATGCTTTGTATGAAATTTACAGTGGTTCGGCTAATGTATTGACAAAGTTTTGGCAATTAGAATCTGTTTATGTGTCTGGTCAGGGTTTGGTGAGACCTAAACGGGATAGGATGCCTGGTATTCGGATTGCCGAAATGTACTATATTGCGACCGAAGCACTGAAAGATTCCAATATTGGAGAGGCAATTACTACCTTGAATATGTTGCGTGCATATCGGGGGTTGCCAGGACTTTCTAATCTTTCAAAAGAAGAATTGCAGAAAGAATTGGAAATGGAGTATTATCGTGAATTGATAGGCGAAGGCCAAGTGTTTTTCTATCACAAACGAATAAATACCAAAATGATTGCCACTGCCAACGCGGCTTATGTACTTCCGATGCCGGATGATGAGATCGATTTGGGCCAACGTCAATAAAATAATGGAGGATAGTTATGAAAAAATTACAAATAAGTTTATTAAGTGTATTCTTGGTATGTTTATTTACAGCTTGTCAAGAAGATAAAGTCGGTTTTTATGAAGGTGCTGTTGCTATTAATATGACTCTAAGCAATGGTGATGGTACTTTCGTGAAAGGAGAGACCGATCAAGAGAAAACATTTAAGATTAAATTGGCTGTTCAGGGAGAGGTTGCGGATGTTGATCGAGTGATAAAATTTGGTTTCGGAAAGGAACATACGGCAGTACAGGGAACTAATTTTGATCTTCCTATGCAGGTAACTATGGAGGCTGGCCGTTTGGATACGGTGATTGAGTGTAAAGTGTATCGGGAAGGATTGACCGAAGAACCATTGATGTGCGACTTGGTGATTGCTGAAGGTGGCGATTTTGTCGGAGGTGTGTATGATGAGTTGTTAGTGAAATTGATGATTGGTTTTCCGACCCAATGGGTTGATAACACCGGTTGGGCTGCTGGGTATGCTTTGGGAAAATGTACGCAAGCTAAGTATGCTTTTGTATTTGAACAATTAGGAGTTATTGATATATCAGATTATGCGGGAGCTTATGGATATTTGGGATATATGGAATTGGCAAATAGATTGAATAGTATCTTGGCAGACAATCCTCGTTTAGATGATGATGGTAAAACCATGAAATTCGGGACTGGTTATTAATATGTAAATAGATTAGTTATGAGAATATTTAGGTATATACAATTGTGTTTTTTATTACTGTCAATTGGAGTATTTACTTCTTGTTTTGATGACGAAGGAAATTATGAGTATAAAGAAATAGGTGAAGCGGTGATAAAATCAATTCCGGGAGTGACAGACCATGGTAATAAGTTTGTTTGTTTGGAAAATGAAAAAATTTCATTGATACCAGAAGTAGAATTTTTAGCTGGTACTACAGCAGCTGATTATGAATTTATATGGTTTCGTTTTCCTCAGGATCCCCAAGGAACGACATACCATTATGAGCAGGCAGATACGTTGGCTATGACGCAAAATTTAGACTATCAAATTGTAGATTCGCCGAGAGACTATTGGTTGATATATAAAGTACGAAATAAGAAAACAGGAGCATTAACGGAACAAAAGTTCGAATTTATAATTTCTGCTGTTAATGGTTGGATTGTATTGGATGAAGATGTTTCCGGTAACGGGGATATTCATATTATTCGTGATGCTGACATTGTGGAAGGTGGGGATGGGCGTATTGTAGCTAATTATTTTTCTGTAAATAATGGCGGCAAGAAGATGCGGAATAGTCGTTTTATAGGCTTATGTCCACAACAGCCCAATTTATACGTTTATTCGGATGATGGTGCTTATATTATGAACGCTTCTACTTACATGGAGCGTCCAAAGATGAGTTACGCTGATTTATTTAATGTTACTTTAGATGTTGTTAATCCTCAAGCAGCAAACTATATTCCTAGGGGATATAATACAGAGGTGCTGGTGAATAATCACATAATTTATGCAATTGGATATCGTGCGTATGGATGGTCTAAATTTAAGGATATTTCAGAGTCGTTAAAATATAAAGCTGCCCCTGCTATAGTTCCAATTCAAATAGCTGGAGATAATAATGCGGTATTATTTGATATGGAGAATAATCGTTTTTTGGCGGTTGATAAATGGGGAAATCTTTTTGCTCCTATTTCAACAGGTATTTTTGATGTTGGTGCTATTGATCCGAGTTTAAAATATGTATACATGGGCGAAGGTAAGGACGGTGAGACTTGTTTAATTATGAAAAATGAAACCGGTGATTTATCCATGTTTCGTGTAAATCTAGCAATGAGTGAACCGGTACCTGTTGCTCTGCTTGATTTGGGGCACCTGCCGGAGATATCTCATGCAGTTCATTATACTTTTGGAATACGAGGTAATTATATGTTTTATGCGACAGATTCTAAAATATATAGTTGGCGTTTTGGCGGAGAGACTGCTTCGGAATTCTTTTCTGTTGGATCTGGAGAGAAAATTGTACAAATGAAATTGTATAGTAATTCCTCTGATAAAGTGTTGAATGGGAAGGTGTTGTTTGTGGCGACCCAAAAGGGTAACGAAGGGAAAGTGTATAAAGTGATATTCAATGAAATGTCTGGTTTGTCATCGGGAAAATCACAGGAATATACCGGATTTGGAATCATCAAAGACATGTATTATAAAAATTAAAGTTAAAGGGATTGGTTGAGTAAATATTCTATTCAGCTAATTCCTTTTTATAATTGAGTTATGAGAAATAGTGGCATTGTATTGTACGTTTTATTGATTGTTTTATTTAATACTTTTTCAGCGACAGCTCAAAAGAAGTCTATGTTCTGTAGTTTGACATGGGAGCAAGCAGCGGAGTTGGCGCAGAAAGAGAATAAGATTATTTTGGTGGATGCCATGCGGAAACCCGCTACGGCAGAGGCGCAGAAACAAAAAGATAAAGAAGAGGCTGTATGGCAGAAAGTGCCTGCCAACCTGGAGTTTTGCAAACAGCATGTGGTGGCCATCCGTATCGATATGGCTACCGAAGAGGGCAAGGCTTTTGCTCCGAAATTAGTGATGAATATGTATCCTACTTACGCTTTCTTCATGCCGAACGGTGATATTTTGGGTACGGTCAGTCCGTTTCTGTTGCCTAAAAATCCGGAACTTTTCTTGGAAAGAGGGAAAAAGGCTTGGGAGCAGGCTGAGGTGAAAAGGAACAATAAACGCTCCATTGTTTTTGAGGAGATGGGTTTGAAAGAGGCATTGGAAAAAGCCAAGAAAGAGAATAAATTGGTTTTCATTGACGCTTATACCGCTTGGTGCCAGCCGTGCGTGATGATGGGAAAGAATGTGTTTACCTTGGACAAAGTAGCTGATTTCTACAACGAGCATTTCATTAACTTAAAAATTGATTTCGGTAAAGAAAAAGAGCTGGCGGAGAAATATGCGGTACGTGGCTATCCGGCTTTCCTGTTCTTGAACGGTAACGGTAAGTTGGTTCATTTGGCAGGGGGCTATACGGAAGCAGATGCTTTCATCGGTTATGGAGAGGAGGCATTGAAGAAAGCAGAAGGTATCGCCTTTTTCAAAGGGACTTGGCAAGAGGTGCTGGAACAGGCTAAGAAGGAAAATAAACTGATTTTTATGGATTGTTATACTTCTTGGTGCGGGCCGTGCAAGATGTTGGCGAAGGAGGTCTTTACCGATCCCGATGTGGCTGCTTTCTTTAATGAAAAGTTTGTGAATGCTAAGGTGGATATGGAAAAAGGTGAGGGACCGGCCTTGAAAAAACAATATGGCGTGAACGCATTCCCGACACTTCTTTTCCTGAATGGAGACGGTGAGTTACAACATTGTATCGTTGGCGGAATGCCTGCGGAAGAACTATTGAAACAGGCCGGTTTGGCGTTGGATGGCCAAGGGGTGGCTTCTTTGGAGAAAGCCTACAAAGCGGGAAACCGGGAACCGGAGTTCATCGAAACATATATGAGCGCCTTGGATTTGGCCAATCGGGGAGAAGTGACCGAAAAGGTCTGTCTGGATTATTTCGCTACCTTGGACAAGGCGAAATTGAGTGAGCGGAAATATTGGGACCTGTTCGCCAAATATGTTGAGGATGTGGATTCGGATGTGTTTGCCTATGTGTATGAACATCGCAATGAATTGGCCCAAGTCATCGGTGAGAAAGAGGTAAAAAACAAAATCCGCGTGGTTTATATCATCGGGGCGAACCGCTTTGTGACCGGTCAGGGAGAGGAGGCGACTTTTGACAAAAAAGGGTTTAACCGTTATTGCAAGCGTTTGAAAAAGACGGATGTAGAAGGTGTTGAAGACATTATTTCCGATGCCCGGATGAACAATGCGGAGAAATTGGGCGACTGGGAAACTTATGTCGACTTGGGTGATGTAAAATTGAAATCGGGTTCTGTGGGGGATGTGATCCTTTACAATTGGGGATTGCGTGTGAACCGTTTGTGCAAAGACCAGACTTTGCGGTTGAGGGTGGCCAAATGGATGGATGATGCTGCGGCAAAATCGAAAGAAGGACCGATGTCGTTTAAAGTTTATTTTGAAAGAGTGGCTAATGATTTGAAACAGGATTATCAAGAAAAATAAGTAGAAATAAAGTATGAAAAGAGTTTTAAATGCAGTGTTGGGCGGATGCCTTTTAGTAGCATCCTGTGCAGCTCCTAAAAAGGATACGATTACCATTAAGGGTAAAGTACAGTTTCCGGACAATCAGTTTAACATGGAGATTGTGGAACGGAACGGTTTTGACAAGACCATTATCGACTCCTGTAAAGTGAATGCTGACGGGACTTACCAGTTTACCATGAAAGTGGATCGTCCCGGTGTGTATACGTTAGAGTGCCAGAAATGGCAGTCCGTGCAGTTCTGGGCAGAAGATGAAGATTTGGAAATCAATTTCCGCGGTATGGATACGGCCCGGATTAAAATCAAAAACCCGCCGTATGTACACATCAACGGAGGTCCTAACAATGAGGTGATGAACTTGTTGAACTGGGACAGTTACCGGGGCTATCAGCTGATGATCGGTGTTTCGCAGGGAGTATATCGGATTGAGGGATTGGATATGCAGGCGAAGCAGGAAACTTCCATGAAATTTTATGACATGCTGGGCGACGAGTCCAGAGCCCGGAGCAAGTATATTGCCGAGCATTATGCCGACCGGAATAGTGTGCTGGCAGTGTTGCCGATGCTGCGCGGAAATGAGAATGCCGCATTGGTAGAGCAGGTGCTGGCTAAATTGGAAGCTAAGAACCCGGATTATGCACCGTTGAAAAAATATAAAGCGGATATGGCTGAGGCGAAGGCTCAAAAAGAGCGTTTGGCTGAAGGTAAGGTGGCTCCCGAGTTTTCATATCCGACTCCGGATGGAAATAAAAACCTGGGACCTCAGGACTTTAAAGGCAAGATTTTAGTGCTTGATTTTTGGGCTTCTTGGTGTGGACCTTGCCGTCAGGAAATTCCCCATCTGAAAGAGGCTTTCGAGGCTTATAACGAGAAAGGGGTCGAGTTCCTGAGTGTTTCCATTGACAAGGATGGCAATGCCATGAAGGATGAGAATATGCCTTGGGCACAGGTACAGGCTCCCAAGGCCGGAAAGGATGTGATGAAACTGTATCAGTTCTCCGGAATTCCCTATATTTTGGTCTTGGATCAGGAAGGCCGTATAGTGGGCAAGAACCTGCGGGGACAGAAACTGATGGACAAGCTGGAAGAGATGGTGAATGGTGGCGCTAAGAAAAGCGTGGCTATGCCGGCGATGGGGATGTAATTAAAATTTGATGTTGTATATTTGAATACTCATTGAAATAAAAAAGGATTATGAAAAAAGTATTTTTATTGGTTATGTTGGTTGCCGGAATTCTGTTTGGTGCGGAGGCTCAAAACCGCAGTATCAATTTCGAGCAGACCAAAGTGTGGAAGCAGATTGTGAAAAAAGCGAAGAAGGAGAAAAAGCTGATTTTCGTAGACTGTTACACTTCCTGGTGCGGCCCGTGTAAGATGCTGGCGAATAATGTGTTTACTAAGGATGAAGTAGCCGATTACTTTAATCAGACCTTTGTGAATGCAAAGTATGATATGGAAAAAGACGAGGACGGCATTATACTGAAAACGCAGTTCGGCGTGAAGGCATTCCCTACGTTGGTGTTCGTTGATCCGGCAACACAACAGGTGGTGCACCGGATGGTCGGTGCCGGTAGCGCAGAATGGTTGGTGGAGGGTGCCAAAACAGCCGGTGATCCGCAGAACAACCTGACCGGTTTGACGAAACGTTACGAAGCCGGAGAGAGAAACGGCGAGTTTTTGGGCCGTTATCTGGCTGCCTTGGCTTCCGCCTACATGCAGGAAGAACAGGGAAAGGTGGCTTCCGAATACCTGAATACCCTTTCTGAGGAGCAGTTGGCATCGGTAGAAGCTGCAAGCAAACAGGTGGCAGTGCTGAAATCCGCTAATATGTCCCTTGGAATTAATATGCTTATGAAACTTCTGCAGGATGCTGCGAAGATTCTTGTACCGGCAGGATTTGATATTGAGATCGTGGAAAAACATCACAATAGAAAGCTCGACGCTCCGAGCGGTACTGCGCTGGCACTTGCAGACGCTATTAACGACGGTGTGCTGAACAGCGAATATGCTTATAAATATGACCGCAGTCAGGATCATCACAAGAGAGAGAAGAAGGAGATCGGTATTTCTGCAGTCCGTGGCGGCACCATCGTCGGGGACCATGATGTGATTTTTGCAGGAACAGATGAAGTGATCACCTTCAGCCACACGGCTTATTCCCGCGCAATTTTTGGAAAAGGCGCGATTCAGGCTGCAAAATATCTGGCTGGCAAACCGGCAGGCTTCTATCACATGAGTGATGTGATAAATGCACAGGTCTAAGAGTGTATTTTAGATAAATAAGCGTATAAAACAAAAAGAACTGTCCATATTAGTAACAGAAAGCTCAGAAAAAAGGAGAGACTATTATGAGACAGTTGAAAAAGTATGGACTTTGTATGCTTCTGGCAGCTATTCTGCTACTGACAGCAGCCTGTGGACGGAATAACACGAACAATGGAACCATTGCTGATGACAATATGGCAGGAACCACGGAAGACAGTAACCAGACCAATGAAAATGTAGATATTAACGACATTTTGTTTGATACAGATGGTGATGGTGTCTACGATCATACGGATGTGGATGGTGATGGACTGCTGGAAGAGATCGGCATGGATGCCAATGATGTGGTCAATGACGTGACCGGTGCCGGTGACTCTCTGGTGGACGGTATGGATGACGCACTGGACGAGGGCATGGATGGCGGACTTGATGGTGAGGGCGGAGCAGTGACTCCGTAAAAAAGTAAAATAAGAAGCACCGGATTCAGGTTGACTGGCGATCCGGTGCATTTTTATATATAAAGGAGAAAAGCAATGGAATTCAGACCCTGTATTGATATACACAATGGTAAGGTGAAGCAGATCGTAGGTGGAAGTCTGCGGGATGAAGGCAGTCAGGCAAGAGAAAATTTTGTGTCTGAACAGGATGCAGCATTTTATGCGGAACTTTACCAGAGGCAGGGCATCCACGGTGGTCATGTGATCCTGTTGAACAAAGAAGGAACAGAATACTTTGAGACTACCAGACAGCAGGCGCTGTCAGCACTTCGGGCTTATCCGGGTGGTTTACAGATCGGCGGAGGAATCCGGGATGATAATGCAGCCGACTATCTGAATGCAGGAGCCAGCGCTGTAATCGTGACTTCTTATGTGTTCAGGGATGGACAGATGAACTGGGAAAATCTGAAGAAACTGGAAGCGGCAGTGGGGGCAGATCATCTGGTTCTCGATGTAAGCTGCAGAAGAAAAGGGGACGATTATTATATTGTCACAGACCGCTGGCAGAAGTTTACGGATGTGGTGCTGACACCTTCTGTACTGGACGAGCTTGCGGATCATTGTGCAGAATTTCTAGTTCATGCGGTGGATGTGGAAGGAAAGGCAAGAGGCATTGAGGAACCGCTGGTTCGTATGCTTGGAAGCTGGGATGGAATCCCTGTGACTTATGCAGGCGGTGTAGGAAGCTTTGATGATCTGCGGAAGCTCAAAGAGCTTGGACAGAACAGACTGAATGTGACGATCGGCAGTGCACTGGACTTATTCGGCGGTCCTATGAATTATGAAGAGACTGTGAAATTCATTGCGAAATAATGTGAAGAATGGTATAATCTAGGTAACAACTTAGTAAAGGAGTGATTTTATGCGTTACATCATTAGCGGCAAAAATCTGGACATTACCGAGGGCCTTCGTTCGGCGGTAACTGACAAGCTTGGAAAGCTGGAGAGGTATTTTACTCCTGATACCGAAGTTCATGTGACTTTGAGTGTGGAAAAGGAACGTCAGAAGATTGAGGTTACGATTCCAGTCAAAGGAAATATTATCCGTTCTGAACAGTCCAGCACAGACATGTATGTATCTATTGACCTGGTTGAAGAAGTCATCGAGCGTCAGCTCCGCAAGTATAAGAACAAACTTGTGGCAAGACAGCAGGGTGGCGGCAACTTCCAGAAAGAGTTCCTTGAGAAAGAGGCAGATGATCAGGAAGTTAATATTATCCGTACCAAGAAGTTTGATATCAAGCCCATGTATCCGGAAGATGCATGTGTCCAGATGGAACTTCTGGGACATAACTTTTTCGCATTTGTCAACGCAGAGACCGATGATATCTGTGTGGTTTATAAGAGAAAAGGCGGAACCTACGGTATTATGGAGCCGGACAAGTAGATGATATGGATCCCCGGAGAGCGATAACAATATCCCCGTTCTCCGGGGATTTTTTGCGTTTCAAAATAATATCGGATTCCAAACATGAATTGAGAAAAACACTTATATAAGGTATAATGGAAATCAGAGGTTCTATTCAGTGAAGAATACAGAAGAAGTGACAGAGGAATGAGAGACATGGGATGTGTATATTTTGTAAGACACGGGCAGACCATCTGGAATGTAGAAAATAAGATCTGCGGAGCAACAGATATAGCATTAACACAATTAGGTCATGAACAGGCTGTTGCACTAGGACAGAGAATCAAAAAAGAAGAATTGAAGATAGATGAAATATTGTATTCGCCGCTTATGAGAGCCGCAGACACGGCAAAGCATATCTCCGAAGAGACAGGAATACCATGCAGAGAAGAGCCAAGGTTGACAGAGCAGAATTTTGGGAAGTACGAGTCAACACCAAGGGATGGCGTGGTATTTCAGGAAGCAAAGAAGCAGTTCGTCAATCATTTTGATGGTGGAGAGACTATGCTTCATTTAGCACAAAGAATCTATAATTTATTGGATGAAATCAAAGAGGAGTCGGATTCTAAAACATATTTGCTGGTTGCACACAATGGCATTGCAAGAGTTGTGAACTCTTATTTTTATGATATGGATAATGAAGAGTATGCAGCCTTTGGAATCAGAAATTGTGAGATCAGAAAGTATGAATTTACAGATGCTTCAAACCGTACAAATTGAGCCGGAATATTAT
>OGCN01004124.1_pt1 | contig 12928 bp, 12 predicted proteins | sample 1570181 | NCBI WGS metagenome assembly OGCN01 (sample SAMEA4370584, study PRJEB24528) | human gut metagenome | reverse complement strand
GCCTCGTTCGGGACGAGGAGGCCGTGGGTTCAAATCCCGCTGCTCCGACCAAAAAAGACCAGTACACTTTGTGTACTGGTCTTTTTTCGTCTTCACAGCGGGATTTGAAAGAGCTGATTAGTGCGAGGGTCCCACCCGGTAGGAATGTCTACAGGGGTGCATGCTGCAGGAGCAGTGGGATTTGAACAGGGCGGCGGCATGAAATGCCGTAAACAAAGCCATAGCATGGCTTTGTTTAGCCCGCGGGTCCCAACCAGTAGGAAAGTCTACCCAGGGAGAAGTCGTAACACATTCGTGTACTGGTCTTTTTTAATCTCCGCAGCGGGATTTGAAAATGAGCGGCGACGCGAAGCGGCGCAACAAAAGCCCCGGTGGGGCTTTTGTTAGCTCATGGGTCCCACCCGGTAGGAACGTCTACAGGGGTGCATGCTGCAGGAGCAGCGGGATTTGAACAGGGCGGCGGCATAATCGTCCTTCAGGTAAGGGTAACCGACCGTTTTGGAGAGGAAGCCGGTGCCGCCGCCAAGGATGAGGTGTGGGGTGTCCGGCAGTTCCGCCGGAAAAGCCGCCGCTGCGGGTACAGCGATTTTGACATCCTGTGCGGGGAGGACCGCGTCCGGGAGAACTGCCGCCGGTTCGGCGTGCTGCTGGCAACGCTCCTGCTGGCAGTGCCGGCGTGCTGTGGCATGTGGAGCAGCCGGGTGTATCTGACCGCAGCGGCATCCCTGCAGACGCAGGCAGAAACGACGGCACAGCTTCACGAAAAGAAATTCCTGCCCGGTTTTGCGGAGGATGCCTGGGAAACGGCGTCTCTGGACAGCAAGACCGAACTGGCAAAGCAGCTGGCCGCCTATGAGCTTGCCATGCTGGGGGTGCCGGACGGGACAGAGGTCACGGTCCAGCCGCTCGACGAGGACCGGTTGGGCTACTACAGCGCTGCTTCCCGGCAGATCGTGCTCTCCCGGTCTGTGCTGGAAAGCGGGACTGCCCAGGAGACCATGGACACCATCGCCCACGAGGCGTTTCATGTGCAGCAGGCTTATGTGGTGGAAAACATCGACTGGGACGATGCCGCGACCCAGGCGGCCTACTACGACCAGGCCAGACGATGGCTGCGGAACAATCAGAATGGGTACGTCTCGGGCGAGGAGGACATCCTGAGCTATTACTTCCAGCCGGTGGAGGTCGATGCCAGAGCCTATGCAGCGGAAGAGACCGAGCGCCTGCAGGGGCTGATCGACAAAGAGCTGCAGAAAGAGACCTGACAAGAAAAGCAGTGCATCCCGCAGAAGGGGAGCGCTCTGCTTTTTCAATATTCCCGAAACGCCGGTTCTGCGGTATAATGGAGCCGGATGGACCGGCCTGCCGTGTCGGACGCGGACCGGAAACGAAAGGAGCTCTTGTTTATGGAAAAAACGCTGCGCAGCTGCGCGGATCAGATCGTGGAAGCCAGCATCCGGGCGGTGCTGCCGGACGAGGCGGTCCGCCGTGCGCTGAAGGATTTTCACCCGGAAGGGCGCACGGTGCTGGTGGCCGCCGGAAAAGCCGCATGGCAGATGGCACATGCTGCCGTTGCCGTGCTGGGGCATGTGGACGGCGGTGTGGTCGTGACCAAATACAATCATGTAAAAGGAAAGATCCCCGGCGTGACCTGCTGCGAGGCAGGCCACCCGGTGCCGGACGCCAACAGCTTTGCCGCCACCCAGAAGGCGCTGGAGCTGGTGCAGGGCCTGCAGCCAGAGGACACGGTGCTGTTCCTGCTTTCCGGCGGCGGAAGTGCACTGTTTGAAAAGCCGCTCATCCCTGCAGAGGAGCTGCAGGACATTACGTCCCAGCTGCTGGCCAGCGGCGCGGACATCGTGGAGATGAACACCATCCGCAAGCGTCTGTCCGGCGTCAAGGGCGGGCGGTTTGCGCAGGCTTGCGCCCCGGCACAGGTGTTCAGCATCGTCCTCAGCGACATTCTGGGCGACCCGCTGGATATGATCGCCAGCGGCCCGGCGGTGCCGGACACCTCCACCTGCGGGCAGGCAATCGCCATTGCTGAGAAATACCGCCTGCGCCTGTCGATCGCGGCACAGGAGCTGCTGCGGCAGGAGACCCCCAAGGCTCTGACCAACGTGACCACCCGCATCACCGGCAGTGTGCGGGAGCTGTGCACGGCAGCCGCTGTGGCCTGCCGTGCGCTGGGGTATGAGCCGGTGCTTCTCACCGACCGGCTCTGCTGCGAGGCGCGGGAGGCGGGCAGCTTCCTTGGTTCGGTGGTCCGCACCCATGCGGGCGGAGGCCGGAAGCTGGCTTACATCGCGGGCGGCGAGACCGTGGTGCACCTGACCGGCAAGGGCCTGGGCGGGCGCAACCAGGAGCTGGCCCTTGCGGCGGCTCCTGCGCTGGCCGGGCTGAAACACTGCTGTGTGTTCTCGGTGGGCAGCGACGGCACCGACGGCCCCACCGATGCCGCCGGCGGCTATGCGGACGGCGAGACGGAAGCCGCCCTTCGCGCAGCCGGGCGGGACGTGTACTGCACCCTCGCCGACAACGACGCCTACCATGCTTTGCAGGCGGTGGGCGGGCTGATCCGCACGGGCGCTACCGGCACGAACGTCAACGACGTGGCCGTGGCGCTGGTGGAGTGAACACCGGGGTCACGCCTGGTTCCGCAGAGGCAGCTCCGGAAGAAGTGCCCGGTCTTTCGGCTTGCAGAGGATGTGATACTGCACCATCGTCTGAAAAAATAATCCGCACACCGTAAAAGAATAGAGACTTGATTCGCCGTTTCAGCTACGAAACGGCGAATTTTTTGTGAGAGAAAATACCCCCGGCACAAACAGAGCTCTGGGGTTGCTCTGTCTATGCCGGGGGGTATTTCAGGCGGCTTTTGTCATTTCTGTTTGCGTTTTCTGCCGGAGACCAGCAGGCCGATGAGCAAAAGCAGCAGCAGCGGCACGGCCAGCAGCGGCGCAATGAGGATGGGCTCAATGCGGGTGGCGTCAGCTGCAACACGGATGCGCTTGAGGTTCTCCGGGGCGGTGACACGGTGGCCGCGCACCAGCAGCCGGTGGGTGTTGATGCCGTAGGGGGTGCAGGTCATCAGAGTGACGTAGTCCTTGCCGTCCACCACCTTCAGTTCGTCCACCTCGGTGGGCAGCACGATGGAGATCTTGTCCACCTCGTAGGTCAGCTCCCGGTCCAGCACGGTGATGGTGAAGGTGTCGCCCACCTCCAGCCGGTCCAGATGGGTGAACAGCTTGGCGCTGGGCAGGCCGCGGTGTGCCGAGATCACCGCATGGGTGCTCTCGCCGCCCACCGGCAGACTGGTGCCTTTCAGATGGCCTGCCGCCACCTGCAGCACGGCGTCGCTGGTGCCGTGATAGATGGGAAGCTCCACCCCGATGCGGGGAATGGTGATGTAGCCCATGATGCCGGTGCCGGTCACGTCCAGCGTGGTGCTGTAGGTGGAAAAGTGGTCGGCGTGGTACAGGGCATCCGGGTCGGCGGCGATCTCCTGATTGAAGACGTCGGCGGCATCAAAATAGGCCGTGTAGTCGGCGTCGGACAGGCCGTCCACCTGTTGGGCGTAGCTGTTGACAACCCTGGTCTGGTTGCGCTGGTTGATGTAATCGCTGATGGTAGGGTAGAGCATCACCGCAAGGCCCACAAAGAAAATGAGGACGAGCAGGATGGTGCCGGAGTGCTTTTTCATGGCAAGACCCTCTGTGCTGTGAAAAAGGAGCGGAGGCGAGTTGGTCGCCCCCGCTCCGGGTGTTTTCAGGGATGGTTGCTTAGTTCTTGTGCTCCATGCGCTTCTTGGTGACCAGCAGCACGACTGCTGCCACCATCAGGCCGCCGCCGATGACATAGAACAGGGTGGTGCCCATGCCGCCGGTGCTGGGCAGCACAGTGCCGGCATTGTTCTCCACGGCAACACCATGGTCAGCTTCAGACCAGGTGCTGGAAGTCAGCGTGGTGTTGTTGGAGCCGTTGGTCAGGCTAACGGGCTTGCGCTCGGTCAGCATATTGTAGCCGTCGGGTGCCTTGGTCTCTTCCAGCCAGTAGGTGGTCTTGTCCAGACCGGAGATGTGCACCTTGCCGTTGACTTTGATGGTATCAACAGCACCGGTCTCATCACCATTGGCCACACGGTAACCGCCCGCGACAGGAACGACCTTGATGACGCTGCCGCCGTTCTCTGCATCGTACAGCTTGAACTCGGCACCGTTCAGCAGCTTTTTGGTGGCGCCGTCCACCTTCACCAGGTCGAACTCGTAGGTGTAAGTGGTGGTCTCGCTTTCGACGGTCTTGTTGGTGCCGTAGCCCAGGGTTGCTTTGTTCTTGTTGCCAGTAACAACGGCTTTCTCGTTCAGAGTAGCGTTGTAGGTCACAACGATAGCCTCACCGACCTTGTCTGCAACATAGCTGTCTTTAAAGGTGAGGGTGAAGGTGGTACCGTTCTTGCCGGGCTCAAGAGTATAATCACTATTTGCGGTGGCAGGAGCATCCTTGTAAGTGACCTTCAGAGAGCCGCTGGTAAAGCTCAGGCCCTCGCTCATGGTATCGGTTACCTCATAGCTCTGTGCACCGGCTTCCACATGGACAACGATCTTGAACTCCACAGTATCACCGATCTTGGCGGTGTTTTTTTCTGCCCAGCCATCATAGTGGCTCTTGACCTTTTTCTCGATGGTGGGCTGGCCGTTCTTTTCCTCGATGGTGACATTGGGGGTGGTGGTATTCAGGCCGCACAGAGCACCCAGAGAGCTGTCCACCAGGTAGTAGCCCAGGCCCAGGTCAGAGAAGGTGACGGTATCACCAGTTGCGGTTTCCTTAGTGCCAGAGATCTTCTTATCAGCTGCCCAGGTCAGGGCAGCTTTGGCAAAGGCTGCGGCATCTGCACCGGTTTTCCAGGTGGGGTGGCCGTTGCTGTCCAGATCAATGTAGGAGGAACCGGCACCGGTCGAGAAGAAAGTCTCCCAGGCAGGTTCCACCGTGTAGGAATAGGTATTGCTTTCAGCGTTGTAGCTGTCCAGCTTGAACATGCGGTAGATGGTGTAGGTCTCACCACTTACAGTGTGGTCGATCTTGATGGAACCTTTGGTGGCATTGGTCACTGCAAAAGCAGGCACGGCCATAGCCAGCACCAGCGCTGCTGCCAGCAGGGCAGCAAACAGTTTTTTGAACGTCTTTTTCATGAGGGGATGATTCGCTCCTTTCCAGATTGGGGAAATTTATGCACACAACATTGCTTCGGAGGCGGGACACATTCGCCCGTTCCGCAGGCACAAATCAGAATACCGCAAAGCGGTTCAGCGGCCAGATGCGCAGGAACACCCGCCCCACGACCTGGCTTTTTTCCACGCAGCCGATCACGCTGCTGCGGCTGTCGATGGACACCGAGCGGTGGTCGCCCAGCACAAAATACCGGTTCTCCGGCACCTGATAGGGGAACCGGATGTCACATTCGCCCAGTGCCAGCTCGTCCACATAAGGCTCGTCCAGCACAGTGCCGTTCACGGTCACATGGCCGTCCTCGTCCATGGAGATCACGTCACCGGGCTGGCCGATCACACGCTTGAGCAGGAGCTTGTTCTGCCAATAAAAGCCGCACAGGTCGCCGGTTTTCATGCTGTCGGACTTGACCAGCAGCAGAATGTCCCGGTCCTCCAGCGTGGGGTTCATGCTGTCGCCGGACACCTGCAGCACCGGCAGGAACAGGGTGGCCAGCAGCACGGCCACAGCGGCCACCACCACCAGCGCATAAATGGTGCTGCGCAGTACCCGTCCGTACCGGCTGCGGTAGGCCAGACGGTCGCGCTCGGCCTTTACCTCCTCTGTGGAGGGGATGGCCGTAAATTTGATCTCGGGTGATTTCATTTTACCTTGCCTTCTTCCGGCAGGATATCGGTGTCACAGCGGCTGCGCAGCAGCTCACGGGTGCTCTGCTCAAAAGCAGCCCGCCGTGCTGCGATCTCCTGTTCCGTTTTGGCCCGCAAGGCGGCACAGTCGGCCTCTGTCTGGGCACGCTTGTGCTCTGCTGCCTCGGTCAGGGCGTCACATTCCCGCTTGGTCTGTGCTTTCAGCTGTTCCGCCTCGGCCCGGGCCTGTGCCAGGATCTGGTCTGCTTCGGCCTTTGCCTGCGCCTGCAGGGCGTCCCGATCGACCGACCGCACCGAAGCCAGATAGTCATCGGCGGCTGCCTGTGCAGCCTCAAACACATGGTTCAGTTCCAGAGCGGCCTGTGCAATGGACCCGGCACTGTCCAGATGGATCTGCCGCTGTTCCAGTTTGGCGGTCAGATCTGCATTTTCGGCTTTGAGCTGATCTTCGCTCTGCTTGAGCGCAAAGATGATCTCGATCAGTTCAGTGCGGCGCATATGCCGCAGTTCACGGTCTGCCATAACGGCACCTCCGTATCAAAAGCGTTGCAGGGCCGGTACGGACCCTGCTGCGCGAAAAAGCGATTTTCGTACAGAAATTCGTCGAAACTCCGAACATCCATACATAAAGCATTCTACCAGACAGAATGCAACAAAACCATAACAAAAATGACGTTGCAGTTGGGTTTCAAAAAATATTTTTTGAAAATCGCGCACAAAATTCCTCAGGCTGCGCAAAAAGAGCACCCTGCGCGGAAAACAGGGTGCTCTTTTTGCGGCAGAATGTTTACTTCTTGATGAAACCGCCCAGCAGATTGTTCAGCTCAACGATGGACTTGTAGATCACATTGATGTTGTTGATAATGGAGCTTGCACCGGAGAAGATGCGGGCCAGCTGGTTAAAGACCTGACCCACGTTCAGGAATGCCTTGTAAGCGTCGCTGTCGGCAATGGTGGCACCGCCGTCCAGATAGGTCATCTCGTTTTCGTCGATCACGGCATAGCAGGCGGGCAGTTTCATTTCGGTCATCATAATGGGAGTTCCTTTCTTTCGTAAAATCAGCGCATGTTTTTCCAAAATGTAAAAATCAGACGGCGGCCACGACCACCAGCGTGACCAGAATGCCGGCCACCAGCAGGGTGCCCAGATGCTTCTGCAGGGCAGGACCGCCGGTCACGGGCAGGGTAGGGGCCGTGGGACTGGCGGAGCTGGACTTTGCGGTCCACTGGGCGTAGATGGTGGTGTCACCGGTGAACACGGTAGCGGTGGTAATCCGGCTGCCGCCCACCGGCTCGGTGTACCAGCCGTTGAAGGTGTAGCCGTCCATCGTGGGAGACTCCGGCAGGGTGGTCAGTTTGCCGTCCAGATTGGTGGTGACCACCACGGTGGAGCTCACACCGCCGCAGGCGTCCAGACCGATGGTATAAAAGGCGTCCTCTTTATTTCCTGCGGCAAAGGCGGCAGGCACTGCCGCACACAGCAGGCTGAGCAAGACCAGACAGAGTGTCAATGCTCGGAAAATTTTTTTCATAAAATTCCTCACTTTCCCGGGAGTAACCGTGCCCCGCAGCGCTTGCGGTGCCTGCCCGGCGGGGGCGGCATTCCGGCACGGCCTTGAATGACTTCGCTTCCACAGCGTACCACAACCGCAACAGTTTGGCAAGGTTTTTCAGCGAATCCCCAAAAATTTTTCATGAAAGAAGATCTGCCTCCGCGCGGAAGAAAACATGCCGGTGCCTCTTGTGAAAATCCGGAAAATATGATATACTGTTTTGCACGATGCGCCATCGCCAAGCGGTAAGGCAGGGGACTTTGACTCCCCCATCGTAGGTTCGACTCCTGCTGGCGCAACCAAACGCCCCGGAAGCTGGAAGGCTTCCGGGGCGTTTTTTGCTTATTCGGGATCCGGTCAGCGGCGGTGGATCTTCCGGGTGGGGCGGCGGTGGTTCCAGCGGTTGAGCAGCAGCCAAAGCCCGTAGATGGCGGCGCTGAGCACGCTCAGCACGATGACCACCTTCAGGTACAGACTGCCCAGAAATTCGCGGATCTTGGCCACGGTGAGCAGCAGGGCGTTCTGGTCCACATCCTGCCCGGCGATCAGGTTCACCACGCCGATGGTCTCGCCCGCCAGCTTCAGCTCCACGGTGCCCACCACGTCGCCCTGCCGGATGGGCGCACAGACATAGTCCGGCAGGTGGAAATACTTCTGGGTCACGCTGCCGTCGCCGGTGGAGGGCAGCAGGGTCATCATGCTGTCGGCCGGATACAGCTGCAGGGTGTCGGTGTCGGCGGAATACTTCACCGGGATCTCGGCCAGCGCCAGGTCGGTGTCCAGTGCGGCCTGGATGGAAAAGGTGTCGAACGCCCAGTCGATCAGCCGCACCGTCTCATACAGGGCCGGGCGGCGGTTGGCGTAGCCGAAGGTGTCGCAGGTGTCGGGGCTTTGCATCACACAGAAGATATAGGTGGCACCGTCCTGATTGGCCCAGGAAACGTAACTCTGGTTTCCGCTGTCCTTCTTGTAGGCGGTCACGTCGCACATGCCGCCCTGCATGGCGCTGCGGTAGTAATTGCCGCCGCTGCTTTTGCTCAGGGCTGCATTCTGGCTGACCAGCACCGACGGAGACCGGTGCTTCTCCTTGGCCGGCATAGTAAAGGTGGGCACGCCGGAGATCTCCACAAAGGCGTCAAAGCTCATCAGGTAGCGCAGGATCAGGTACATGTCCACAGCGCATGTCACGTTGCCGCTGTCGATGCCGCAGGCGTCCGTCCAGGTGCTGTTCGTGGTGCCGATGCGCTGAGACAGGGCGTTCATCTGGCTCACCCAGCCGTCCAGGTCTCCGCCCGACAGGGTATAGGCAAGGCCCATGGCGGCTTCGTTGGCGTTGCGGGTGACCATGGCGTACAGTGCTTCGCGGTAGGTGAAAGTCTCGTTGGAGCGCATGTCGGCGTTGCTGGTGTTGTGCACATAGTCCGAGATGGCAAACGGCATCTGGAAGGTGTTGTCCAGCTGGTCGGCATAGTTGGTCAGCACCAGTGCGATGGTCATATACTTGGTCAGGCCACCGGCGGAGACCTGTTTGGTGCTGTCCTTTTCGTAGACGATGATGTTGGTGTCGGTGTTCACGATGTAGGCGCTCTGGGCCTGCACCTGATAGACGGGGGAGGGGTCGAACATGGCACCTGCCGGCAGCACCAGGCAGCTGAGCAGGAGTGCAAACGACAGGATCAGTGCATAAATACGTTTCATGTGGACAATTCCTTCAAAAAGCGATAAACTATACGATGCAATGCGCACCGGCAGCGGTACGCAGAAAACACAAATGGAACAGCGGACGCTGTATACTTTATAATAACAGGTTTGCCGGGACGTGACAAGGGCTTTGCGGCTTTTGGCTGCGGTTTTGCACGCTCCGGCACAGGAGGACGGGAATGGTATATCTGACAGGCGACACCCACGGCGATCTGGACCGGTTCCGGCACGGGCGGCTGCGCTGGCTGGGCAAACGGGACATCGTGGTGGTGCTGGGCGATTTCGGCTTTGTGTGGGACGGCAGCGCAGAGGAACAGAAAAAGCTGGACTGGCTGCGAAAGCGGCCGTATACCCTGCTGTTTCTGGACGGTTCCCACGAAAATTACGACCTGCTGGCCCAATATCCGGAAACGGAGCGGTTCGGCGGCCGGGTGCAGAGCCTGGGCGGCAATGTCTACCATGTGTGCCGCGGCAGCGTGCTGGAGCTGGAGGGCAAAAAGTACCTGTGCTTCGGTGGGGCCGAAAGCCCGGACCGGGAGGAACGGGAGCCGGGCGTGAACTGGTGGAAGCAGGAGATGCCCTCCGATGAAGAATATGCGGCCTGCGAGCAGAACCTGGAAGCCTGCGGCTATCAGGTGGATTATGTGCTCACCCACGACGCGCCAAGCAGATTCCTAGATTTTACGGTGCTGGCCAGCGGCGAGACCAACCAGCTGCACCAGTTCCTAGACAAAATTCTGTTGAAGCTGACCTATGAAAAATGGTTCTTCGGCTGTTATCACCGGGATGTGCAGCTGTCCACCAAGAGCCGCTGCGTGTTCTGCGACGTGATCCCCATGGGGGACCGGCACGCAAAGCGGCTGGGCAAAAAATAACAGAACGGAGAGCTTCGGCTCTCCGTTCTGCGATTTCAGTTCATGGCACCGGCCTTGTCGAACATCTGCTGCACCTGCGCGGCCAGCAGGGCGTGCTCCGGGGCCTGCAGCAGCGGGTCCTCCGCCAGCATGGCCAGTGCTTCGCTCTGGGCGGCGTGGAGGGTGCGGGTGTCGTTCATCAGGTCGGCAATTTGCAATGTGGGCAGACCGTGCTGTCGGCTGCCAAAAAAGTCGCCGGGGCCGCGGGTCTCCAGGTCGTACTGGGCCACGGCAAAGCCATCGGTGGTGCTGCAGAGGAACTTCAGCCGCTTTTGCACCGCTTCGCCGGTATTGTCGCTGACCAGAAAGCACCAGCTCTCGGCGGCACCACGGCCCACCCGGCCGCGCAGCTGGTGCAGGGCGCTCAGGCCATAGCGCTCCGCGTTCTCGATGACCATGACGCTGGCGTTGGGCACGTCCACGCCCACTTCAATGACTGTGGTGGACACCAGTGCGTCCAGCCGCCCGGCCTTGAAATCCTCCATGACAGCGGCCTTCTCCTTGGGCTTGAGCTTGCCGTGCATCAGACCCACCCGGCGGTCGGGCAGCAGGGCCTTGGCAATGTCCTCGTAGTAGGTCTTGACCGCGTTCAACCCGCCGTCGGGGGTGTCCTCAATGGCGGGGCACACCAGATAGACCTGCCGCCCCTTGTCGATCTCCTGATCGAGGAAATGGTACAGGTCCCGCCGTTTTTTGCCGGTGATGCACCGGGTCTTGACCGGGGTACGGCCGGGGGGCAGCTCGTCCAGAATGGAGATGTCCAGGTCTCCGTAGAGGAGCAGGCCCAGTGTGCGGGGAATGGGGGTGGCGCTCATGACCAGCAGGTGCGGATTCACGGCCTTTTCGGCCAGCATGCCGCGCTGCCGCACGCCGAAGCGGTGCTGCTCGTCGATGACGGCCAGCCCCAGCCGGGCAAACTCCACCCCCTCGCTGAGGATGGCGTGGGTACCCACGATGAGGTCCGCTTCGTCGCCCCGGATGGCGGCCAGCGTGGTGCGCTTTGCAGCGGCTTTCATGCCGCCGGTGAGCAGGGCCACCCGCATGCCAAAGGGGGCCAACATCCGGTTCAGACCCTCGGCGTGCTGTGCGGCCAGAATCTCAGTGGGGGCCAGCAGAGCAGCCTGATACCCGGCCCGGATGCAGGCCCAGATGGCGGCAGCCGCTACCAGCGTTTTGCCGCTGCCCACGTCACCCTGTAACAGGCGGTTCATGGAGTGCTCCCCGGCCATGTCGGCCAGGATCTCGTCCACGGCCCGGCGCTGAGCACCGGTGGGAGAGAAGGGCAGGCTGGCCCAGAAGGGAGCCGGGTCTGTGGGCTGCATGGGGGCACCGGTGGCGGCGGAGCCGCGGTTCTTCATGCGGCCGATGCCCAGCTGTAGCACCAGAAGCTCTTCATAGATGAGCCGCCGCCGGGCCGCAAAGGCTTCTTCTTCGGTGGCAGGGCGGTGGATGGCCCGCACGGCTTCGGCCTTGGAAGGCAGGCGGTATTTGCGGCGCATCTCCTCCGGCAGCGGGTCGGGCAGAAGCTCGGCATGGGGCAGCAGCTGCCGCACGCACTTGGCAATGGCACTGCTGGAAAGACCCTCGGTCTGGGGGTACACGGCCTCGAACGGGGCTGCCTGCACCTGTTCGGCAGTGCGCACCAGCGGGTTGACCATCTGACGCCGCAGCATCCCGCCGGTGACGATGCCCTGAAAATAGTATTCCTGCCCGATCTCCAGTTTCTGGGCGGCATAGGGGTTGTTGAACCAGGTAATCTCCAGCCCGGACACGTCATCCCCGGCGGTGACCCGCTCCATCCGCCGCCCGCCGGGCAGGATGCGCCCGCCGGGCTTGGCAAACACCTCTGCCTTGACCACGCATTCCGTGTCGGCAGGGGCTTCCGCAATGGAGTAGGGCTTCGTAAAGTCGATGTATTTACGGGGGTAATGGCACAGAAGGTCGGCCAGCGTCACGATGCCCAGCTTCTCGAACCGCTCGGCGGTCTTGGGGCCTACCCCTTTCAGGTAGCGCACCGGCGTGTCCGGCGTGAGGGTGATGCGGGTTTCGGCAGGCATGGCGTGTCAGCTCCTTTCCTGGATGCAATATAGCCATTGTAACACGGAGCGGCAGCGGATGCAAATGGCCCAAAAAGGAAAAAACGGCAGGACCTTTGCCTTTGGACAGGAACTGTGGTACACTCGGAAGAAAAAGAGGGGGAGAATATGTATGGAGATCCGCAAGGGGACCTTAAAGGATTTGGAGGCCATTGCAGCGGTGGAGGCGGCCTGCTTCCCGGCGGCAGAGGCGGCTACGGCAGAGGAGTTTGCCGGGCGGCTGCAGCAGTACGGCGATCATTTTTGGCTGCTGTGGGAGGGGGAAAGGCTGCTGGCCTTTGTGGACGGCTTTTGCACCGACTGGCCGGACCTGACCGATGAGATGTACGCCGACGCCTCCCTCCACCGGGAAAATGGTGCCTGGCAGATGATCTTTGGGGTAAACACCATCCCGGCCTGCCGCAGACAGGGGTACGCCGGGCAGCTGCTGCAACAGGCCATTGCCGACGCCCGGGCCCAAGGCCGGAAGGGACTGGTACTGACCTGCAAGGAGGCTCTGGTGCACTACTATGCAAAGTTCGGCTTTGTGAACGAGGGGGTTTCCGGCTCCACCCACGGGGGCGTGGTGTGGTACCAGATGCGGCTGAAGTTTTAAAAAAAGCCTTCCCCCTCTTGGGGCAAGGCGGCATTGTGCAACGCGAAATGACGGAAGAGGGGAACTGTCGGCTGATGGCTCCTCTCATCTTTTTTAGAAAAAAGGCAACAAAAAATCCCGGGAACCGAAGTTCCCGGGAATCTTTTGGAGGTGACGACCAGATTTGAACTGGTGGATGAGGGTTTTGCAGACCCTT
>OGCN01004120.1_pt1 | contig 12932 bp, 10 predicted proteins | sample 1570181 | NCBI WGS metagenome assembly OGCN01 (sample SAMEA4370584, study PRJEB24528) | human gut metagenome | reverse complement strand
TATCAGGTGCTGCGCTTCGGCTTTGGCCCGGCCAAGATCTTCCGGCTGGCAAAGGCCGCCTTTGCAGGCCGCCCCGAATACCCCGACAACGTGCTGTACAAGTGGCTGCGCAACTTCTACTGGCGGTTCTTCGCCCAGCAGTTCAAGCGCAGCTGCCTGCCGGACGGCCCCAAGGTGGGCAGCGTGACCCTTTCGCCCCGCGGCGACTGGCGCATGCCCAGCGACGCCTGTGCCGCCCTCTGGCTCGCCGAACTGGAACAGCTTTCGATCAAGGACTGACACATGAAACACAAAAAACTGCTGATCAATCTTCTGTTTGCCGCCGTCGTTCTGGCCATTGCCGCCGTTCTGCTGCTGGTGCGCAGTGCACACAGCAGCGGTTCCAAGCTGCGGGCCGAACTGATCTACGGTGACAACAACACCACCATGAACCTTCCGCTGGACAAGAACGATACCTATGACGTAGACACCGGGTACTACACGGTGCACATCGAGGTCAAGGACGGTGCCGCCCGCTTTGTGGACTCCCCCTGCCCGGACCACATCTGTGAGGGCTTCGGCTGGCTGTCCAACGAAGACCAGACCGCCACCTGCCTGCCCGCCCGCGCGGTGCTGACCATCGTGCCGGCCGACTGAGCCTTGCGCTCAAAAGGAGATTTCCTATGAAGGATGATTCCAACCGTTCCCTGCGGCGTGTGAACCGCAAGGGCCGCAGTGCGGCAGACCGCACCGTGGAAGTGGACAGCTCCGCTTTTTTTGCGGAGGACCCGTCCCCCACGCCTCCGCCCCGGAAAAAGCCCAATTCCTCTGCCCCGCGCCGCAGCGGTGCCCCGGCACAGGCTGCCGCCGCTGCACCCTCGAAATTCGGCAAGATCCTGCTGACAGTGCAGGGCATCCTCAGCGTGGCTTCGCTGGTGCAGCTGTGGCGCACCCAGATGCTGCCCGTGTTGTATCTGGTCATTCTGGCCGCCCTGCTGCTCCTGCTCTGGCTGCTGGTCAAGCGCTGTCAGGAGTACAATGTGCCCGGCAAGGTGTCCCGGGTGTTCTCGGTGTTCCTGTGCGCCTGCATGGCGCTGGGCTGTGTCTGGGCCCAGCAGGGTCTGACCGCGCTGGACAACATGACCAACGGTCTGCTCACCGGTGCCGAGGCCAACAAGATCACCAAGGAGCCTTTCGTTATCTACCTCAGCGGCGTGGACACCCGTGGTGAACTGACCGAAAAAGCCCGCAGCGACGTGAACATTCTGGCTGTGGTGAATCCCCAGACCAAGCAGGTGGCGCTGATCAACACGCCCCGCGACTACTATGTGGATCTGGCCGGCACCAACAGCAAGGACAAGCTGACCCACGCCGGTCTGTACGGCGTGGAGACCAGCATGGCTACCTTGGGCAACCTGTACGGCGTCTCGGTGGACCACTATATTCGCATCAACTTTGCGGGCTTCATCAATATCGTGGACGCCCTGGGCGGCGTGGACGTGTATTCTGACCAGGCCTTCACCTCAGTGGGCAGCCCCGGCTACTACGACCCCACCACCTTTGCCGAAGGCTGGAACCATCTGGACGGTAAGTCCGCCCTGGCCTTTGCCCGGGAGCGCCACGCCTTTGCCTCCGGCGATATCCAGCGCGGCATCAACCAGATGAAGGTCATCGACGCCATGCTGAATAAGATCAAGTCCCCTGCCCTGCTCATGGGCTTTTCCAAGATCATGGACGCCGCTTCGGACTGCTTTGTCACCGATTTTTCGCAGGATCAGATCAGTGCGCTGGTGCGCATGCAGCTGAGCGATTTTGCCAACTGGGACATCCAGAGCTACACCGTTACCGGCTCGTCCGGCACCAGCACCCAGTGCTATTCCGCCAAGGGCCAGAAGCTCTATGTCATGAAGCCGGATGAAGCCTCCGTCAGCAAGGCCAAAGAGATGATCACGACCGTGCTGGGCGGTGAGGGCACTGTGAGCGACACCACCCAGACCCCGGAAAAGACCGACATCTTTACCCCCACCACCGACCCGAACGCCGCTGCTTCCATTCCGGAAGAACCGGCGGAAAGCGTCATCGTGGAGGAGCCCGCTGAGAGCGTGCCGGAAGAGACCCCGGCCGAAACGCCTGCTGAGCAGCCTGCAGAACAGCCTGCCGACACCCAGCCCCAGGAGCCGGAGACTCCGGCCGACAGCGGCACCAGTGACGGCAGCACCGAAGCTCCGTCCATCTCCCTGCCCACGCAGGAAGAGGTGGAACAGGCTGCATCCTCGCTGTACAACGCAGCATCCACCATTCTGGATGCCATCTACAATGCAGCGTCCCAGAACGACGCCGCCTGATTTCCCACAACCGCAACGAGGCCCCGGAGGGCAGAACCCCCGGGGCCTCGTTTTTTCGTTGTCAGGATCTTATGCCTTGATCTCGTTCCACACGCTGTGGCCGTCCAGGCTGGAGGCATCCACGCCCAGATACTCGCAGATGGTCTGGGCAATGGTTCCGAAGCAGAGCTTCGTGCCCAGGTCCACACCGGGCTTCACGCCCTTGCCGCAGACCAGGTACGGCACATACTCGCGGGTATGGTCGGTGGTCTTGGTGTAGGAGGGGTCGCAGCCGTGGTCGGCGGTGACCATCAGGATGTCGCCCTCCCGCATACCGGGGATGAAGTCGGCCACGAACTTGTCGAACTCGGTGGCGGCGGCAGCATAGCCTGCCACGTCGCGGCGGTGGCCGTACAGCATGTCAAAGTCCACCAGGTTCACAAAGGCCAGGCCCTCAAAGTCGCGGGTCTGCAGGGCCTTGGTGAAGGCAATGCCGTTGGTGTTGCCGGTGGTCTTGATTTTCTCGGTCACGCCCTCGCCATCAAAGATATCGAAGATCTTGCCCACGGCGATGACGTCCTTGCCGGCGTTCTTCAGCAGGTCCAGCATGGTGGCGCGGGGCGGCTTCAGGCTCAGGTCGTGGCGGTTGGTGGTGCGGTAGAAGGTATCGGCGGTGCGGCCCAGGAAGGGGCGGGCAATGACGCGGCCCACGCCATACTCGCCCTTGAGCATCTCGCGGGCGATCTCGCAGTAACGGTACAGCTCGTGCACCGGCACCAGCTCTTCGTTGGCGGCCACCTGGAACACGCTGTCGGCACTGGTGTAGACGATGAGGGCGTTTTCCTTCATGGCCTGCTCGCCGTAGTCCTTCAGCACCTGGGTGCCGGAATAGGGCTTATTGCAGAGCACCTTGTGGCCGGTTTTTTCCTCAAACTCGTGGATGAGCTCTGCGGGGAAGCCCTCCGGGAAGGTGGGCAGCGGCTTCGGGCTCACCACACCGGCGATCTCCCAGTGGCCGATGGTGGTGTCCTTGCCCATGCTCTGCTCCTGCAGGCGGGCAAAGGAACCGGTGGGAGCGGTGGTCTTTTCCCCGGCGGTCACACCGTCGATGTTGAACAGGCCCAGCTTTTGCAGGTTGGGGCAGTTGAAGTTGGGATGCTTTGCAATGGCACCCAGCGTGTTGGTGCCCTCGTCGCCAAAAGCGGCGGCATCCGGCTCGGCGCCGATGCCAAAGCTGTCGAGCACGATCAGAAAGACACGTTTTTCCATCTTGGTTTTCTCCATTTCTTCCGGGTCAGCCCGGATAAGTGACACTTTTACCTGCCACCATTATAAGCAAAAACAGGCCCGTTTGCAAGGGCTGTCTTTCCATGCTGCACAGCTGTCCTGACGGGCAGGATCTTAGCCATTTCTTTAACGATTTCTCTGTGCAAAATCCGCAAAATTACCGCGTCCCTGCGTCAAGCATCTGTTCAAACCTCCCGGTATGCAAAAAAGTTGTATTCATCCTGAGATTTCACTTGCTCTCTTGTCAGAAAGCGATTATAATAGTAGTTGGTAAAGTTTTGGATTTTCACTTTACCGTACATTCCAACCCACAGCACGGGGAGTTTTCCCTGTTGGTCGTGTGCGCGGGCCGTTCTGCATGACAGCAGACAGCTTGCTGCAAAATAAATGAGAGAGTGAGAACGTAGACGGAGGTATTTTGAATGAGAAAAACGAAAATTATCTGCACCCTGGGCCCTTCCACCGACAAGGACGGCGTCCTGCGTGAACTGATCGCCAACGGCATGAATGTTGCCCGCTTCAACTTCTCCCATGGCTCCCACGAGGAGCACAAGGGCCGTCTGGACCTGCTCAAGTCCCTGCGCGAGGAGCTGGGCAAGCCCGTGGCTGCTCTGCTGGACACCAAAGGCCCTGAGATCCGCCTGAAGGACTTCAAGAACGGCACCGAGATGCTGGAAGCCGGCCAGACCTTCACCCTGACCACCCGCGATGTGGAGGGCACCAAGGAGATCTGCTCCATCACCTATAAGGATCTGCCTCAGGACGTGGCCCCCGGCGGCACCATCATGCTGGATGACGGCCTGATCAAACTGCAGATCCAGACCGTGAACGATACCGACATCGTCTGCACTGTGCTGAACAACGGCAAGATCAAGAACAAGAAGGGCGTCAACGTGCCCGGTGTGCATCTGTCCATGCCGTATATGAGCCAGCGCGATAAGGACGATATCATCTTCGGCATCGAGCAGGGCTTTGATTTCATCGCTGCTTCCTTTGTGCGCACCGCACAGGACGTGTACGAGATCCGCAACCTGCTGAACGAGTACGACTCCAACATCCGCATCATCGCTAAGATCGAGAACCGTGAGGGTGTGAACAACATCGACAGCATCCTGGCTGCCGCCGACGCCGTCATGGTGGCCCGCGGCGACCTGGGCGTCGAGATCGACTTTACCGAGCTGCCCGGCATCCAGAAGAACATCATCGAGCGTTCCTTCTCCTTCGGCAAGCCCATCGTCACCGCTACCCAGATGCTGGACAGCATGATGGTGAACCCCCGCCCCACCCGCGCCGAGATCTCGGACGTGGCAAACGCCATCTACGACGGCACCTCTGCCATCATGCTGTCCGGTGAGACCGCTGCCGGTGCCTACCCCGTGGAGGCCCTTAAGACCATGTCCGCCATCGCCGAGCGTACCGAGACCGAGAACCATGCCCGCGTGGAGTACCTGACCGAGGCCACCAACGGCAAGATCAGCGTGAGCGATGCGACCGCACACGCCGCCTGCCTGACCGCCAAGGACGTGAACGCCGCTGCCATCGTCACCGTGTCCGAGTCCGGCACCACTGCCCGCCTGCTGAGCAAGTACCGCCCGCAGCAGCCCATCATCGCCTGCGTCATGAAGGAGCAGGTGCAGCGTCAGCTGTCCCTGAGCTGGGGCATCACCTCCCTGATGATGCCTCTGGCGCACAGCACCGACGAGCTGATCGAAATGTCCACCGCTCTGGCCAAGGAAAACGGCTTCCTGCACAACGGTGAGCTGGCCGTGGTGACCGCCGGCGTGCCCGTGGGCATTTCCGGCACCACCAACATGATCAAGATCCACATGGTGGGCAACTGCCTGGCCACCGGTGTGGGCGTCGGCCCGGAGAACGCCGAGGTGTCCAACGCCACCGGCAAGGCCTGCGTGTGCCGCACCCTGGACGAGGTGCGTGCCAAGTTCAAGCCCGGCATGGTGCTGGTGGTGCCTTCCACCAGCAACGAGATGCTGAACTATGTGCGCGACGCCGCCGCTCTGGTGGTGGAGGAGCCCGGCCTGAACAGCCATGCCGCCATTGCCGGCAAGGCTCTGCTCAAGCCCACCGTCGTGGGTGCCGTGGGTGCTACCTCTCACATCCGTGACGGCCTGATGATCGCTGTGGACTGCGCACACGGCAGCGTGCAGCGCCTGCAGGCCTGAGAAAGAGGGCGACACAATGGAACGCATTGCGAGCTTCTGTGTTGACCATACCAAGCTGGACCGGGGCATGTACCTGAGCCGTCAGGACGGCGACGTGCTCACTTGGGACATCCGCATGAAGAAGCCCAACCAGGGCGATTACTTGTCCACGGCCGCTGCCCACACGCTGGAGCACCTGTTTGCCACCTACGCACGCAATAGTGCCTTTCAGGATGGTGTGATCTATGTGGGCCCCATGGGCTGCCGCACCGGCTTTTACCTGCTGACCCGCGGCCTGACCCCTGCGCAGGCTTTGGAGCTGACCGTGGAGTCCTTCCGCTTTATGGCCGCCTTTGAGGGTGCCGTGCCCGGTGCCAGCGAAGTGGAGTGCGGCAACTACCGCGACATGGATCTGCCTGCTGCCAAGGCCGAGGCTGCTGCCATGCTGCCGGTTCTGGAAGCCCTGACCGCTGACCGTCTGCACTACTGAGCCTCTGTGCCGGAACTCTAGACAAACAACAAAACCCGGAACTTCCTGTCAGACAGGAAGTTCCGGGTTTTTGATTTTGTTCGGTTTATTCGTCCGGGTCGCCGCGCTCGGGCATGGTGCGCAGCTCCCGCACCAGCATGGCGCGCAGCTGGTACTGATGCTGCTCGGACGCAAGGTCGGCTCCGGCATGCAGCTCCACCTCCGGTGCCCGCCCATCGTCCGTGTACAGCGGCACCGTGACCACGGCCTGGGTGCCCTTTTCCGGGGCACACTCCACGCTCAGCCCCCAGCCCATGCGGCGGCAGCACTCGCGGCAAAGCAGCAGCCCCAGCTGAGCCCCGCCCAGAAAGCTGCGCCGGTTTTCCAGCCAGGCTTCCTGGCTGCCCTCCGGCAGACCGCAGCCATTGTCCCGCACAGTCAGCTGCCACATGGTCTCGCTGCGGCGCAGCAGGATCCTCACCGTGCCGCCCTCGCGGCAGGCACGCAGGGCGTTGGACAGCAGATGCAGACACAGCAGCTCCACATCATCCCGGTCGGCCAGCACACGGCAGGTCGTCCAGCCGCCGTAGTCCAGCTCCAGGGTGACTCCCAGCTGCGCACGCACCATGTCGGCCTGGGCCGCCACCTGCTGCAGCAGCTCGCACAGATCCAGCGGGTAAAGCTTAGGCGGCTGCCCGGCACGCAGAAATTCCAGCGCAGACAGCAGTTCGTTGATGGTCCGTTCCAGCTTGGCCGTGGCCGCGCTGATGTCGCTGACTGCCTGCAGGGACTGGGCGTCTGCCCCCACGCGGGCCAGATGCTGCTCCAGATACTCGCAGTTGCGCCCGATCAGCCCCAGCGAATGGAAGCAGGCATCCTCCACCGCCTGCTGCGGGATGGCCTGCGCCGTCAGCTCCTGCGCTGTATTCTGCTGTGCCTGCTCCATTGCTACCGCCTCCAAGACTGTGTGCGTTATTCCCTGCTCTTCTGCTGGATGAGATACCGTTTGATTGCATAGATCAGCTTGCCCGTAGTGGGCTTTTCCGCTTCAAAGCCGCTTTCAGCCTTGAACTGCGTCCAGCCCTCGGCCGGTTTTGCTTCCAGCTGGTCGATCATGCGCCGGATGCCGCTGTCCACGGCCGAGACCGAAACACCGTACTGCTCACTGACCGCCTGCAGGATCTCCTTGCGGATGGCCAGCTTCTGCGAGGTGCCGTAGACCACGCCCACCGCACTGGTCAGATAGCTGCAATTAATGTCCGGGATGCGGATGCCCCAGCTGTGGTACAGCTGCTGGCACTGCTGCTCGGTGCGCTGCCACTGCTGGCCCGGCATCCGGTACAGCTCCCGCAGCAGGTTCTTGAGCTCCATGCGCTCCACGCAGCAACAGCTGCCGGAGTCCTCCATGCGCAGTGCCGAGCTGTTCTTGCGTCGGCCCTCGTCGAACAGCATCAGCAGCGGCTTGTGCTCCAGCTTGCGCAGTTCCATCATGAACTCGATGCTGCTCATATCCTCCATCTGGCTGCACAGCACCACGATGTCAAAATTGTGGCCCTGCTGCAGCTCCTGCAGCAGTTTGTGTCCGTTCAGAAAGCAGGTACAGGCCAGCACTGGGTTCTGTTCTTCCAGATAGTTTTTCTGTACCCGAAGCTCCTTGCGGTCATAGCTTGCAAGGGCGACCTGCAGCACATCTGCCGTCCGCTCATTGTCCACGCCACGCGCCGCCTTCCTGTTCGGTCTGCTGTGCCGCATCCAGCTCTGCCACCACGTCCTGCCAGATCTCCGGCTGAACGCCATTCTCACACAGATATTGCAAAACACGGTAGCCAAGCTCCGGTGCAACGGCCATATACTTGCTGTCCATGCGCTGGCTGCTGCCGGTACGGCAAAGCGTCAGGCGACAGCCGGTTTCGCCGTCCGGGTCAAGGGAGTAAACCAGCGTATATGCCTGCTGCAACCCGGCGATGGCAGAAAACTGCCGGACCATGGGTGAAAACGTACGTTCCATAGAAATTCCTCCTTGCTACAAGGCATTGCGACGTTTTTAGTGCATTTCCTTGTTTTTCCTTTTTTATTGTATGGAGCAGGAAGGAACCATTCAACCCTGAAAAAGTGTCTAAAAGTGTCAGGCTGTTTTTCTGTTCGATTTTGCGTCGTGTTGTTTTGCTTTCCGACGTTTTTACAAATCATGCTGCCTGTGCCGCACCGTATTTTCATCGTTCCGGATGGTTTGCACGGCTTTTTTCAGTACCCTTACAATAACACGAACACCGCAGGATTGCAACCCCTGCCGCCGGGTTGGGAAAATTTTCCTCTCTGACCCGGCCGGAACAGAGAATTTCTGCTTCCGCTTCCGGAAACACTTTCTTTTCCATACACAGTTTTTTCATATAGATTTGCTAAAATCATCTCGATTCTTCTGTGTAGTCTGCGCGCCTTTTGGCCCGCAGCGGCACAGCTGTCCGTTCCTCACCTCTCCGGCCCCGGCCGGAACCTTTTCCCCAGAAAGGCACACACATGCTACAAATCAAACAGATCTGCAAACAGTACAAGACCGGCGATCTCGTGCAAAATGCGCTGAACAATGTCAGCCTGAACCTGCGTGATAACGAATTCGTCGCCATCCTCGGCCCCAGCGGCTCCGGCAAAACTACCCTGCTGAACATTATCGGCGGTCTGGACCGGTATGACAGCGGCGATTTGATCATCAACGGCATCTCCACCAAAAAGTACACCGACCGCGACTGGGACTCCTACCGCAACCACACCATCGGCTTTGTGTTCCAGAGCTACAACCTCATCCCCCACCAGACCGTGCTGGCCAACGTGGAGCTGGCCCTTACCATCTCCGGCATTTCCGGGGCCGAGCGCCGCCGCCGCGCCACCGAGGCACTGGAGGAAGTGGGTCTGGGCAACCAGCTGCACAAGCACCCCAGCGAGATGTCCGGCGGCCAGATGCAGCGTGTGGCCATTGCCCGTGCACTGGTGAATAACCCCGACATCCTGCTGGCCGACGAGCCCACCGGTGCACTGGACAGTGAAACCAGCATCCAGGTCATGGAACTGCTCAAGGAGGTGGCCCGGGACCGTCTGGTGGTCATGGTCACCCATAACCCGGAGCTGGCCGAGCGCTACGCCACCCGCATCGTGACCCTGAAGGACGGCGTCATCCGCTCCGACACCATGCCCTATGAGCCGGACACCCAGACCCTTGCGGCCCCCGTGCACAAGAACATGGGCCGCTCGTCCATGTCGGTGCTCACCTCGCTGACCCTCAGCTTCAACAACCTGCGCACCAAAAAAGCACGCACTCTGCTCACTGCCTTTGCCGGTTCCATCGGCATCATCGGCATTGCGCTGATCATCTCCCTGTCCACCGGTGTCAACAACTACATTGACGACATGGAGCGCTCCACCCTGTCGGAGTACCCGCTGCAGATCATGAGCAGCGGCATGGACTTTACTTCCATGCTCTCTTCCCGCGTTCCGTCGGACAGCTCCCAGAGCACCACTCAGGAAGAAGACATGGTGCCGGTGCGCCAGCTGCTCTCGCAGATGGTGTCGGGCATCACCACCAACGACCTCAAGTCCCTCAAGCAGTATCTGGAGACCACCGACACCACCGTTGCCGACAATGCCACCGCCGTGGAGTATGCCTATAATGTGTCGCCCCAGATCTACCGGCAGGACCCCGACGGCAGCATCCGGCAGGTGAACCCGGATTCCTCCCTGTCCTCGCTGGGCATCAGCTCCGAGACCTCTTCCAACAACATCATGTCTTCCATGATGAACACCAGTGTGTTCTCGGAACTGCCCCAGACCCCGGAGCTGTATGCATCCCAGTACGACGTCAAGGCCGGCCGCTGGCCGGAAGCCTACAACGAATGCGTGCTGGTGCTGGACGCCACCGGCAGCGTGACCGACTACGCCCTGTACGCGCTGGGCATGCGGGACAACGCCGAGCTGGACAAGATGATCCAGCAGTTTGCCCAGAACCAGAACGTAGACGTGCCGGATGACTTCAAGACCTATTCCTATTCCGATTTTCTAGGCAAGCAGTTCAAGCTCATCAACAGCTCCGACCGCTATGTCTACGACGAGACCTACAGCTTGTGGCGCGATAAATCGGATGACACCGACTATATGAAGCAGGTGGTGGCCAACGGCACCGACCTGACCATCGTGGGCGTGGTGCAGCCCGCCGAGGATTCTTCTGCTGCCATGCTGTCCTCCGGCATCGGCTACACCCACGACCTCACCCTGCACGTCATCGAGCAGGCCAAATCCAGCGCCATCGTGCAGCAGCAGATGGCCGACCCCCAGATCAATGTGTTCACCGGCGAGGAGTTCGGTACCGGCAACGGCACTTCCTTCGATATGTCCTCCATGTTCTCGGTGGACACCGATACGCTGAAGAACGCTTTCCAGTTTGACACCAGCGCCCTGAAGTTTGACCTGAGCGGCGCCTTTGATCTGAGCGCCGGCTCCTTCGACCTCTCTTCCCTGCTGGATCCGGACAACTTCTCACTGGACCTGGGCGACCTGCCGCAGCCGGACATGGATATGAGCAGCGTGTTTGAGAACATGGATCTGTCCATCTCCCCGGAGGCCCTGCAGAATATGATGCAGAAGATCCTGAACGGCTACAAGGACTATGTGGTGGGCAACGGCATCCTGAATCTGGACAAGATCAGCTTCTCCGCCTATATGCAGACCGAGCAGTTCCAGCAGCTGCTGGCCAACTCCATGAGTGAACTGCTGGCCGACGCCAACCTGCAGGAGCAGTTCTCCGCCGCCATGCAGACCGTGATGGAGAGCTACTCTGCCCAGATCAGCCAGGCCCTGCAGAGCCAGCTGAGCACCGCCATGAATACGGCCATGCAGCAGATGGGCACCCGGATCAGCCAGCAGATGGAAAGCGCCATCCAGAAGAACATTGCCCAGCTGGGCAGCCAGATGGAAAATGCCCTGAAGATCGACGCCAGCGCCTTCCAGAATGCCATCCACATGAACATGACGCAGGAAGAGCTGGCTGAACTGATGAAGTCCTCCATGCTGTCCTCCACCTCCACCTACGACGGCAACCTGCAGAGCCTGGGCTACGCCGACCTCGATGACCCCAGCACCATTTCCATCTACCCGAAGGACTTTGACTGCAAGGCCCTGATCGTGGATGCACTGGACGCCTACAATGCCTCCGCCGAGGCAAATGGCGAGGATGACAAGGTGGTGCGCTACACCGATGTGGTGGGCACCCTGATGACCTCGGTGACCAAGATCATCAACATGATCAGCAACATGCTGGTGGCCTTTGTGTCCATCTCGCTGGTGGTGTCCTCCATCATGATCGGCGTCATCACCTATATCAGCGTGCTGGAGCGCCGCAAGGAGATCGGCATCCTGCGTGCCATCGGCGCGTCCAAGCGCAACATCTCGGAGGTATTCAACGCCGAGACCTTCATCATCGGTCTGTGCTCCGGCTGTATGGGCGTGGGCCTGAGCCTGATTCTGCTGATCCCCGGCAACATGCTCATCCACTCCATTGCCGACAGTGCCTCGGTCACGGCAGCCCTGCCGCTGCAGGCTGCACTGGTGCTGATTGCACTGGCCACACTGCTCACCATTCTGGGCGGCCTGATCCCCGCCAAGAGCGCCTCCAAGTGCGACCCCGTCAAGGCCCTGCGCTCGGAGTGATTCCCGGCAGACAAAGCACAAGCGGACGGTTCCCCGATCGGGCAGCCGCCCGCTTTTTGCATTGCGGCGCATCTTGTGCTAAAATAAGAAAAAACACAAAGGAGCCTTTTTCCATGCCCAACATCATTGAGATCACTGATTTTTCCGCGCCGGAGCTGGACGTCTACGCCCGCCTGACCCAGGCCCAGCTGCGCAATCGACTGGAGCCGGAAAAGGGCGTTTTTATTGCCGAGAGCCCCAAGGTGATCGCGCGGGCGCTGGATGCCGGCTACCAGCCGCTGTCCCTGCTCATGGAACGCAAACAGATCACCGGCCCGGCCCAGGACATCCTGACCCGCTGCGGGGACGCCCCGGTATACACGGCCGACCGCGAGATGCTGGCCCGCCTGACCGGCTACGAACTGACCCGCGGCGTGCTGTGCGCCTTCCGCCGCCCCGCGCCCCGCACAGTAGAGCAGGTATGCCGGGATGCCCGCCGGCTGGCTGTGCTGGAGGGCATCGTGGATTCCACCAACGTGGGTGCCATCTTCCGCAGTGCTGCCGCATTGAACATGGATGCGGTGCTCATCACGCCCTCCTGCTGCGACCCGCTGTGCCGCCGGGCGGTGCGCGTGAGCATGGGTACGGTGTTCCAGGTGCCCTGGGCGCAGATCGGCACCACCCCCGCCGACTGGCCGGAACACGGCATGGCACAGCTGCACGCTCTGGGCTTCAAGACCGCTGCCATGGCCCTGAGCGACCGTTCGGTGAGCATCGACGACAACGCCCTTGCCGCTGAGCCCAAACTGGCCATTGTGCTGGGCACCGAGGGCGACGGCCTGGCCCACAGCACCATCGCCGCCTGCGACTATACCGTGAAGATCCCCATGTCCCATGGGGTAGACTCGCTGAACGTAGCCGCTGCCAGTGCCGTCGCCTTCTGGCAGCTGGGCCGTACCTGACACAATCCGCTTGACAAATCTCCTGATTCGAGTTACACTTACAGGGTCATCTGGTATGGGCCTGTAGCTCAGTTGGGAG
>OGCN01004118.1_pt1 | contig 12943 bp, 10 predicted proteins | sample 1570181 | NCBI WGS metagenome assembly OGCN01 (sample SAMEA4370584, study PRJEB24528) | human gut metagenome | reverse complement strand
CACGATCTTGCGACCACAGGCACCTGAAGCCTGCGCGTCTGCCAATTCCGCCACTTCTGCATTTGATATAATCAGTCGAACTCGCCGACTGCCTGATTATAATAACCTATGAGGGCTGAAATGTCAAGAGTAAAATCAAAAATAGTTTTAATTTTTTGGTTTGTCTTTTCAACTGCAACAATTTACCAAAGAAAAGTTTTTGAGTACAACTGAATTATTTTTAGTGTCGGAATCTGTTGAAAAAACAAAACTCTTATGATACAATCTTGAAGATTTAGATAAAAAGCAGAAAGGGAGATTATATGAAAGCATTTCTGATATTAGAAGACGGCCATGTGTTTAAGGGAACCAGTATCGGTTCAACAAGAGAAGTCATCAGTGAGATTGTTTTTAATACTTCCATGACAGGATATCTCGAAGTAATGACTGACCCATCGTATGCAGGACAGGCGGTCTGCATGACTTATCCTCTGATTGGCAATTATGGTATCTGTTATGAGGACCAGGAGTCCAGGAAGCCCTGGATCGATGGTTTTATTGTTCGTGAATTATCCCGTATCCCAAGCAACTTCAGAAGCGTGGATACGATCCAGCATTTTCTTGAAAAACATGATATACCGGGTATCGCAGGTATTGACACCCGTGCTCTTACCAAAATTCTTCGTGAAAAAGGTACCATGAATGGTATGATCACAGTCAACGAAAACTACAACTTAGATGAAATAATCCCCCGCTTAAAAGCATATACAACTGGAAAAGTAGTCGAGAAAGTTACCTGCCGTGAGAAGGACGTTCTCAAGGGCAATGGACCCAAAGTAGCTCTCATGGACTTCGGCGCGAAGCGCAATATCGCCCGTTCCCTGAATGAGAGAGGCTGCCAGGTAACCATCTATCCGGCACTTACACCGGCAGAAGAGATCCTTGCGGACAACCCGGACGGAATCATGCTCAGCAATGGTCCTGGAGACCCGAAGGAGTGTACTACTATAATAGAAGAAATCCGTAAGCTGTATGAATCTGATGTGCCGATCTTTGCGATCTGCCTCGGACATCAGCTGATGGCACTTGCAACAGGCGGAGATACACACAAGATGAAATATGGACACAGAGGCGGCAATCATCCGGTCAAGGATCTTGCGACAGGACGTGTTTACATTTCCTCACAGAACCATGGATATGTTGTTGACTCAGATATCCTGGAGCAGAAGGGAATCGCGAAACCTGCTTTTGTCAATGTAAACGACGGTACCAACGAAGGTATGGCTTACATCGGCAAAAACATCTTTACCGTACAGTTTCATCCGGAAGCCTGCCCTGGACCGCAGGATTCCAGCTACCTGTTTGACAGATTTATGGAAATGATGGGAGGAACAGATCATGCCGAGAAATAAAGATATCCACAAAGTTCTTGTAATTGGCTCCGGTCCGATTATCATCGGTCAGGCAGCAGAATTCGACTATGCAGGTACACAGGCATGCCGCTCTCTCAAGGAAGAAGGCATGGAAGTAGTTCTTCTGAACTCCAACCCTGCAACCATTATGACAGACAAAGATATCGCGGACAAAGTTTACATCGAGCCGCTTACTGTAGAAGTTGTAGAACAGCTCATCCTCAAGGAGAAACCGGACAGCGTCCTTCCGACACTTGGAGGACAGGCAGGTCTGAACCTTGCAATGGAACTTGAAGAAAAGGGATTCCTCAAGGAGCATAATGTACGTCTGATCGGAACCACAGCCGAGACCATCAAGAAGGCTGAGGATCGTCAGGAATTCAAGGACACCATGGAAAAGATTGGCGAGCCGGTCGCAGCTTCCAAGGTCGTAACAACCGTAGAAGATGGTGTCGCATTTACCAGAACCATCGGTTATCCGGTCGTTCTCCGTCCTGCTTACACCCTTGGCGGAAGCGGCGGCGGTATTGCCAACAACGAATATGAACTGAGAGAGATCCTCGAGAACGGACTCAGACTTTCCCGTGTAGGAGAAGTTCTGGTAGAACGCTGCATCGCAGGATGGAAAGAAATTGAATACGAAGTAATGCGTGACAGTGCAGGAAACTGCATCACAGTCTGCAACATGGAAAACATCGATCCGGTTGGTGTCCATACCGGTGACTCCATCGTAGTCGCACCGTCCCAGACACTTGGAGACAAGGAATATCAGATGCTCCGTACTTCCGCTCTGAACATCATCACAGAGCTTGGTATCACAGGTGGATGTAACGTACAGTACGCCCTTCATCCGGAGAGCTTCGAGTACTGTGTTATCGAGGTAAACCCTCGTGTAAGCCGTTCTTCCGCACTGGCAAGTAAGGCAACCGGTTACCCGATCGCCAAAGTTGCAGCAAAGATCGCTCTTGGATATACCCTCGATGAGATCCCGAATGCGATCACAGGCAAGACATACGCAAGTTTCGAGCCGATGCTTGACTACTGTGTAGTCAAGATCCCGAGACTTCCATTTGATAAATTCATCACAGCTAAGAGAACACTGACTACTCAGATGAAAGCTACCGGTGAGGTTATGAGTATCTGCCATAACTTTGAGGGTGCACTCATGAAAGCTATCCGTTCTCTGGAGCAGCACGTGGACAGCCTGATGTCCTACGATTTTACAGGACTTGATGAAGACGAGCTGATCGACGAGCTGGCAGTTGTAGATGACCGCCGTATCTGGAAGATCGCAGAAGCGATCCGCAGAGATATTTCCAAGGAATACATCCACAGGATCACCAAGATCGACAGATGGTTCATCGACAAGATCGCGATCCTGGTAGAGATGGAACAGGCACTCAGGACCCAGCCGCTGACAGAAGAACTTCTTCTTGAGGCGAAACGCATGGAATTCCCGGACTACGTGATCGCAGACCTCTGCGGAAGAACAGAGGCAGACATCAAGGCTCTCCGTCAGGGCTACAAGATCACAGCCGCATACAAGATGGTAGATACCTGTGCTGCTGAGTTTGCAGCCGCAACACCATATTACTACTCTGTATATGGCGGACCGGACACAGAAAACGAAGCCGTAGCTACCCATGATAAGAAAAAAGTCCTCGTCCTTGGTTCCGGACCGATCCGTATCGGACAAGGTATCGAGTTCGATTTCTGCTCCGTACATTGTACCTGGGCATTCAAAAAAGAGGGCTACGAGACGATCATCGTAAACAACAACCCGGAAACAGTCAGCACCGACTTCGATATCGCAGACAAACTGTACTTCGAGCCGCTGACACCGGAAGATGTGGAAAACATCGTAAATATCGAGAAACCGGACGGAGCAGTTGTTCAGTTCGGTGGACAGACCGCGATCAAACTTACCGAAGCACTGATGAAAATGGGAGTCAAGATCCTCGGAACATCAGCAGAGGATGTTGACGCGGCAGAGGACCGTGAGCTCTTCGATGAGATCCTGGAGAAATGCCAGATCCCGAGACCGAAGGGACATACCGTATTTACCGCCGAAGAAGCCAAAAAAGCAGCCAACGAACTTGGCTATCCGGTACTTGTTCGTCCTTCCTATGTACTTGGTGGACAGGGCATGCGTATCGCAGTCAGTGATGAGGATGTAGAGGAATACATCGGAATCATCAACCAGATCGCACAGGAACACCCGATCCTGGTAGATAAGTACCTGATGGGTAAGGAGATTGAAGTTGATGCGGTATGCGATGGCGAGGATATCCTGATCCCTGGAATCATGGAGCACATCGAACGTGCAGGTATCCATTCCGGTGACAGTATCTCCGTATATCCGGCACAGACTATCAGCCAGAATGCAAAGAATACGATCGCAGAGTACACACGCCGTCTGGCACAGGCACTCCATGTAATCGGAATGATCAACATCCAGTTCATCGTCTGCGGCGAAGAAGTATATGTTATCGAAGTAAACCCACGTTCCAGCCGTACCGTACCTTACATCAGCAAGGTGACAGGAATCCCGATCGTGCCGCTGGCAACCAAGGTCATCCTCGGATACAAACTCAAAGATATGGGCTACGAACCGGGACTTCAGCCGGAGGCAAAACATATCGCGATTAAGATGCCGGTATTCTCCTTCGAGAAGATCCGCGGCGCAGATATCAGCCTTGGACCGGAAATGAAATCCACAGGTGAGTGCCTTGGTATTGCAGAGAACTTCAATGAAGCCCTCTACAAAGCCTTTATCGGAGCAGGGATCAAACTTCCGAAATACAAGAACATGATCATCACCGTCAAGGACGAAGACCATGAAGAAGTTGTTCCGATCGCAAGACGTTTCGAGGCTCTTGGATACCGCATTTACGCAACAAGAGGAACCGCCAAAGTCCTCAAAGAAAACGGAATCAAAGCGATCCGTACCAACAAACTGGAACAGCCTGCACCGAACCTTATGGACCTTATCCTCGGACATAAGATCGACGTTGTCATCGACACACCGCCGCAGGGTGTAGAACACCAGAAGGATGGTTTCGTGATCCGTCGAAACGCGATCGAGACAGGTGTCAATGTCCTTACCAGTCTGGATACAGCAGAAGCACTTGTAACCAGCCTTGAGAACACAGACCTTCATAACCTGACACTGATCGACATTGCAACGATCGCAAGCAGATAAATCAGATAAGACATAATAATTTACTGACCGGAGAGACAGACGATGTTTCTCCGGTCTTGTGTATTACAGGAAATCTAAACAAAAGTTAAACTTTGAACGAAAATGCATCGAAAGGTTTACGAACCACGGAAACTGTAATATACTGTATAAGTTCAGAGAAAAGTTCTGGATCAAAAATAAAAACAGAGAGGAAAAGAAACATGAGTGTTTTGGAGTTTATAAAAGTTGTGATCCTCGGCATCGTAGAGGGAATCACAGAATGGCTTCCGATCAGCAGTACCGGTCATATGATCCTGGTAGATGAATTTATCAAGATGGATATGGCCACAGAGTTCAAGGATTTTTTCCTGGTTGTCATTCAGTTGGGTGCGATCCTTGCGGTCGTAGTCCTGTACTGGGGGAAATTGTGGCCGTTCTACATAAGGCAGATCCCGAAGAAAAAGAAAGCGCAGCTTGCCCGCAAGAATCCGGTTGCCCGTATCGCGCTGACTTTTGTTGAGAAATTCTGTGATAAGGACAAATGGATCCTCTGGTTTAAGATCGTGGTAGCCTGCATCCCGACGATCGTGATCGCCCTTCCGTTCAATGATTTTATCGAAGAGAAATTCAACAACTATGTAGTCGTTGCGATCGCCCTGATCGTTTACGGTGTGATCTTTATCCTTGTTGAAAACTACAATAAGAGAAGAAAACCGACCTGTACTTCCCTTGAAGACTTAAGTTTTGCTACAGCGTTCAAGATTGGTATCTTTCAGGTACTGTCTGTAGTGCCGGGAACATCCCGTTCCGGTTCTACAATCATCGGTGGAATCCTTGTAGGAACCTCAAGAACAGTAGCAGCAGAATTTACCTTCTTCCTGGCGATCCCGGTTATGTTCGGAGCCAGCCTTCTGAAACTGGTAAAATTCGGCTTTGCCTTTACACCGGCTGAGATCCTGACACTGGTAACAGGCGTTGTGGTAGCTTTCTTTGTTTCTGTTATCGCGATCAAGTTCCTGATGGGTTACATCAAAAAGCACGATTTCAAGGCTTTTGGATGGTATCGAATCGTTCTCGGTATCCTTGTACTCGGATATTTTATCGGCAGAAATTTCCTTGGATAATTGCTTAATTTGACATTTAAGTAAATCCGTGGGATAATGAACGCGAAAAACAAGAGAGTTTTGACTGTAATTCGTTGCAGTTCAGAAAGGATGGTTGAAAACATGCATAAATCTAAATATATCGCTATGATCGCAGCGGCGGCTATGGCATTGACACTGGCCGGATGCGGAGGCAAGGGTGGAGAACTCATTGAAGTAACACCGACTCCGATGGCGACACCGACACCTACCGTTGTTCCGGCAACCGTAACACCACTTCCGACTTCCACACCGGCACCGAAGATGATCGGTACCAAGACAGCGCAGGCGAAGTTTATTTATCTGTCAAACAGTCTTCAGAGTGATATCCGTGAACTCTATCTGAGAACTTCCGGAAATGAAGACGGAGACTGGGGCAAGAACCTGATCTCTATGGAGTCTTCCATCAAGGCTGCTGAACAGGTGCAGATGTATTATGGCGGAGAGACTTCTTCCAGCACAACAGAGTCCGGAGACTCATCAGAGAGCACTTCTGACAGTACTTCTGCAAATTATGACATGAAGCTTGTCACAGCAGATGGAAACAGCTATGAGATTTATTCTGTAAACTTTGGAGATATGGAAAAAGCTTCTCTGATGCTTGACGACAGTACATCTTCTGTATACCTGCGTTATATGAGCCTTTCCACAAAGAAAGAAACAGATACAAGAGGAAATTCAGTGGAGACGAGTGACAGCAGTGATGAGAGTTCAGAGGACAATAGTTCCAGCGACAGTTCTTCCAGTGACAGCAGTTCCGACAGCAGTAGTGATTCCTATGATAACTCTTATGACAGCAACGACGACAGCAGTTATGACAGCTCCTATGATGATTCCAGCGACAGCAGTGATGATTATAATGACGGAAGCTATGATGACAGTTACGATGGCAGCTACGACGGCAGCTATGATGATAGTTCCTATGACGACGGTGGTTATGCTGACGAAGGCTATGACACAGACGAGTCCGGCAGTTCAGACTGGGATTATTAACAAAAAAGAATCTGCCCGCATCCTTAAATGGAGGGGCAGATTTTTTATGTACAAAAATATATATTCTTTATAAATAAGACAGTTCTCCGGTATGAGCCGTGTAATAACAGTTCTGACCGCGGAGTGCAGTCTTGAATTCGTCGGAACGGGTGATCTCGATGAGTGCCTGAAATCCGGGAGAATCCAGAGAAGAGGCCTCCATGACAAGATACATCGGAACTTTGAGAAGTGGAATAAAGTCCAGCTTTCCGGCGTTGAGAACGACAGCTTTTTCTCCGATCGCAGTATCACAGTGTCCGTCGATCACTGCAGCAACGGCAGAAAAGTCAGAAACGAATTCTTTCTGATATCCGGATATGGAAGAAGTAGGGATCTGCATTTTCTTAAGCTGTTTATCCAGATAGATCCGGCTGGTACTGCCTTTTTCACGGTTGGCAAGAATGATGTCCTTGCGGGTAAGATCCTGGATACCGGAAATGTCCTTGGGATTTCCTTCTTTAATATATAACCCAAGTGTAAATTCATAGAGTGTAAGCAGTGCAAGTGGGATTCCCGGCAGCAGAGGAGTGATATCTTCTGCAAAAACTCCGGCAGCAGCGGCATGTACTTTCCCGAAATAAAGAGAGTAAAGACCGTTGTAGCTGTTCATATGAGAATGAAGGATCGGCAGTCCCAGAGGATGTGCAGCCATCTGCCCCATCAGAAGCTCCATCACAGAAGGAGCCTGTCCACTGATGATAAGTCCGCTGGAATTAAGGAGATAATCCCTTTTGAGAAGAGAACTCTCCGGGCGGAAATCAGGAGAAGCAGGACGCTGTTCGGAATCAGAAACAGTTCCCTTGAGATATTCTGCAAGCTGTTCTTCGCTGATCCGAAGCTGCTTGCCGATCTTTGAGGAGGAAAGTTCCCCTCGTTTGATCAGCTCATATACCGTCGTCTTTTTGACCCTTAGTCTGTCTGCAACTTCCTGGGCGGTATAGAGTTTATTCATCAATACCAACCATAACGTTAGTAGCCTTGATCACTGCATAAGCGTCAGATCCTACTTCCAGTCCAAGTTCTTCTACTGCAGAGCAGGAAATTGTGGAAACGATGATGTTGCCGCCTCCGATGTCAAGAGTTACGATAGAGTTGACAGCTCCTGTTTTGATGTCGATTACTTTTCCTTTTAACTGATTGCGTGCACTTAATTTCATAAAATTTTTTCTCCTATAAAAATATTTTTGGGTTTTATTAACATTTTCTATCATAGCACAGGGCAAATCGTTTGACAAGAATAGCCACCTGAGATAAAATAAATAAAACATGGCAAAACCGAACAAAACAGAACAACAATAAACAAAAGGAGAAAAAATATGAAGAAAAAATTAGTTACAGTAATGCTTGCAGGTGTGCTGGCAGCAGGCATGAGCGCAGGAAGTGTACAGGCAGCAACAGCAGATGACGCAAGTGGAGATCTGTATGTATTTATCGCAGCAAGCCTTAACAACGCTATGGAAGTTATCCAGAAGGATTTCAACGAGGAATATCCGGATGTAAATATCCTTTTCAACGCAGACAGCTCAGGAACACTTCAGACACAGATCGAAGAAGGTTCCAGATGTGATATCTTCTTCTCAGCAGCAACCAAACAGATGGACGCTCTGGTAGACGAAGATCTCGCTAAGAAAGATTCCGTAGTAGATCTCCTTGAGAACAAAGTTGTTCTGATCAAACCAAAGGACGGAGAAACCAAGGTTACAGGATTTGAGAACATCACAGACGCAGCTAACATCGCTCTGGCAGGAGAGGATGTACCGGTTGGACAGTACTCCCGTGAGATCTTCAAGAACCTCGGAATCGAAGATGATGTAAACAAGATGGAGATCAACGAAGGTAAAAACGTAACAGACGTTCTCGCATCCGTCAGCGAAGGAAGTAACGAGATTGGTATCGTATACGCAACAGATGCAGCTTCCGTAGCAGATAAAGTTGACATCATCGCAGAAGCACCAGCTGGATCCCTTGAGACACCAGTTCTTTACCCGGTAGGACTGACAGAGGATGCAGAGGCATCTGAGTCCGAAGCAGCGGCAGCAGATGCATTCCTTGCATACCTTCAGACAGATGATGCTCTCAAAGTATTCGAAGAGTACGGATTCGCTCCATACACAGCAGAAGAAACAGCAGATGACGCTGAAGCAGAAGCAACAGAGGAAGCTGCCAACTAATATAAAAAATAAAAAGTCAGCAAAAGGGGCGGATCATAGTCTGCCCCTTTTTGCTGATAAAGGGGAAATAATACAATGATGGAATTTTTACAGGATATAAACTGGAGTCCCCTGTGGATATCCCTCAAGACAGGCGTAGTGGCAACTACGATCGCATTTTTTCTGGGAATTTTCTGTGCAAGAAAGATCATGAAACTCAAACCAGGTTCCAGAGCGGTTCTGGATGGGATCCTCACGATGCCGCTGGTTCTTCCACCGACAGTTGCAGGCTTCTTTCTCCTTTTGATCTTCAGCCTCAGACGCTCATTCGGTAAGTTCCTTCTCGAAAATTTTGACTTCAAAGTTGTACAGACCTGGAAAGGCTGCGTCATTGCAGCAGCAGTGATCGCATTTCCGCTGATGTACCGCAACGCCAGAGCTGCGTTTGAGCAGGTGGACGTAAACCTGATCTATGCAGGACAGACCCTGGGAATGAGCGACCGCAAGATCTTCTGGAAGGTCATCGTACCGGCAGCAGGTCCGGGAATCGCCTCCGGAACTGTACTTGCCTTTGCGAGAGCGATCGGAGAGTACGGTGCAACTTCCATGCTTGCAGGAAACATCCTCGGTAAGACAAGAACCGTTTCCGTAGCGATCGCAGCAGAAACCTCGGCAGGAAACTATGATGTTGCCGGTTTCTGGGTTGTGGTGATCGTGGTGATCTCATTCGCGATCGTGGCACTCATCAATATCGTCTCCGGCAGGGGAATGAAGAGCAGGAGGTGGATTTAATGGCCATCCATGTAGAAATAGAAAAAAGCTTTAAGGGATTTTCGCTGAAAACAGCATTCGACAGCAAAAGCTCCGCAACAGGGATCCTCGGAGCATCTGGAAGCGGCAAGAGCATGACCCTGCGCTGCATCGCCGGAATCGAGAAACCGGACAAGGGAAAGATCATCATCAACGGAAGAACTGTGTTTGACTCTGAAAAAAAGATCAATCTCAAACCACAGGAGAGAAGGATCGGCTACCTTTTTCAGAACTATGCCCTTTTCCCGACCATGACAGTAAAGGACAACATCAAATGCGGTTTCCGCGGAGAAAAAGGAATTCAGGATGCCAAAGTAGCAGACTTTGTTAAGAGATACCACCTCGACGGACTCGAAAACCGCTACCCATCCCAGCTCTCCGGCGGTCAGCAGCAGCGAGTAGCCCTCGCAAGAATGATGATCGGAGAACCAGAGGCGATCCTCCTCGACGAACCATTCTCCGCCCTCGACGGCTACCTCAAGGACACCCTCCAGAAAGACATGGAAGACTTCCTCAAACAATACCAGGGCGACATGATCATGGTAACACATAGCCGTGACGAAGCTTTCCGCTTCTGCAAAGAACTCATGCTCCTCAAAGACGGCAGAACCCTGACCTTCGGAGACACCAGGCACCTCTTCGAGCAGCCAGGCCTCCTCGAAGTAGCCCGCCTCACCGGCTGCAAAAACAATTCCAGGGCTCGTAAGCTGGGGGCTTACGAGATCGAGGCTCTGGATTGGGGTCTCAAACTCCACACCACCCAGGAAGTCCCGGATGACATTACGCATGTAGCTATCCGAGGGCACTGGATGCAGCCTGCCGATACCCCTGGCCAGAATACTGTTCCCTTCGAAGTTCAGGATTACATAGAAACTACCTTCGAACATCAGTATTTGGTTAAGTGTCCAAATGCGGACACAGACGCTGTTCTCTGGTGGATGCGACCTAAACCGAATTTTCAGTTGGACCCAAGAGCCAACTTACCTAAGTACCTGTACCTCCCACCCGAGCATCTGATGCTCCTGAAACCCTGAGGGGGAGCATCTCAAAGTTGCGAAGGCCGAAGCTCCCAAGCAGCGGACATTCGCAATCCGCATACGCTACTTGCTCATACACGCAATAAATTGCGTGTATACTCCCCCTACTTGGCCACGCCTGGTGCATCAAGACAGAACGGGTTGACGTCAACTTCTAAGGCTGTTTCGCTGCGCGAAAAGCGCGGAAACTTGAGTTCGTGATAGCTGGAGTTCCCGCGAGCACGCCGAAGGCGTGGTGTCGACGGGCCCGTAGTATGTGATACTGCGGAAGCATGTAGAACAATAGATACGTAGGATTAGTTAGTTTAAGGTGCAAATCTGAACCATACAGAAAAACCAACAACATAAATAAGCACAGACTCAGGGAGCAACCGTGCAAGTCTGCGCTTATATTTATACGGAAATTTTCTGACCTGAAACACCAGGAGAATTTTTCAAAGGGCTCCCCATAAGATAAATTTTCGTCCAACACTTAGCCCAGGGGTTGTCAGGGGACTGGCAAGTCCCTTGACGGTTTGGTTTCCTTGCAGAAAGGAACAGAAAACACCGTTTTCAGGGATTTGAGCGGTATCGCAGATACCCAGAAACAAGCATCGCAATTTTAAATGTCAAAGCATCCTCAAACGACCTCAAATCCAATCCAAACCGTTTCTGTATCTTTTCAAAACGATATACAAGTGTATTCCTATGCACATACAACTGCCTGGACGTCTCTGACAAATTCAAGTTATTTTCAAAGAACGTCCGTATTATATTCAAAGTCTCCCCATCAATCGCATCCAAAGATTCCCCATCGAAAATCTCTTCGATAAACATCTCACAAACTTCCTCCGGAAGCTGATAGATCAACCGTCCAATCCCAAGCTTCCGATACCCGAACACATTCCGTTCGGAATAAAAAATCTTCCCGATCTCCAGCGCCATCCGCGCTTCCTTATATGCGTTCGCGAGATCACGAAGCCCATTTGCTACATTACTATATGCAACCCACGCCTGCGTCATAGCCTCAGCACCAAGCATATCCACCAGCATATGCGCCGTAGCCTCCAGATTTTCATATGTCTCCGTAGAGACAAGCTCCCTCACGATAATGATCCCCTTATCATCCACCGACGTAATAAAATCATGTGTCCGCGCAGAAAAAATATTCCGGATCATAGTCAGCGCATGTTCATCCCCGGTCTGCCGCGTCTCGACGAGAAAGACAGCGCGCTGACAGGAAGAAGAAATATGTAGTTTCTTCGCCCTGTTAAAAGCCTCGACCTCACTGTAAGATCCAAGCAGCAGCTTCTGCATAAAAGCATTCTTGTCATTTTTTTCAGAATAAGCTTCGATCAGGCTTCGGATCTGGCAGACTGCCAGTTCTCCGATCGTAGAAGTGCTTTCTCCGCTTCCCCACACGATCAGAATATAAAGAAGCTCATCACGGTCCATAACCTTATAAAGACAGCAGGAGGCATTGGCAGTGCACAGCGCATCTCCATTTCGGAAATCCTCCAGCTTGCCGGCAGAAGGAATCCTTCTTTCACCGGTAGCGACAAAAACTGAATTATCCTCTGAAAGAAGACAGAAATCAAGACCACTGATCTGTTTCCAGTCCTCCATACATTTCTGCAGATTTCTCTGTATAGATATAGACATAATAAATTCCTTTCTTAATAAAAAAATAACCCGGGGAGAAAAGTCCCCCGGGTTTTAAATTTTTAATCTTAGTTTGTGATAACAAGCTCGGAATCTTTGTCGAAGAAGTGAGTTTTCTCCATATCGAAGTCAAATTTAACCGGATCGCCTGTTTTTGCTTTTGTGCCAGGATCAACACGAGCTGTGATCTGAGTTCCATTTACATCGAAGTACAGGAATACTTCTGCACCAAGAAGCTCATAAACCTTAACTGTAGAAGACATGGAACCATTCGGTGTATCTGCAACGTCTTCCGGACGGATACCCATAACAACTGTTTTTCCTACATAGCCGCCATCTTTGAGAGTTTTTGCTTTAGCAGCCGGGATAACCAGTTCATCTTTGCCTAATACTGCAACAACGTCAGAACCTTTTTCTTTGATCTCAACATCAAGGAAGTTCATCTGCGGGGATCCCATGAATCCAGCTACGAACAGGTTGCCTGGTTTCTGGTACAGGTTCTGTGGTGTATCTACCTGCTGAACAACACCGTCTTTCATAACAACGATTCTGGTACCAA
>OGCN01004115.1_pt1 | contig 12952 bp, 12 predicted proteins | sample 1570181 | NCBI WGS metagenome assembly OGCN01 (sample SAMEA4370584, study PRJEB24528) | human gut metagenome | reverse complement strand
GAGCGGAGACCACTGGTAGTTTCAGTGCCCATACCGCTACGCACTCAACGAGCGAGAGTGCCCACGAGACGTAAAGCCTTTCTACGGAATTACTGAAAACAAAAAATGCCAACGAACACTTGACACAAACTGCCAGCAATCCTCTTTTGCCTAACTTCCCATTTTCTGCTATACTATTACCAGACAACCAAGGGAGGCATAAAAGATGATATTTCGATACCCGGATTACTATGAAAAATTTTCATGCATTGCCGGTGCGTGTGAAGATACGTGCTGTGCTGGCTGGGAAATTGATATTGATGACAAAAGTTATGAATATTATAAAACAGTAGGCGGCGCATTTGGAGAAATGCTGCGTCAGAATATTAAGGAATATGAAAATGACGAGGAAGATGCATATGAAAGCCATGGTTTTATCCTCAAAGAGGGCAGGCGGTGTCCATTTTTAAATGAAAATCAATTGTGTGTGATTTATCAGGAATTGGGAGAGCAAGCTCTTTGTGACGTCTGTACGGATACACCACGGGACTTTCTGGAATATGGCGGGGCAAGAGAATTAGCATTAAGTGCCAGCTGTCCGGAGGCAGGACGTCTTATTTATAGAAATAAAGAAAAAATGAAAGTAGTGGAGAAAGAAATCAGTGAGCCATTTCCGTGGAAAGAAACGGAAGATGAGCAGGTATTAGCAGATGAAATTTTGTTTGCGAGAAACCATGCAATTACGATATTGCAAAATCGTTCGATTTGTGTAGAAGAAAGGGTTTGTGCTTGTTTAGAATATGCAAAAAAAGTACAGGATTGTTTGAATCAAGATTCGATTGTGGACATTCATAAAATTCCGACAGAACCGTATTTCTACGATACTACTGATGTAGAAAAAGAAAGTGAATCAGAAGAAAAACAGTATGGACTGTTTTTGGAGCGGATGCGTTTGTTTAGTTCGTTGGAAAGTATCCGGACGGAATGGGATGAACTTTTGCTAAGATTTCAGAAGCGGTATATGGATTCGGAAGAAGGGCGGCAGCAGTACATAGCTGACCGAAAAGCATATGATGATATGTTAAATAATGTGAACCGAGAATATGAAAAAGAACAATTAATTGTGTATTACTGTTTTTTGTGTCTGGCACGCTGCGTGGATGATTATGATTTTCTTGGAAAAATGAAACTGGCTGTGACAAGCTTTTTGATGGTGCGCGATATGAATACATTGCGGATGGCAGAGCAAAATGGTGAATTTACAGTGGATGACCAGGTGGTTACGGCGCGTATTTATGCTAAAGAAGTAGAGCACTCGGAATGGAATTTAGAGTACATGGCAGATGAGTTCTTATTTGGGGAGGCATACACACCAGAAAATCTATGTGTTGCCTTGACAAGACAGTAGATTCCGTGTAATATACTATATGTTGTATGTATGCCCTAAAGCAGCATGCATGAATAAAATAAGGAGGTGCACCCTAGTGCTTACATTAGAGGTTGCACACGTGATTGTAGCTATTGTAGTCGTTGTTGTTTTGATAGCGGCAGCAGCACTGATTTCCTGGAAGAGCGCGATAAATTATCACATCAAAGTGGGAGAAGCTAAGGTGGGAAGCGCAGAGGAGAAAGCCAGAGAAATCATTGACGATGCATTAAAGACAGCAGAGACGAAGAAACGCGAGGCTCTTTTGGAAGCAAAAGAGGAAAATCTGAAAGCAAAAAATGATCTTGAAAAAGAGACCAAGGAGCGAAGAGCCGAGATTCAGCGTTACGAGAAACGTGTGTTAGGTAAAGAAGAGACCTTAGACAAAAAGCTGGATGCACTCGAGAAAAGGGAATCAAAGTTAAATTCGAGAGAAGCAAACTTTGAAAAGGAGAAGGAAAAAGTTGCCGAACTCCGTCAAAGTCATTTGCGTGAACTTGAGAAGATTTCCGGACTCACCTCCGAACAAGCAAAAGAATACTTATTGAAGACTGTAGAAGAAGATGTAAAACATGAGACAGCAGTTTTGGTAAAAGAATTGGAGCGTCAGGCGAAAGACGAGGCCAATAAAAAGGCAAAAGATTATGTGGTTACGGCAATTCAGAAGTGTGCTGCTGACCATGTATCTGAGACAACGATTTCTGTTGTGCCATTGCCAAGCGATGAAATGAAAGGAAGAATCATTGGTCGCGAGGGACGAAATATTCGTACTCTTGAGAATCTGACTGGTATTGATTTAATTATTGATGATACGCCGGAAGCCGTAATTTTGTCAGGTTTTGATCCGATTCGTCGTGAAGTTGCCAGAATTGCACTTGAAAAATTGATTGTGGACGGAAGAATTCATCCGGCCCGCATCGAAGAAATGGTTGAAAAAGCCAAAAAAGAAGTTGAAACAATGATTCGTGAAGAGGGCGAGGAAGCAGCGCTTGAAGTAGGCGTACATGGAATTCATCCAGAGCTGATTCGTCTGTTAGGTAAGATGAAATTCCGTACCAGTTATGGTCAGAATGCATTGAAGCATTCGATTGAAGTGGCACATTTGTCGGGACTTTTGGCTGGTGAGGTTGGCGTGGATGTTCGTATGGCGAAACGTGCCGGATTATTACATGATATCGGTAAATCAGTCGATCATGATATGGAAGGTTCTCATATTCAGCTCGGCGCTGAGTTATGTCGTAAATTTAAAGAATCAGCCCTTGTTATTAATGCAGTAGAGGCTCATCATGGTGATGTGGAAGCAGAGAGCATGATTGCCTGCTTAGTTCAGGCGGCAGATGCAATTTCAGCAGCACGTCCCGGTGCACGTCGTGAAACATTAGAAACCTACACGAACCGATTGAAACAATTGGAAGATATTTCCAACAGCTTTAAGGGAGTCGATAAGTCTTTTGCTATTCAGGCAGGTAGAGAAGTTCGAGTGATGGTAATTCCGGATCAGATTAATGATGACGAGATGGTATTGCTTGCCCGCGATTTGTCCAAACAGATTGAGGCAGAATTACAGTATCCAGGTCAGATTAAGGTCAATGTGATTCGTGAATCCAGAGTAGTGGATTATGCTAAATAATTTATTTGTCTAATTGAAACGTATGGAAAGTGTTGAGAATTAAGTATTTTCGACACTTTCTTTTTTTGTGGGTTTTCATTTTTTATTGCTTGTGGTAAAATGCTTGCTATAAGAGAAAATTTGAGGGAAAGCAAGTAAAGGAGGATATTAGGAATGAAAAAACAGGCTTTGAATCCATACTTGCCATCTTGGGAGTATGTACCGGATGGGGAACCATATGTATTTAATGGACGAGTTTATGTGTATGGCTCACATGATTTTTACAATGGTTATGTATTTTGTATGGGGGATTACGTTTGCTGGTCTGCACCAGTGGATGATTTGGGTAACTGGAGATACGAGGGAACTATTTATCGAAAAACAGATGATCCGTTAAATCCGGATGGGAAAATGTGCTTGTATGCACCGGATGTAACAGTAGGACCGGATGGTCGATACTATCTGTATTATGTGCTGGATAAAGTTTCAATCGTTTCAGTAGCCGTTTGCGATACGCCGGCTGGAAAATATGAATTTTTAGGATATGTCCATGATAAAAATGGTGTACGTCTTGGTGAGCGGGAAACGGATGAACCGCAGTTTGATCCAGGCGTATTGACAGAAGGAGATAAAACTTATTTATACACTGGAGCTTGTGCCTCGGGTGATAAATCGAGAACTGGGGCTTTTGTGACAGTATTAGGATCCGATATGTTGACGATTGAAGAAGAGCCCGTGCGGGTTGTGCCAGGATGTGAATATAGTGAAGGAACTGGATTTGAAGGCCACGCATTTTTTGAGGCTTCCTCTATCCGCAAGAGAGGAAACACATACTATTTCATTTACTCATCAGAAGTTATGCATGAACTTTGCTATGCTGTAAGCGATAACCCGGTGAGTGGATTTACGTATCAAGGCGTCATTGTCAGTAACTGTGATTTAGGAATTGATTCTTATAAAAAGGCAGACCGTCCTGTGGCCTATGGCGCAAACAATCACGGAAGTATGGTGCAGATAGGCGAGGATTGGTACATTTTTTATCATCGTCACACAAATGGTTCCTGGTATAGCAGACAAGGCTGTGCGGAACTTCTTGAGATTGATGATAAAGGGAATATTAAACAGGCCGAAATTACGTCTTGTGGCTTAAATGGAGGACCATTAAGAGGCGAGGGTGAATATCCGGCATATCTGGCATGTCATTTGTATACAGATAAAGAATCGGTTTACGTTGGGGGTGATGAATTCCCAAAAGTTATGCAGGATGGCAGAGATGGCGATGAAGAAATTGGGTATATTGGTAATATTCAAAATTCAGCTACGGCAGGATTTAAATATTTTGATATACAAGGAGTTAGGAGAATTCGCATTACAACAAGAGGATATGCAGATGGCGATATTGAGGTGCGAAATGAAATTGATGGGGAAGTGCTTGCGAAATTACACATTGTTTATACGAATGTATGGGAAGATTATGAAACGGAAATTTCAATACCGGATGGTGTACAGCCATTGTACTTTACTTTTCGTGGTCAGGGAAATGCAAGTTTGAAGAGCTTTGCACTGCTGAAAGAGGCATAAAATGAGTAAACTATTACTGGTAGAAGATGATGAGACGATTGTAGAAAATTTTTGTGTGTTTTTACAACAGGAAGGTTTTTTTGTTGAGTCAGTATTTGGACAGAAACAGGCTATTGAACTTTTAGAAGAAAAGTATTATGACCTTGTACTGTTAGATATCTCACTTGCGGATGGCAATGGCTTTGCAATCTGTTCCTACATTAAGCAGAATACAGATATACCGGTAATATTTCTTACGGCATCCGGCGATGAATACAGTGTTGTGACAGGGCTTGATATGGGGGCGGATGATTATATCAGTAAACCATTCCGCCCACGTGAACTGGTATCGAGAATTGGTGTTGTACTGCGACGCAGTGGGAAAGCCTCAGCAGTTTTGGAATCCGGCGGTATTACGATTGATACTGGGAAAGCAGTGGTAAAGCGTGATGGTAATGAAATATTTTTATCCGCTTTAGAGTACCGGATTTTATTGATATTATTCCAAAACAAAGGAATGATTCTTTCCAGAGAGAAGCTGTTAGAGGCAATCTGGGACGTGGCAGGTGACTTTGTGAATGACAATACGCTTACTGTTTATATTAAAAGACTTCGGGAAAAGATTGAGAAAGAACCGGCGAAACCGGAGATTATAAAAACAATACGGGGGATGGGCTATGGGGTATTTTAGAAATCCGGAAATAAAAAAAGAGGGGATTATTTGGCTGTTTGCAGTTTTGCTGACAGCCTTTTTGGGGTGGTATTTGGCATCGGTGAGGGGACTTTATTTGTGCCTTTTTTGTGCAGTTATCTTTGCCGTGATACACTTTAGCTCTTCTGTTATCCGGTATCGCAAAATTGCCGGACTGGCAGATGAAGTCCAGCATTTTCTGCATGTATTTGAATACGTCGATGTAGGGGGAGAAAAGGAAGGCGAACTTGCTATTTTGCGGACAGAAATCCGGAAAATGATGAATAAATTAAATCATCAGGCAAATCTTTTGATGGAAGATAAAAAGTATCTGCTGAATTCTATTGCGGATATTTCCCACCAGTTTCGAACGCCGCTCACGGCAATAAATTTAATTGTTTCGCGTTTGCGGGGAGAAAAGAATGAGGCGGACAGGCAGAGATTATTACATGAACTGGAGCAACTCTTAGTTCATATGGACTGGCTGATTGAAGCGTTATTAAAGATGGCGAAATTGGACGCAGGAACGGTGTCTATGAAAAAAAAGACGGTTAATGTGTCGGATTTACTGAAAAAGTCGGTGCAAGATTTCTTGATTCCGATGGAGTTAAGAGAGCAGAATCTGGTTATTGACTGCACGGACATGGTTTCGCTTCGTGGTGATGAATACTGGCTTCGCGAGGCAGTTGGAAATATTGTAAAGAATTGCATGGAACATACGCCGGCCGGTGGGGAGATTTGCATTCGGGCAGCGGAAAATCACTTATATACGGAAATTACAGTTTCGGATAATGGAGCTGGAATTGACAAAGAAGATTTACCGCATATTTTCGAGCGTTTTTATAAAGGAAAAAATTCCTCCGGCAGCAGTGTGGGGATTGGTCTTGCGTTGGCGCGCATGATTGTTGTGGCACAGGAGGGGACACTTTCCACAACGAATAGGATAAATGGCGGAGCGAAATTTGAAATTCGGTTTTATAAGGGAACGGTGTAAGTGACAAAATTGTCACTTAAGAGTCACGGCAGAGTCATTCCATCCTGCTACACTAAAGAAGAATTCGAAATAATGAGGAGGATGAATATGATTCAGGTAGAACATTTATCAAAGGTATATGGAAAAGGTGAAAATGAGGTCGTAGCACTAAATGATGTTTCTTTTTCTGTAAAAAAAGGAGAATTTGTTGCAATCATCGGACCAAGCGGTTCCGGTAAATCGACACTTTTGCATATTCTCGGCGGTGTGGACCGTCCAACGAAAGGAAAAGTTTATTTCGACGGTGTCGATGTGTATCAACAGAAAGAAGACCAGTTAGCAATTTTCAGACGCAGACAGGTTGGACTTATTTATCAGTTTTACAATTTAATTCCTATTTTGAATGTTGTGGAAAATATGACACTTCCGGTTTTGATGGACGGGCGGGAAGTGAATCAGGAATTTTTGACGGAGTTGGTTGCGACACTGGGACTGGAAGGTAAGGAGAAAAAACTTCCCAATGAATTATCCGGTGGTCAGCAGCAGAGGACATCGATTGGACGGGCATTGATGACGTCGCCGCTTGTTGTACTGGCAGATGAGCCGACGGGAAATCTTGATTCCAAGAATAGTCAGGAAATTATTCAGTTACTAAAAACGTCAAATAAGAAGTACAATCAGACATTGATTGTGATTACACATGATGAAAATATCGCATTGCAGGCAGACCGAATCATCGCAATTGAAGATGGTGGGATTACAAGAGATGAGGTGATTCGGGGATGAATGTATTTCATAAATTTGCAATTAAGTCATTAAAATTAAACCGTACAAGAACGATTGTTACGATTATTGGCATTATTTTATCGACTGCTATGCTGACGGCAGTAACAACAACGGTCAGCAGTGTGCAGCAATTTTTACTGGAAGTTACGGAGAAACAGAATGGCTGCTGGCATGGTGTTGTGTCGAATATTTCAATGAAGCAGATAGACGAGATTTCAAAAAAGAAGGAAGTAGAAAAACAGGTATCCATTCAGAATATTGGTTATGCGAAACTTCCGCACAGTAAAAATGAAACCTCTCCGTATTTATACATTGGTGGTTTGAACGGTGACTATGAAACTCTTCTCCCTTTTTATATGAAAGAGGGACGGATGCCAAAGAATGAAAATGAAATTATTCTGCCGGCTTCGTTAGAGACAAATGCAGGTGTTTCTTATCAGGTGGGAGATGTGATTTCTCTGCCAAAAGGACTTCGGGTTTTGAAAAATAAGAATCAGCTGTGGGAAGATGATTCTTATCTCAACGAAGATGATGAGACGTTTGTAGAATCAGGGAAAGCGGCATATCATGTTGTTGGCATTTATTTAAATCCGCTCTATGACCAGTCAATGTCAGCGGGCTATTATGTGTTTACGAAGGCAGCAAACGGTGGACCGGATTATGGTGGAAGTGTTTATGTGAGTTTGAAAGATGGCAGGAAGACCGCGGACTTTTTAAAGCAGATAAAACCGCAGAAAATGAAAGGGACGGTAGCAGATCCGTTGAAAGATACCAACCGTATGTATTTAATTTACAGTGGTAATGCAAGTGGTTCTGTGCTTAGAGTGTTGGGTGGACTGATGGGCATTTTAATTGCAATTATTATGTTTGGCTCAATTGCTTTGATTGGAAATTCTTTTTCTATTTCGGTTAACGAGAGAAAGCGTCAGTATGGACTTTTATCCTCCATCGGAGCGACGAGAAAGCAGCTTCGACGCAATGTATTATATGAGGCGTCGGTATTGAGCGCCATTGGAATTCCAATCGGTGTTTTGGCTGGAATTGGTGGCATGTCGGTTACTTTTTACTTTGTCAGTGATCTGATGTCCAATATGTTAAATCAGGGAAGCAGTCAGACTTCATATGTCAGCGGCCGGCTGGGCTGTTTTGCTGGCAGCATTGATTGGCTTTTTCACGGTTTTGATTTCTGCGTATCTGCCGGCGAGAAAGGCACTGCGCACTTCAGCAATCGAAGTAATACGCCAGTCACAGGATATTAAAATTCGTGCAAACAAAGTAAAAACATGGAAACTTACCGGCAGATTATTTGGTTTAGAGGGAACACTTGCTTCCAAGAATTTCAAGAGAAACCGAAAAAAATACAGAGCAACTGTTTTTTCCTTGTTTGTCAGCGTTGTGTTATTTATTTCTGCCACTAGTTTTTGTGATTATATGTCTACTGCTATCAATACTATGATATCGACCGTAAGCTGTGATATAAGAGTCGGTGATGATTTGACGGATGACAGTAAGGCTTTGTATGATAAACTGCGCGTGACTAAGGGCGTGACGAAATCGTCGTATTATTTTAATTTGTCGACAGAATCATCAATATCAGCCGTTGTGCCGGATTCGAGCATTTCGGAAGAATACAGAAATGGTGTTGATGGAGAAGGTGGACAGTTAAATGAGCCTGTTGATGAAAAGGGAAATGTGGTTAAATCCAAAACGCAGCTTGTGGATAATCTAACGGTTGTGTTCATGGAGAATCAGGCATTTGACGAGTGTGTAAAGCAAAATGGCGCAAATGGGAAATTTGATGCTCTTGCATATGATGCGATGTCGAATCAGACGAGAGATGGCAAAATGTACAAGTATCCATTGTTTAATAAAATACCAAATGAAGTGGAAGTGTGTTTCCCGAAAAAACTGCCAAAGCATTATGAAGATGTGTATGTGCGCAGAGTGGGAAAAAATGGCGAACTTGAGTGCCGGATGGAGAAGTATTTGAACGAAGAGGCAGAGCCTAATTCTGAACGTTTTGTGCCGTATAAAGAATTTTACAACACAAGAAAAATTACCATTGGAAAAACTTTGGACAAAGCACCGTTTGGTATGGAGAATGAAGTTGGATCTGGTCTTGTTCTTTTCATGCCGGAACGTGCGATGGCAAAAATCTGTCCGGCAGGGATTGAAAAACTAATGGTAATGCTTTACAATTCAGATAACCCGACAGAGACGTCTGAGAAAATGTGTCAGGTGCTTCAAAATAATGACCGCTCCACGGGAAATTTGTATAATTACGCAAGAGAAATACAGGACGTCAGAGCAATGATGTTAGTCATCAAAATCTTTTCTTATGGATTTATTATTTTGATTTCGCTGATTTCGATTGCGAATGTGTTTAACACCATCTCGACGAATATTTTGCTGCGGCGTCGTGAATTTGCTGTGCTTCGTTCCGTTGGAATGACCAGGCACGGATTTTATAAAATGATGAATTTGGAATGTATTTTGTATGGCTGCAAAGGATTATTCTTTGGACTGATTGCTTCCGTGGGAGTAACGTACCTGATTTATCTTTCACTTAGAAATCAGATGATTCTCGATTTTTACATTCCGTGGTACAGTGTTGTGATTGCCGTGTTTAGTGTGTTCTTTGTTGTGTTTTGCACGATGCTCTACGCTATGAGAAAGATTCAGAAAGATAACGTGGCAGAGACATTGAAGTCGGATGTGTTTTAGGGTTATGGAACTGGTGGTGGGCGGTATGGTAGTTGCAGTTGACCGTAATATTAAAAAGATAGATTCCGGTCAACGAAAAATGATAAAAAGGATGACTTAAAAAGGAAAAAACAGAAATAAAGTCAACTTTTTATGCTGAATGGGTTGACTGGAATAGAAAAAAATAAATTTTAGGTCAACTAGAGAGATAAGTTAAAGTATATGACGCAGGAGGTGAGCGAAAATGGAAACGGCTTTAATTGCAGGACTTGGACCTGTTTTCGTTTTTTGCATGCTCCTGCTGGTAATTTTTCTATGTAAAAGTCAGGGGTATGAGTCTGGTCAAAAGAGAGCAGGACGTCAAGGAGAGAATTATGTCTGTGACTTAATTTGCCAAGTGCTAAAGGAAAAGGATCTGCTTTTTTCAAATGTGTCGATTGAAATTGAAGGAAAAAGGACAGAATTGGACCATATCATTGTGAATAATAGAGGGATATTTATTATTGAAGTAAAGAATTACAGTGGCAGTTTAATGGGGACGGATAATGATTATGAATGGGTGAAAACAAAGATTAGCAGTAGTGGAAATTCCTATACAAAAATCGTAAAAAATCCAATAAAGCAAGTGAACCGGCAGGTATATTTGTTGGCACAGTTTTTAAAATATTATGGTGTTGATGTTTGGGTTGAGGGATATACATTTTTTGTGCAGGGTAATTCGCCGGTGGACTGTAAACAGGTGCTGGAATCAGCACAGGACATTAACCATGTGATACATAATGGCGCAAATCGAAACTTAACGAATGCAAAAGTTCAGGAGATACAAAAGTTATTATCGTAATTTTCCCATGTCTATAAAATAAACACATTTTAATGAAAACAAAACCTATCAAAGATAATAAAACAGTTATATAATGTTAGCAAACAAAGGTTGTAAGGAGTGAAAAAATGCTATTTCAAGTGACAGCAATAATTCTTTTGCTTGTGTTTTATGGGTGTTATTTTGGAAAAATGTTTCTGCAAAAGCGGCAGGGAATCCAGACGGATCAAATAGGAAAAGGCAAAACAGGGACTGCCAAAGTGATTGAAACACTTATGAAAATTACGACAATATTAGTTCCTCTGGTAGAAGTTATATGTATTGTATTTAATCAGACCATGCTGCCATTTGGTGCGCGAATCAAGGGTGCTTTTATTGCGGCAGTAGGGGATATTGTATTTGTAACTTCCGTTGTGACGATGAAGAATAGTTGGCGTGCTGGTGTCTCCGAAACGGACAAGACAGAGCTTATTACCAATGGCATTTATCAAATCAGCCGTAATCCTGCTTTTCTGGGATTTGATTTGGTTTACATAATGGGGGTTATTGGTTTTGTCAGTAGCTGCCATGGTAATGTTTCATCTACAGATCGTCAAAGTGGAGGAGTTTTTCCTTCTTCAAACTTTTGGAAAAGATTATATGGCTTATAAGAGAAAAGTATTACGGTATTTTGGGAGGAATTTACGATGAATTTAGATAGGAGAGATGAAGTATGAAGTGTTCAAAATGTGGAAAAGAAATGAGAAAGGGATATTTGTTTTGTAGCAAGGATGGAGCATTTAGTTTTGCTAATGAGGTACCGGGAGTATTTCAAAATGCGAAAAAAGCAGATGGTTTTGTGGAGGTGACGAAATTAAAACCGAATCATAGGACAAATGTGGCAGCAAACTGTTGTGAAGAATGTCGGATAATTACCATTGAGTATTAATGGATGCGCTGTTTTTGGCACACAAGGGAAAAATATGTTATAATGTTTGTAATATTACACAAGGAGAATCAAAATGCTTAATCAATTACATTTAGCCATGCTTGGATTATACAAAGGCGATGCAAAGAGAATCCAGCATTTCTGCAAGGTGCACAGTTATGCCAAGTTAATTGCGGAATGTGAAAAAGTAGACAAAGAAACATTATTTGTTTTGGAGGCAGCAGCACTTACACACGATATCGGAATTCATTTGTGCGAAGAAAAGTACGGCGACTGCAGCGGTAAATTGCAGGAAAAAGAGGGGCCGGCGATAGCTGCCAGACTGCTCGGAGAATTGGGATTTGAAAAACAAGTTTCAGAAAGAGTGCAGTATTTGATTGCACATCATCACACCTATCATAATATTGACGGTTTGGATTACCAGATTCTTGTAGAAGCCGATTTTCTTGTAAATCTTTTTGAAGACAATTTGTCAAAAGAAGCGGCGTTAAATGCATACCAAAATATTTTTAAGACAGAAACCGGCAAACGGATTTGTAAAGAGATGTTTGCTCTTTGATGAGGAAAGGAAGAAAATAGATGCAATATGTTAAATTACAGGTAAACTACAAGTGCATCTGATTTTCTTTGTTTTAATAGCGGAGAGATTATTCTGCATACATTCAAGGACTTGGAAGAGGAGGTAAAGCATTTGATGGAAAACACATGCTAACCTCCTCAAACTTATTTCCTCTTTGACCTACAAAAAATAGTTCTAAAAATTAGTCTTACAAGCGGACCACAGTAGAACATCTGATAGCAGATTGCCATTGGAAAATTCATTCCCCATGTCTGAATCCATGTTCCAAATGTTTTTGTGTCCTTGAATAAAATAGTTGCAGCAAGACTCATAATCGGGCACATAATGCAGCAGATACAAATTGAAATTGCGTAGGTGATAAACTGTGGTCTGTCATTCGGGCGCATAACAGTAAATGCCAATATCTTTGCAATTTTCCCAACGACGAAAAATTCAAAAACAAATGCGATTGGTACCATAATCGGCAATTCGTGAAGAGCAGCAAGAAAAGTCTCTCCTGATACGCCTCCGGTATTTAAGGCTACGTTGTAGACCACCATTCCATACACCATAATTGTGGCCATGATAATTGTAAATATAACATCTTGAAATTTGTTTTTTGGCATAAAAAAATCCTCCTGTTTGATAACTAAAATTTTATGTGTTGTTCGTTATCATCCCGGAGGATTGTGCGTTTCCAATTCTAACCATATTCAATTGCCTGTAGCAGTATAACATACTTTTTAAATTTATGTAAGCATTTTTTCTCTTAGTTATCAAAGATAGGTAAAAGAAAATAGGAATAATTTAGCTGTGGCAAATGTTCGTTGCCGGTTCCTTTGGATTCCAGTAATTCCGTAGAAAAACTTTGTGACTCGTGGGTACAAACACGTGGGTATGAGGCTTGCGTATTTTGCA
>OGCN01004107.1_pt1 | contig 12970 bp, 16 predicted proteins | sample 1570181 | NCBI WGS metagenome assembly OGCN01 (sample SAMEA4370584, study PRJEB24528) | human gut metagenome | reverse complement strand
CAATATAGCGTCCGGTAAACAGAGTTGCCAGATCCGCACTCAACAGGAAAGCATTAGAGCCTGTTACATAGATGTCGTATTTTCCCTTAGAGTACAGGCTGTTGATTGCCAGCTCAAACTTGGGACACATCTGAACCTCGTCTACAAACAGGTAGTTCGTTTTGCCTTCCTGATAATGTTCTTCCACATAGGAGTGTAAGGCATGGTATTCCTTGATTTCTTCATATGCTAAATCCATGAAGTCAATGAAGATAATATTGATGTTTTCAAAGTTGTTTTTCAGATACGCAATATATGCCTGCATCAGTTTAGACTTACCAGATCGACGAATACCCGTGATGATCTTGATGTCAGGAGTGCCATTCAGTTCAATGATTCTATCGAGATATTTTGCTCTCGTGATTGTTTTCATTTAGTCACCCACTTTCAAAAATTGAAGTTTTTTCATTTTTCGAAACCGCTTTGTTGTACTTAGTATACTGTCTGCTAATAGTATATGCAAGATGTCGCTTTCAAAAACACAAATTTTTTTATTTTTTGAAAGTGAAAACTATGTATAGGCAACCCGATTCTTTACTTAATTTCAGAAAAAAAGTAAAAAAATTTGCTTTTGACCACTGTAAAACATGCTCTGAGCATTATGAAGAACTTGCACAGGAACAGAATATTGCTCTGGCTAATTTCCGGCGGAAGAAATTATCACAAACCGGAATACGGGGAAGCAATGGAAATATAAAGTATCTTACTTTTGATGAAGCTTCCTATCTGGCAAAGGTCAGCAGAAGCATGATCAACAAATGGGCGGATAAAGGAAAGTTTACGGTAATAAAAGTTGGCAGTCGGGTTAGGATCCGTCGGGATGAATTTGAGGACTGGATGGAACAAAGAGATTTGGAAAGGAGCATGCAATAATATGGCATCCTTTTCATGTTCCTTAATTATTAGCTGGAGCAAACAACCAGCTAACTTTCAGAGCTTTACAGAGTTTGACAGAGGGGGTATTCAGAATAACTCAAATTGAAGGTATTTTTGTTTCTGATGAAATGCAGTCATGTGGTATAGGTAAACTTTTATTAGATTATATCAAGAATAAAAAAGTTAGATTACGATTAAATGTATACCAGAAAAATACCAGAGCTCTCTCTTTTTACCAAAGAGAAGAGTTTAATATCCAATGCGAAGGATTCGATGGTGCTACTGGTGAAAAAGAATATCCAATGTTGTGGCAGCAGAAATAGAAAGCGATTTTGGGGAGAATTCCCATGGATATTGCCAATATGGTACTGTTTCTTTGCTCTGAAAAAGCGGGCTTTATCACAGGTGAAAACATCTGTATTGACGGTGGTATGACAAAACAAATGATTTATCATGGCGATTGTGGGTGGAGATTTGACATCTAAGTCACGTATTAGAAACACAGAATGTACAAAAGGAGAAGAACTATGAAATTTAAGATGATTCATGAAAATTACAATGTATCAGATCTGGACCGATCTATTAAATTTTACAACGAGGCCCTTGATCTGCACGAGGTGAGAAGAAAAACTACCGATGATTTTATTATTGTGTATCTGAGCAACGATGTAAGTGATTTTGAGTTGGAACTTACCTGGCTTAAAGATCATCCACAGCCATATAATCTGGGTGAATGTGAATTCCACCTGGCATTCAAGGCAGAGGATTATGAGGCAGCGTATAAGAAGCACAAAGAGATGGGATGTATTTGCTTCGAAAATGAAGCGATGGGAATCTATTTCATTGTAGATCCAGATGGATACTGGCTTGAGATTCTGCCGTAAAGCTGGCTGGGAAATCGAAGAAATCATGTTGATCAGATTTTCAGAGGACTTTAAGGGGGTGTGTTATCATGAGAACTATAGGTAATATCCTTTGGTTTATATTTGGAGGATTGCTGGGTGGACTGGCATGGGTTTTTGCAGGATGCATATGGTGTATTACAATTATTGGAATTCCGGTAGGCCTGCAATGCTTTAAATTTGCAACGTTGGCATTCTGGCCATTTGGAAAAGAAATCGTGTATGGAAATGGTATGTTTTCATTCTTGGTAAATCTCATATGGATTGTATTTTTTGGTTGGGAAATGGCGCTTGGAAATCTGATAGTTGGTTGTATATGGTGTATTACGATAGTTGGAATTCCGTTTGGAAAGCAGTTTTTCAAGATGGCAAGACTTTCTTTCATGCCATTTGGTGCCAGTGTGATAGGGTAGAATACAAAAATTTAAGGAGTCAGTGGAGTATTCCACTGGCGTTTTTATTGTTAGGGCAAAGCCCTGTTTGCCATTGTGGAGTTTTTCGCTGATCCGAAAAACGGAGCTTTGGAAAACAAATAAACCACCTGCTATGCAGGTGAGTCAGCATTGCTTCAGCTTACAGAAAAAAACCTCCGGTGGTATAATTAATGTAGGTTCGCCAACCGCACTAATATACACAGGAGGTATCCATATGGATAATAATAGTTTATCACATACAAAGTGGAATTGTAAGTATCATATTGGTGCGACCTGCGGTACTCATACCACGGGCATATAAAGATATCACTTTTTCCTCAATCCCGGAAATATCTCTCTGGTATTTAGGGATGAGTTTTGGTTCAAACTCACCGTTACGGTCTCTTGGTACGTCGATTTGAAATTCACCGTATTGACTCTTTAAGTTTTTTGTAGAATGACCATTTCTTTTATTGTCTGTCTGTAGATCTCCCTTATGGTTTTTCTCGTAGCCAGGAGTTGCATCCAGTTCTGCCTCCATCAGCTCCTGCAGGATATCCTTGAAACTGTCTTTCAGAAGCGTGTATATATCTGCAACGCTATTAATGTTGTTTCCTGAGATGATCTGTCGAATTTGTTCCTTTGCAACTGCCATAAAAAATACTCCTTTTCGATAAGAATTGTCATATCTGAATTCTTACCAAAAAGGAGTTATTTTTTACCAAAAACACAAACTATTTTACACTACCGATGAATGGTAGAAAAGCATGATACCTCAATATTTGAGATATCATGCGTGCTATTATTTATACATTTTTAATAGTTCGGCATAAGTAATGTAAATACCAACACGTGCAAGAAGATCTTTTCGACGCTCATATAATGGCTTAAGTATTATTTCGATATCCTTTCCGTAATGCACCTGGTTATGACATGTACTACAGAGCGATACGATGTTTTCTTCGATATCTAAAGAAACATCAAAATCGTCAGAATATGCCATCGGAACAAGATGGTGCGGTTCAGTATATGGCAAATCATCTTTTTTTCTTATAAAGGTCTGGTGCTGTGCATCAATCTCACATGTGTAATTTGCAATTTTCAAGGCTTTTAGTGAAACCTTTTTGTCTCGTGGGAAAGTTGTTGTTTGAGATTGAGTAACAGCAGAAATTTTTTTCTTTGGTTTACCAGTATAAGAGACTTCTTTGGTTGGCTTTGTGATTTTAGTTGATGAAATTTCATCAATTAATTTTTGGTCGGCTCCTGCTTCGTGAGAACGTTTATCAACACTTACTTTTTTTAATTTGCGTTGTTGTTTAGATAAACGAAGTCCTTTTATTTTAATGAGCCCGCTTAAGCTATTGTCTTTCTCTTCGATGAAATTACTAATACTGGCATTTTCTATATCTTTTACTCTTGTTGGAGAAATAAGTCCCACTGTTTTAGCAAATTCAGGTACATCAGCTGCAGAAATACGGATTTGATTTTTTCGTGGATTTCCTCCTGTGATGCGATCCCTTGACTTGTTAATTGAAGCGGTTATTTTCAGACTTTTTAATACGTTAATGATTAGATCTGAACAAAGAGGATGTTTTTCGTCCAGAGAAAGCATTCGGGTATGTTTGTCCAAAGAACTACGCCCATCGAATGCTCCAGTAATAAAAGCACATCTTACTTTTTCTGAAGCTATCATAATGTGTTCAGAGAAAGTTTCTATGAGATTTTCAGGCGTTTTTATTGTAGCAGAACTGACTAAAAAAACAAAGCCTTGCTTATTTGGTTGCATGTATTTTTTGTAATTATCATCTGTTTTTTTTATAAACTTTGCATACATACCAGAAAGTATTTTTTTGAGAGAGTTCTGATGTGATTGTAAATCAGTAGATGTTACTTTGCCGGGATTGTGAATGACAGGCAATAACCAGGCGGATTGTTCTTCATTATAAGAACAGGCGGATACAATTCCCCCTAATATATAAGCCGTCTGTTCAGATAAGGGTGTTTGGATGTTTTCAAGTAGAAAACTCATAATATCACGCTCCTTTTAAATATAGTATAAAAATCTATATTAATTATAACATATAAAATCAAAAACTGTACAAAAAGAAGAATATTATATCATTATAAAAGTAATTGTAATTAAGATTGTAAATAAACATGATTAAAATATTGTAAAAAGAATTGTAAAAGTAATTACTTTTGTATATAATGTAATAAGTATAATTATGTGTAATTTCATGGAGGACAAGTAATTGAGCGATAAAAGAGTGAAAAGCCCAATGGAACACCTTAATATAGCAGAGTTCAACAGAGGACAATCATCAAAACTTATAAAAGGACTTGTAGAAAACGATAATACAGCATTTATTCAGAAAAACGGTAAGCCTATTGCGGTGGTTATGTCGTACGAAAGATATCAACGGATGTTTGAACAGGGAATTGATATTAATGAATTTTGATTTTTCAATGTGTGAAAGGAAGTAGTATGTCAGTAATTAATTTATATAACGACAATTGTATAGAAGCTATGAAATCCATAGGTGATAACACCATAGATTTGATAATTACCGATCCGCCATATAATTTGGGGAATTTTATGAAAGACAGAGATACTAATTTAAAAAAAATGCGAGATAATTTTTTTGGTGATGCAGGTTGGGATAATATGGATTTTTCTGAATGGTCTGAATCAATGGAACAATTCTTTGAATCTGCCGCAAGAGTTATGAAAAAAGGTGGTTCTATTATTGTATTTATGGCTATTATTAAAGTTGAAACTGTGATTAAGTTAGCAGAAAAATATGGCTTTTATTATAAGACAACTGGTATTTGGCATAAGAAAAATCCGATGCCAAGAAATATGAATCTACACTTTGTTAATTCTACGGAAGCTTGGATTTATTTCACATATAAAACCAGAACAGGAACATTCAACAATAATGGGGCTGTTTTACATGATTTTGTAGAGACTTCTGTTACTCCAAATGGTGAACGAAAATATGGAAAACATCCAACTCAAAAACCAGAAAGTTTAATGCGCCATTTTGTTGATGTTCTTTCTAATGTAGATGACAATATATTAGATCCGTTTATGGGTAGCGGAACAACTGGAGTTGCTGCCAAAAAAGCAGGTCGAAATTTTATTGGTATTGAATTATCAAAAGAATATTTTGATATGGCAAGCCAAAGAATCCAGGAGGCATAAAAATGATAAAACCTAAAGTAATCGATTTGTTTGCAGGGGTAGGAGGAATGTCCCTTGGGTTTGAACAAGAAGGCTTTGATGTTGTATTGGCAAATGAGTATGATGAATCAATAGCTAATGCATATCGAGTAAATCACAAAAACACTAAAATGGTAGTTGGTGATATTACACAATTGGACTTAGAAAAAACCTTTGGTGATTTTCAAGGGAAAATAGATGTAATTATAGGTGGTCCTCCTTGTCAGGGTTTTTCTCAAAAAGGACAAAGGAAAACTATCCATGATGAACGAAATTTCTTGTTTAAGTATTATGTAAAGGTTGTAGAATTAGTTAAACCAAGGTATTTTGTAATGGAAAATGTACCTAATTTATTAACAGCGGAAGGCGGTTTCTTTCGACAGGAAATACAGACACTATTTAATTCTATGGGATATCAGCTCAATATGGGAGTGCTGAATGCATCCGATTATGGTGTCCCACAGAATAGAAGAAGAGCTGTAATAATTGGAAAACGTGATTCAGAAGCCCCTCAGCTCCCTGTTCCTTGTATAAAATTTGTTAATATATGGGATGCAATCAGTGATTTAGCATATCTGAATTCAGGAGAAGGTGAGGAAGAGCAAGCCTACAGTACAGATCCAGAGAGTGACTATCAAAAGGAAATGAGAAGAGATTCAGGAAAACTATTTAATCATGTTGTTACCAAACATTCTAAGCTCGCATTGGAGCGTTTAGCAATGATTCCTCCCAATGCTGGGAAAGAAGTTCTTCCCAAGGAACATTTAACAAAATCTATTTATAGTGGAACTTGGACAAGAATGAGAAAGGATGAAATATCTGTTACTATAACCACAAGATTTGATACACCTTCTTCTGGTAAATTTACACATCCTTATTTGGATAGAGCTATAACTGTTAGAGAAGCGGCAAGAATACAATCCTTTCCAGATACATTCAGATTTATTGGTAATAAAGGATCACAAATGAAGCAAGTGGGTAATGCAGTTCCACCCAAACTTGCTGCTGCAATAGCTAGTGTAATTATGAAGGATATAAAGGAGGGGATAGAGAATGAATAGACCTGACAATCTTATGGCATATGATGAGCTTGATTTGAAATTGGGAATTAAATCGTCACTACCACATGTTAAAGGCACATTAGCACTTTCTGTTTTATTGTGGGAATGTGCTGATCATCCATCAGAACTTGTTTTTTCAGAACAAAAGGACAAAGAAACTGTATTAACGCAAGAATTGAGACAGTGGCTGTCAGATTATTTATCAGAGATATGTGAAGAAGAGAACATAGATATTCAGAAAGTTATTTCATGTGCTAATGATAATCAGCTTTTTAAGTCTCAAATGGAAGCATTGATTGTTGCATTTGAATTGGTATGGAAATTAGCTAAGGTAAGTTTTGTTGATTCAAGTAAAGCAGCAAGTGCAGAGCGAACAGGTGGTATTCGTTATCCTAAAAAGCTGGCTTATTCGGTTAATATGGATATCATACACAGCGTAATATCTAGTAATGAGTCAGCTTTTGTAAGGGTATTATTGTCGTGGATAGGAGTAGATGTCACATTTGATCCTGAGTGTGAGTTGATTTTATTGAAATTGCTCACAGCATTAGCTGAGGGAGCAGTGTTTAAGCTAGTTGATGGCGAAAAAGATGTGATTTTCAATCAAAATAGCATTTATAGAAAATTATTGGAAACTAATCAGCCAGTAGATGTAAATGGAGATAAGGAAGCAAAAGGTTCTTTAAGAATATTGAAATCACTGTTATCTGATAGTATGAACCCATACTTGAAATATTCTGGCGGAAGTGTTTCGGCTCAATCGGTGATTTCAGATAGACTTGATGATTATCAGAAAAGAGTAGAAACATTATTGCGTCTGAATGCAACTAAAGTTATTGGATTAGATAGCTTAGATGCAGATCAGGAAGGTGCTTCGTTTGATGATCTGGAGAAGACACGTATATCTACGGGGACGAATGTTTTATTATATGGAGTTCCAGGATCGGGGAAAAGTTGGACTATTGAACATGAGTATTGTAAAAAAGGAACCCATGTTGAAAGATTAGTTTTCCATCCAGATTATACATATTCAGATTTTATTGGTCAGATACTACCGGTTGTTGCAGAAGATGGTCAAGTAAGCTATCAATTTACAGCAGGACCGTTTACCAATATTTTGAAAGATGCTTATCTGAATCCAACAGAAGAGTATATTCTAGTAATTGAAGAAATAAATCGAGGTAATGCTCCTGCAATATTTGGAGAAGTATTTCAATTGTTAGATAGAAAAGTGATTGCATCAGAAAAATATGATGATGGTATGCCTATTGGAACGAGTGAATATGGTATAACAAATGCAAATATCGCAAAAATTGTTTACGGTGATTCTAAACACAAAGTTAAAATTCCGTCAAATCTTTCGATTATCGGAACGATGAATACTTCTGATCAGAATGTATTTACCTTAGATACAGCATTCCAAAGACGTTGGGAGATGCGTTTGATTGAGAATAATTTTGAAATTGTAGATAGAAACCTGGCGGATGCTGAAATCTTAGATACAGGTATTACATGGGAAGTATTCTGTACAGAAATAAACAGCATTATTGTAGGAAACAATGTAAGAATGTCTTCTTCTGAGGATAAGCGTCTTGGAGCTTATTTTGTTCGTCTTATGGATTTGCAAAAGGATCAGAAAATGGGAGATTTGTCTTCTGGAGAATATGATTCTTTACGCAAAAAAGAGAGTGCTGGTATTATTTCCAAAGAAGATGATGTTCGATTAGCTGAAATCAGAACTGCTATGAAGCAAAATCGTAGATTCCCCGAAAAGGTTATCAAATATCTGTGGGATGATGCCTTCAAGTTCAATCGTGAAGTTATTTTTGAAACCACAGAATACAGAAGTCTTGAAAGTGTAATCAGAGCATTCATGTATGCAGAGGGTATCCAGCGCTTCAAGATGTTTAAGCAGAACGTGGTAGATGCATTACAAAATCCGGAATCTGAACAGTAAGGTGGTGATGTTCAATGGACATAGATTCAGCTTTGAAAGTAGCTGATGGCGAAGACATCCGTAATCGTTGCCATGTGAATTCAAATGAAGATGGAGATAGATTTGTAGGTGTTAAAGCTGATTCTGATAAAGCAATGGTCTATTTCCCTATAGGCTATCAGCTTCCGGAGACTGATCAGGAAATCAGAACGGACATAAAGCATCTGATACAGGTTTTATCTGAATTTACTTCAAAAGATGATAGACTGCTTTCTATTAACAAGTTTGCGGCACCTCAGACGGTAGATTTTCCTATAAATGCTTATCGTGCAGTTATGGAGTTTTACTTTTCTCTTGGCGGTAAGTATTACATTGAGACTGATCCAGTGTTTAGAACCAGTCCTACGGGAAATCAGCACTGGCCAAGGACATTCAGAAATCAGACTCCATTGGTGCAACAGTCTCCCAATGGAGTGAGCTCGTTGATATACACAGACTTTACAGTAAGATCATCGACACCAAATGATAATAAAACCATCACGCAGATTAATAGATTTTGCGTATATGAAGCTTTTTTGAAACTTGGATGGCTATATGTTCCTTATATGCCAGAAAAACCTGGAGCCTGTCCCGATGTAAAAACATCTATACAGATCGTAAGAAGTAAGCTTGGAAATACAAACGACGATCGAAAGAGAAACCTGTTTCAGGGGATGTTAGATATGCTAGAATATATGGACGAAAAAACATCGGAAAGTACATTCTATTTTGGAACGGATGATTTTGATCATGTGTGGGAAAAACTGATAGACAGAGCTTTCGGAGAGAAAAACAAGGATCAGTATTTCCCAAGAACCAGATGGCTGCTGGATTTTGGTAAGTACAAAGAAAAGCATCCACTGATGCCTGATAGCATCATGATTTACAACGAAAAATATTATGTGTTGGATGCAAAGTGTTATCGGTATGGATGGACGGGAAATCCAGATCATCTTCCGAATGCCTCATCTATTAGTAAGCAGGTTACATATGGTGAATACCTTGAAAAGGCACATAGTATAGACAATGATTCTCTGTTCAATGCATTTATCATGCCATATAACATGAAGAAAAACTTCTTTGGCTTGACAGAACCTGTTGGCACGATAGGAGAAGCTGTCAGTGATTGGAAAACAAATAAGCTCAACTATGAAAGAATCCAGGGTATTGTTATTGATACCAGGTATTTAATGTATCATTACACCGGGAATCCTCTTAAGAGTAAGGTGGCTCTGGCAAATTGTATTGAGACGGTATTGAAAAGATTAGCAGTTCCGCCACGTAGTAAAAAATAAAATGATCCCCTGTAACCAGTAGGTGGAGACAGGGGATTTGTTGTTTACAGATTTTCTTCTTTTTCTCTTTTTCTTTTACGATGCATACTTTGCTGATATCGGTTTCGGAAGAGATCATCGCAGTAAACCTTTCTTGTAGATGTGGCTTTTACAGTAAAAAATTGACCGCATTGTCTACAACGTCTGAATAATTCCAAATCTGGTTTCATATAGAAGATGGAAAAATACAATCCTCCAATGAGCGTATCCACATGCCAAGATGGAGTCATTTTTTCGGCATCATACATTGGATGGATGCTTCCCATATTGGCATTGATTTCTTCAGCAATTACAAGCCTTGCAATTTCTAGAATTCTGGTTTTCATGTCAGAAGTAATCTTGCTTGTATTTGGTGTGCCATAATATTCAATGGAACCATCATTTTTGATATTCTTTACAGCTCCTACATCACAGCAATAATGGAAGATAGGATCTATGGTTCTGCGAATTGAAGGTGATTCATCTATTCCGTGTGCGTATAAGAATAGCATTGATTTGAAAAGGTCACTTGAAGAACCTTTTATATGTGCTTCTTGACCGCTTCCTTCCATACATCCCATATATAGCTGAACATGCAATTCAAATGATGGGGATACTAATGTATCTGGAATAGTGATGCTATCTTTAGAAAACATCTCTTGTTGGAAGTAATCTGGTGTGGGGATACTATATGCTCTTTCCAAACTTTCTTGCAGAGAGTGCTTACATGTGTAATATGGGTTAGGAAGAGAGAAAAAAGATATTTCAATGGGATTTGATAGCATCAGGTAAAGAGATAATCCCAGAATCTTATGGTAATCTTTTCGTATAGATTCCATAGCACTCAGCAATTCTACGGTAGTTCGTAATCTGCGAATTAATTCAAACATCTTGTCGGTATCAATTGGCTCATATTCTAATCCGCTGATATTGAAAAGAAAACCATTGCGTTTGAAGTGAAAAATGGTAAGGGTGCTGTGAAAGGATGGGGAAAACTGAAGTCTGGGGCTGGATGGATTAGTTTGGATTTTGGGAAGAGAGAGTGAAGAGACATCAACAATATGTCATGGATAATGAAAAGATTTCCTGATAATATATGAGTTATTCAAGAGAAGGCTGCTTAAAGCAAGTGATATATACCGAAAATAAAGGAATTAACAGCTGGGTTGAATAGAAAGAACATTTTGCTGCCTTATCGCTAATGAAGCGGAGTTGGTCAGGTACTCTGTTGGTCTGATGAGTTCGAGTCTCATAGCTTCGTGGAAGTTATCTACGGTAAAGTGCAGCGAGACCAACTTTGAAAAATGAAGTGATAGAAAAATATACTAACATTATATGAACCATTCAAGCACTGGTCAGGCTCACTTGCTGAGGGAATCATACCAACTGATCCGGGCACTTCCCTGTATAAAAATAATTGTGAACGATTGATGGTGCATTGCTCCTGGGGAAACCTGGGAGCAGTGTTTTATATTGTAGGATATATGATTAACAATTGTATTTATTAGTTCTTTTAATAAGGTTGTACGGAACAAATAATTTTATGAGAAGCATAATGTGTTAAATCTCAAGACCAGAGATAATATGGAACGATGGATCAGATGGAAGCACTCAGGAAGAAGCATGAAGAATTGATGGAGAAGCTGTCACTGGCAGAGGATAAGACCAGGGAATATAACCGTGTGAAGATTCATGATAGTTTTGTAGTGATGAAGCTTACACCGGAGCTGATGGATGAGTATGTTGAGAGAGTTGAAGTTCATCCAGATAATGAGATTAGAGTAATCTGGAAGTAAATATTGTGGTGCTTGAGGTTTGCTGCTTAGGTGGCGGGCCTCTTTTCAATTGAAAAAATTGAGATTTTGGTGTACTATAAATTATACGAAAAAGACAACCGATATATTTCGATAGAGGATAGATTCATGGTAAAGAACAACATTGAGGTTGATGTAAAGGTAAAGTGCATAGAGCAGGGCAAAACTCAGGTGAAGCTGGCGGAAGAGATTGATACCACTAAGGCATACGTGAACCGTGTAATCAAGAAGCCTGATGGTGTGGTGAATAGGACTTTTGTGCAGATGATGGAAGCACTGGGGTATGATATCGAACTGTATTATGTGAAGAGGGAAGGATAAGGCATGGATTTTGACTTAAGGATATGTAATTCAGCATTTGACTTCATCTTGGATTTATTACAGATGAAATCAAATGAGTATGTTGAAGAACTGATAATGAATAGTGGAAATGATTTTGAAGTGTTTTGGGAACGGAATATAGATAGAATCGCTAAAGTAAATGTCCATGACATAAAGGTGATGGCATTTCATGTTTTAGGAAGTCTTGATCAATGTGAAGAGATAAAAAAGAATGGATTAAAAAATCTGCAGATGGTTCTTTCTGAGAATACAATTTTTTCAAGGCTCTTGAAAAAGGCAGGGATTGCTTTTGATATTCATGAAAAGACAGTATCTTATAATGGGAATCTGTATGACATTGATTATGAACATTATAGTGAGCAACACTTTTTGACAGAAACGGAAGAAAAGCTTGATAGGATCGCTCATAGAGTCTTTTATGATTTTTGTGTTAATGGATTTATGATGAATGATGATATACGTGCTTACGGGACAAGAATTCATGAGAGACCTGAATTTCTAATGACTTTAGCGAAGCTATTTCCTGCGGCAAAGAAAGTAGAGCAATTTTGGGAAACAAAAGCTGAAAGCTACAAAATAGATTTTTATGCAACGGTAGACCAAATTCATAGATTTAATTTTGATTTAGATGAATGGAGAGATCCTCCATATGAAGGATGGGACGAATTAGACGATAGTATGAAAATCAAGAAATGGATGCTTTCGCATGCAATTGACCGATCTAATGATATGTTAGGGAGCGAAATTGCCATTTACATAAAGGATGATGTAATTATCCCTCCAGATCAGCTGTTGGCGTATTCAAAATTATAAGAACATTTATTTAACACCAATAAGCCGATTTTTTGACACCTTAGGAACACGCTCTATAGGATTTTTAAAGAATACGGTTCAAAAAGCCTTTATTTTCAAGCAAAAGTTTTTCAAAAAGTTTGTGTCACCTACTTGACATATGAGGGAACAGGAAAGACATATGCATCCGCATTTGCTATGCGTGAGCTTGGTTTCAAAA
>OGCN01004098.1_pt1 | contig 13013 bp, 12 predicted proteins | sample 1570181 | NCBI WGS metagenome assembly OGCN01 (sample SAMEA4370584, study PRJEB24528) | human gut metagenome | reverse complement strand
TGTGTTAAGCACGCCGCCAGCGTTCATCCTGAGCCAGGATCAAACTCTCATGTTATAGTTTGTTTCCTTTTCCAGAATAATCTGGCTTATTCAGATGTTACTCTGAATTTACTGTTTTAGGTTGTTCTTTATAAGAACGTTCGTCTGTCTTTCAATCTCTTGATCGACAGCTTGAAATTTAGGATCTTTCAAGGTTTATTCACTGTTCAGTTATCAATGTACAGCCAGCGCTTCGCGCTGTCATTAGAAGTTGCTCCGCAACTTCCGAACGGATTTTTCAATCTCATTCATCGTTGTCATCTCTCGGCGACAGCTTATTTACTATACCACGCCGCCAACCGTTTGTCAACAACTTTTTTATTTTCTTTTGCTTCTTTTCAGAAGCCCTTTGCCTGTCCGCTGTTCTCGCGGTCAGCTTGTATATACTACCATCTGCATCTCAGATTGTCAACACTCTTTTTACAGTTTTTTTAAAAAGTTTTCACGGATTTTCCCCTCACTGTCGGCAGCCCTTGTAATTCATGCCTTTTAGCGTGCAAAACCCGTTCCCAGAGACAGAAGAATATTGTTTTCATACAGTTCTTTCAGAAACGCACTCTGATTAATATAAGAAACAATCACTCTCCCCGTCTCTCCCGTACTGCAAAGGGCAACAATGTAAAACGCAATCCAGACGATGAGAAGCCCCTCCATCAGCCCCGCTAACATTCCCGTGAAACGGTTCACGCCTTTTAATATCGGAATATGCGATACAATTCCAAGCAGCGCCGAAATCACATGCACCAGAATCCATGAGAGAATCAGCACCGTCACAAACGCAATTCCCTGCACGATAAATCCTGCCAGGCTCTGCGCGATCCCTGCATATACCCCGGTCTCCGCAAGCACAGTGTCCGCTGCGCCGGAAGCCCCCGAAACGATCTGCGCCATCACAGATTCCGGAAGATCCAGCCCCAGTTCCCCGGCTTCTCCGTACTGTTCCACTGCGCCTTCTTCCATCTTTCCCTGCGCCGCACGCCGCACAGATTCCTCACACGCAGCTTCTATTTTTTCGTAAATAGTTGTATTCTCCTGTATCCACTGGCTGACATGCGGCGTTGCCCACGAGACAAACACCAGCACAATCACCCATGCGACAAGTGAAAAAACAATCCTTAAAAATCCTTTTGTGTAGCCGTAGATTGCACAGCACACCAACACCAGGAGGACAAGCATCAATACCCAGTTCATAATCTCCTCCTTATTTTAATCTGATCCGCTGTGTCGTATCTTTGAGCACAAGCGTGTAGTTCAATTTTAATTTTCCCGGTATAATCTCAAAAAGTTCTTCTTCAAACTCATGGTGGAACTTATAAACACCGTGCACCGTATAGATGTCGCAGACATTTGCGTTCCGGATACAGATCTCATTATTGGTCAAAAATTCGATACTGCTGTAGTCCAGACCGAAATCCTTTTCCATGACCAGTTTTCCGTTTTCATCATACACCGCCAGATGATTTGTCACCGCCTCATCCTCATTGCCGGTCACGATTCCGATATAGTGCTCATTGTAAAAAATACTTTTTGTCTTCTCATCCATCGGGATCTCCGCGATTGCCTGCGGCTTCTGCGCACCCTCAAAGATCACTGCTTTCGTATCGCCGAACGCAACCATCCGGTCGTTGGAGGTAAACTCCATCTCCGGGATGACCATATCATCGTAATTGTTCACTCCCACACAGTGATCGATTTCGTTCTGACCAACCGTGCCATAATTGTAAAACGCAATTGTGCTCTTGACGCTTCCTTCATTGATATTGATCATGGATACCGCCAGCTTTACCGCATCATTGGAAAGCGCAATGGCGATCGGGTATCCCCCGTTCTGGCCGTGGATCTCCCCTTCCGCCAGGCTGTTGCCCTCTCTGTCATACAGCGCAAGGTACGCCGCCTTGTCTTTTTTCATCAGAACCGCAACCGTCCCCTGCTCTGCCACGCATACCTGCTGAATCTGCATGGTTGTCTCAATGCTTCCCACAAGCTTTGTCGGTGTTAAAATATAAATTTTTGTCCCGCCCTTGTCGTAGATGCTCAGATAATTTCCGCAGGTATCCAGCTTCGGCGACGACATCTCATACGTCTGGTTCCAGATCAGTTCATTCGCGGCATCCAGATAAAATGCTCCGTCATTGCTGTATTTTAAAATATTTCCCTGAAATTCCGTAAAATGTGTCGCATCCGTATCCGACCGCTCCGCGGTTGACATAATGTCATAGTTCTCATAATGGCGGAGCGCCATGTAGAGTCCCAGACCGGTCAGCACCAGAAGAATGACCGCCGTCACAATCACGATGCGGCGCAGGACCTTTCTGCGATGTTCCTTTATTTTACGGTTATATTCCTCCATATCGGTATCCCCTACCGTATGAAATCCGCTTTTGTTTTTTTCTGCCATACTTCCTCGTTCCTATGTTGTCTATGCTTTCACTGATTATGAATATTATAGCATGTGTGTATTCCCGTTTCACTATTTTTTTAATTCGGCAGAATCAGACGCTGACCGGCGTAGATGGCATTTTCATCCTCAATGCCGTTGACCTCGCAGAGCTTGTCCAGCATTGCCGTTGTCTGATATATTTTCCGGCAGATTCCCACAAGGCTGTCTCCCTTCTGCACATCATAATATCCCTGCGACAGATACATCTGCGCCTCGGTCTGCACTGCTGCCGCCTGCACATTCTCCGCCGATGAGTTTCCGGCAGCTGTCGTCGTGCCCTGGGTCTGTACCGCCGCCGGGTCCCCGTCCGTGGATGGCGTGCTCTGCGTCTGCGCCTCCACCGACGTGCCCGCTGCGTCTGCGCATGCCTGTCCACCGGCTGCCGCCGTATCCCCCGCAGTTTCCGATCCCGCTGCAGTTCCTGCTGCTGCATTTGCCGTTGCATTTTCCGCTGGCTCTGCTGTCCCCTGTGCCCCCTGTGCCTCCTGCGCCGTCTCCGCCTGCTGCGCCGCAGAATCTTCCTGCGTTCCCGCCGCTTCCGCAGACAGTTCCTGTTTTTCGACATTCCCCATCACCGTCTCTACCGCCACAGACGGCATCCGCTCCGTCTCTTCCGTCTCCGTGTCCGCCGTCTGCGCTTCTGTCACATACCGGGTTCCCTTCATCTGCGCAAGCGTCTGTTCCATATCCACCATCTTTTCATGATTCAGATATGCGGTCACACCAAGCACACACACAACCGCCCCCAGCAGAACTGTGGCTGCATACGCGGGTCTTTCCTGCTTTTCCTGCCGACCGGCATCCTGCTGTACTCTCCTGCGGTAAAGACCACGGTACACCCCTGTACCTTCCTCATTTTCCGGCATTTTCGCCATGTCCGCCGCCACTTCCCGCTCCCCGGCGCTTACTGGCACTGCCGGTTTTGGCTTCTCTTCCCCTTCCACATCCATTTCCCGGTAAAATTCCTTTTCCTCTTTTTTCCAGAGGTCGTTCTCCTCTGGCACCTGCCTGTGCTGGTAATAAATGTAAAATCCATCTCTTCTGTACAGGTGCCCGTTCCGGCTGCCGTAGACCGCCTCCTCACATTCCAGGCTGTCCATCAGAAAAAGAATCTGGCGCTTTCCACCGAAGTTCCGTTGATGCAGCGCCTCCAGGTGCGCCGTCATATTGGGGAGCTGTCCCTTGATATCCAGCGCCCATCCTACAATCACGAACGGATCATGCTCCGGCTTTAACTGCTTATATATGTACGCCCACGTGTGATCGTCCCAGACCGGAATATCCCGGTCAAACAGGATTTCATTCAACGGAATAACCGCTTCCACAAACGTGCACTCTCTGCCCATGCAGTTCTCAAATTTTCCCAGCAGCACATATGCCGTTTTTTCTTCCACGCCGCCATGCGGATGCATTCTGCGGTACACGGTATCTTCCACATAAATCCGTTCCCCTGCATCCGGCGACCCGATCTGTTTGATTTCTCTTGGCAGTTCCCTCTGTACCTTCTCTTCCGTCTGTTCCTGGTGAATAATCTCTATCATGCCACACGATTCCCCTTTCCGCATCCGGCTGCGCATCCGCGCAATACACGCACATGGATTTTACAACCTTTTCTCGGGGAAATCGTACCACAAGCCCTCTGCATATTTTGAAATATTATGGGCTTGTCCGAAAAAATGTTTCGACAGCCTTCCGTCTCTTCTGCCAAAATCTTTCCCGGCATTACAAAAGCCGCAGGGAAGCTACAATCCCCGCGGCCTTATCTGCGTTTTTCTCTAATTCTGTTTTACAAACGCCTTTACTTTCTCGTAGATGCTCTGTGCATCCAGTCCATACTTTTGAATCAGTTCCAGAGCCGGACCGGACTCTCCGAACACATCGTTGATACCGATCTTCATGACTTTCGTCGGCTGCTTCTCAGAAAGGATGTCGCATACGGCACTTCCCAGTCCGCCGATCACGGAATGTTCCTCGATCGTTACCACTTTTCCGGTCTTCGCTGCGGACGCAAGTACCAGCTTTTCATCCAGCGGCTTGATCGTATGGATGTTGATAATCTCCGCATCAATACCGTCTGCTGCCAGAAGCTTCTCCGCCTCTCTCGCCTCGTTCACACACAATCCTGTTGCAAATACCGAGACATCTTTTCCCTCTTTTAACACAATTCCCTTGCCGATCTCAAACCGGTAGGTCGCCTCGTCATTAAATACCGGAACCGCCAGTCGTCCAAAACGCAGGTACACCGGTCCCACGTGATCATACGCCGCATGCACTGCCGCACGCGCCTCCACATCGTCCGCCGGATTGAGCACGACCATTCCCGGGATCGCGCGCATCAAAGCCAGATCCTCCAGGCACTGATGGGTCGCTCCGTCCTCACCCACGGAGATTCCCGCATGGGTCGCTCCGATCTTCACATTGAGGTGCGGGTAACCGATCGAGTTGCGCACCTGCTCGTAATTTCTGCCCGCCGCAAACATCGCAAAAGAACTGATAAACGGAACTTTTCCGCAGGTTGCAAGACCTGCCGCGATTCCTGTCATATTCGCCTCTGCAATACCGATGTCCCAGTGGCGCTCCGGAAATGCCTTCTTAAAAATGCCGGTCTTTGTCGCACCTGCCAGATCCGCGTCCAGCACGATCAGATCTTCATGCTCTTTTCCAAGTTCTACCAGCGCGTTGCCGTAACTCTCTCTGGTTGCAATCTTCTTTCCTAATTCTGACATAATGCTGCACCTGCCTTTTCCAGATCTTCCATTGCGATCTTATATTCATCATCATTCGGTGCTTTTCCGTGCCAGTCAACGGCATTCTCCATGAATGAAACACCTTTTCCCTTTAATGTCTTTGCGATAATCGCCGTCGGCATTCCCTTGGTCGCCCGCGCCTCCGCAAAAGCCGCACGGATCTCGTCAAAATCATTTCCGTTGATGTTGATCGTATGGAAATTGAACGCCTCAAACTTCTTGTCGATCGGGTACGGAGAACATACCGCGTCAATGGAACCGTCAATCTGAAGGTTGTTGTTATCCACGATCACCACCAGATTATCCAGTTTCTTAAATCCTGCCCACATGGCAGCCTCCCAGATCTGTCCCTCCTGGATCTCTCCGTCACCGCAAAGTGCATATACACGATAGTCTTTCTTGTCGAACTTTTCTGTTGTTGCTATTACGACGGCCACCGAGAGTCCCTGTCCCAGAGAACCGCTCGACATATCCACGCCCGGAATATGCTTCATATCCGGATGTCCCTGCAGATATGATCCTGTGTGACGCAGCGTTACCAGATCCTCCTTCGGGAAAAATCCACGCTCTGCAAGCGCAGCGTAAAGTCCGGGTGCCGTGTGTCCCTTGGACAATACAAACCGGTCACGATCCGCCATCTTCGGATTCTTTGGATCAATGTTCAGCTCCTCAAAGTACAGATATGTGAAAATATCTGCCGCCGAGAGTGATCCGCCCGGGTGTCCCGCTTTTGCACTGTGCACCGCAGTTACAATGCTTTTGCGAATTTCATTTGCTGTCTTTTGAAGTTCCAGATTCGTCATGTCGTGTCATGGTCCTTTCTTATATCTGATTGTCATCCGTCCGACCCAGATGCCGGACAGTCGCATCCCTTTCTCATGCGGTCACTACAGTTCCGTGCGCCCCTCAAGCGCGCGCAGAAGCGTCACCTCATCAATATATTCCAGATCGCCGCCCACCGGAACACCGCTTGCAATCCGCGTAACTTTTATACCGGTCGGTTTGATCAGTTTGCTGATATACATTGCCGTCGTCTCCCCCTCCAGGCTGGAATTCGTCGCAATGATGACCTCATCCACATCCTTTTGCAGGCGCTGCATCAGTTCTTTGAGTTTGATGTCCCCCGGCCCGATTCCGAGCATGGGTGAGATCGCGCCGTGCAGCACATGATATACTCCGTCATACTTCTGTGTCTTCTCGTATGCCGCGAGATCCCTCGTGTTCTCCACCACCATAATGACCTTGTGGTTCCTGGAACTGTCGCTGCAGATCGGACAGATTTCCTCATCTGTCAGCGTAAAACATTCCTTGCAATACCGCACATTCTGCTTTGCGTCCAAAATCGCAGAAGAAAGCTCCTCCACCTGCTCCTTTGGCATATTCAGAATGTGAAATGCCAGACGCTGTGCAGACTTCGTGCCGATTCCCGGCAGGGCGGATAATTCCTGTATTAACTTGCTGATCTGTCTGCTATAGTATTCCATTCTCTCCCTCAAACTTCCTGTCAACACTGCCGGGCTTTCCCTGCAGCCTTATATATATTACTTGATAACACCGCATTTTACAAGGCGGTTTTGATTTTTCTTCCTCTGGTATGCTATACTGGATTTATTCACAGAATGTAGGAAAAGAAACGGAGATTACCATGAAAGAAACGATTGCAACCATCCCTTTGATGAATGCCTTCCACGCAGACGACGAATGCCCTTTCTGCTACCTGGAACGCGAGGCCGAGCAGCATGCCATCTCCTTCATCCTCGGCTCTGCCTATATGGAAGATGCTATCCGTGCCAAAACAGACGCCACCGGTTTCTGCCGCCACCACTTCAAGATGATGTACGACTACGGCAACCGGCTCGGCAACGCCCTGATCTTAAGCACACACTTAAAAAAGCTGAATCAGGAGCTCGGCGGTGAGCTGGCACATTTTACGCCCGGCAAATCCAGCTTTATCAAGCGCATGAAGCACACGGATGTCTCATCCGGAAATGCGTCCAAAACGCCTCTCGGCGCATGGATCGCCGCTAAGACCACCGACTGCTATGTCTGCGACCATTTCCATCAGATCTACGGCCGTTATCTGGATACTTTTTTCGATCTGTATAAGAAAAATGAGGAATTCCGCGCACTTTTTGAAAAAAGCAGGGGATTCTGCCTGCCGCACTTCGGCGACCTGATCGAGGCAGCCGAGGACAAGCTGACCGATGACGAGAAAAAAGAGTTTTATCCCAAAGCCTTCTCGATGATGCAGGACAATCTCGACCGGCTCCAAAAAGAAGTGTCCTGGTTTGTCGAGAAAAACGACTACCGCAACAAGGACAAGGACTGGGGCACCTCCGCCGACAGCATCCAGCGCGGCATGCAGAAGTGCGCCGGCGGCTATCCCGCCGACGAGGTATTCAAGGCAAAGCTCTGAGCACCATGTGCCCCCACGCAGGTTGCTCTTGTTTCATGGCACTGCCGTATCAGCAGACGGTATTTACCCGCTAAAGCTGCAGTGCCATAAAACAAAACTGCACCCGTACAGCGCGATCGCCACACAGGTGCAGTTATAAATTCTATTAGAATGGCATTCCGCCAAGTCCGCCCATGCCGCCGGTAATCTTTGCCATGGAACTCTGGGAAAACTCGTCTAACTGACGGTAGGCCTCGTTTGCCGCCGCCATAATCAGATCCTCCAGCATCTCGATGTCATCCGGATCCACAACCTCCGGGGAAAGCTTTACTTTCGTTATCTCATGCTTGCCGGATACCGTCACTTCCACAGCTCCGCCGCCCGCTGCCGCAGTCACTTCCTTCTCTTCTAACTCCTTCTGAGCCTCTTCCATCTGGCGCTGCATTTTCTGCGCCTGCTTCATAAGGTTATTCATATTACCCGGCATACCGCCCGGGAATCCACCTCTTTTTGCCATGTCTGCTTCCTCCTGCTTTTCTCTTAGGACTGTTCCATCTATCATAATATAAATTGTGTGATTCGTCCAGCTTTAAAAATCCTCTTCCTCGATGTCCATCTGAATGAGCGCGCCCAGATCCGGATAGACCTCGTCACTGGCATGCCCCGTATCGTTTAACTTCACCAGAATCGCAACCTCTTTGCCGATCCGGTCCGCCGCTGCCGCTTTTAATGCGTCCTGGCAATCCGAACGGTTCTGCTCGACGTACTCATAAGCGTTTTTGTCATCGAACACCAGCATCAATTCCCCGTTCGGTCCGAGCGACCGGGTCGCCATCTTAAGATACGTCTTTGTCACGCCGGTAAGCTGCGATAAGATGCCGCCCCAGTTTGTCAGCACCTGCTTCACATCCTCCGGAATCGCCTTGGGCAGTTCTGCCTTGGGCAGCGAGCCTCCCTGTGCCCCCTGCGCGCTTCCACCTACGCCCTGCCTGGCACTCCCCGGTGCCGCCATCACAACGCCTTTTTCCAGTTTCTTCTCCAGGCTGTCGATGCGGTCCACCAGGGACGTGTAATCTTTTTCCATTTCAGGTTTACATAACTTAATTACTGCAATTTCAATCAGAATCCGCTTCTGGCTGGCATATTTGATCTGGCTGCCAAGCTCCGAGAAAATGCGGATATAGCGCATCAGAATATCGGCGTCCACCATAGACGCCTCTTCTTTCAGGAGCGCCAGATTTTCCGAAGAGATGTCAAGCACATCCTCCATATCGTCCGAGCTTTGCACCAGCATCAGATTGCGCAGATACCATGTGAAATCCGTGACAAACTGCCCTAACTCCCGTCCTTCGATCACGAGCGTCTCCACGGTCTGGATTGCCCCCGTGATATTTTTATCGAGGATCTGCCGCAGCAGGCGGCTGAAAATCTCTGTGTCGACTGCTCCGAGCGTATCCAGCACTTTGTCGTAAGTGAGCTCCTGTCCCAGGTAAAAAGCGATACACTGATCCAGAAGGCTTAACGCGTCACGCATCGAGCCGTCTCCCGCCTTGGCGATATAGCGCAGCGCCCTGTCCTCCACCGTCACCTGCTCCGCATCCATCAGTTCCCGCAGGCGGGCAGTGATCGTGTCGATCGAGATTCTGCGGAAATCATAGCGCTGGCACCGTGATAGAATCGTGATCGGAATCTTGTGTGCCTCGGTGGTCGCCAGAATAAAAATGACATACGCCGGCGGTTCCTCCAGGGTCTTAAGCAGTGCATTGAACGCTCCTATGGAAAGCATATGCACCTCATCGATAATGTAGACTTTGTATTTTCCTTCGGTCGGACGGTACTCCACCTCCTCGCGGATCTGGCGGATGTTGTCGACGCCGTTGTTGGAAGCCGCATCGATCTCAATCACGTTCATGGAATTGCCCGCCGCAATCGCCCTGCATGTCGGACATTCCCCGCACGGACTCCCGTCCACCGGATGCTCACAGTTGACCGCCTTCGCAAAAATCTTGGCAATCGTCGTCTTTCCCGTTCCTCTGGTTCCGCAAAATAGATAAGCATGTCCGATTCTGTCTGCTTTAATCTGATTCTTTAACGTTGTTACAATATGATCCTGTCCTTTTACATCGTCAAACTCCTGCGGACGGAACTTACGATATAATGCCTGATATGACATGCTTTTCCCTCACCTTAATCTCCAAAGCTGATTCCAATCCGCTTTGCTTCTTTTATCATCTGGTCGTTCGGATCGACCGTTTTTAATTTGCCCGCCACGTCTCCGAGCGGTACATATTTGATCTTGCCATTGACCATGGCAACCATGTTGCCGTAGTTCTCGTCCATGATCGCTTTTGCCGCCGCCGAACCGAGTCTCGTGCAGAGCACACGGTCATACGGACATGGGCTTCCGCCGCGCTGTGTGTGACCCGGTACAGTCACGCGCACCTCGACGCCGGTCTCCTTGAATATACGGTCTGCAATCTCGTAAGAAACAGACGGATATTTCCGCTTTGCCACTTTTTCCTTGTACTCTTTCTTGGAGAGCGCCGCATCCTCCTTGGAGATGGCTCCCTCGGCAACCGCAAGTATGGTAAATCCTTTTCCTGCCTTCGTGCGCTTGTTGATCGCGGCAATCACTTTCTCGATGTCGTACGGTATTTCCGGAAGCAGAATAATATCCGCGCCCCCCGCAACGCCAGCATAAAGCGTCAGCCAGCCGACTTTATGCCCCATGACCTCAACAATAAAGACGCGGTTGTGGGACGCTGCCGTCGTGTGGATACAGTCAATGCAATCTGTGGCGATATTGATGGCACTCTGAAATCCGAATGTGACGTCCGTCCCGTAAATATCGTTGTCGATCGTCTTCGGCAGATGGATAATATTTAACCCCTCTTCCCGAAGCAGGTTCGCCGTCTTCTGTGTTCCGTTTCCTCCGAGGATCACCAGACAGTCCAGGTTGAGCTTGTGGTAGGTCGCCTTCATCGCCTCCACCTTATCCAGTCCGTTTGCATCCGGCACACGCATCTGCTTAAACGGCTGTCGCGATGATCCGAGAATCGTGCCGCCTTTCGTCAGAATACCGGAGAAATCCGCGGATGTCAGCAGCCGGTAGTCCCCGTAAATCAGACCTTTATAGCCATTCATGAAACCATAAACTTCAAGATCCTCCACATTCGCGCTTAATCCTTTTACTACTCCCCGCATCGTGGCGTTCAGCGCCTGACAGTCACCGCCGCTGGTAAGCAAACCAATTCTTTTCATCAGTCATGCACCCTTCTTTCTACTAGAGTTTTTTTTATTATACTCTATTTTAAACGCAATCACAAGAAAGAATGTATTACATGCCTCTGGATTTATCTACACAGGCGCGGACAGCCTCCATCACGGCACTGCGCAGGCCTTTTTCTTCCAGCACACGCACCGCCTCGATGGTGGTGCCTGCCGGAGAGCATACCATGTCTTTTAATTCTCCCGGATGCTTTCCAGTCTCCAGAACCATTTTTGCACTGCCAAGCACAGACTGGGCCGCAAAACGGTATGCCTGTGCCCTTGGCATTCCTGCTGCCACAGCTGCATCTGCCATGGCCTCAATAAATACAAATACATAGGCTGGGGAACTGCCGCTGACACCTACCACGGCATCCATCAGATGCTCCGGAACCACTTCTGCTTTTCCAAATCCTTCCAGAAGGGCCAGCACCTTTTTTGTATCTTCCTCTGTGCATGCTTCTCCCGGTGTCACTCCCGTGATGCCCTCTCCCACCAGCGCTGGTGTGTTTGGCATACAACGAATAAGCTTTACTGGTTTTCCAAACTGTTCTGTCAGCCATGCAAGGGTTTTTCCCGGTGCAATGGACACAATCACCTGATCCTTGCGTACCACATCTTTGATCTGGGCAATCACAGACGGATAGAACTGAGGTTTCACTGCCAGAAACAGCACATCTGCCTTGATCGTCACTAGACGGTTGTCCAGTGTAGTCTGAATGCCCAGCGTCTTTTCTGTCTGCTTCAGTTTTTCTTCATGAAGAGCCGATGCCAGAATGTCTTCCGGTTTTGCCAGTCCATTTTTGATGATTCCGCCAATCATAGCAAGCGCCATATTTCCACAGCCGATAAATCCAAGTGTCATAGGTGTTCCCTCCCTGTCAGCTTAAGGTTGCCGGGTCCTGTGCTGCCTTTTCTGCTTTTTCAATGCTTTCCAGGTACAGAACAGGTCCTTTTTCTCCGTACATACTGAAATACTCGTATTTAAATTTGACTGTTACGTATACCCAGTCCCGTTTCTTGAAAGGCAGGTCTCCTTTGTAATGGCAGATATATCCCATAAAACGGGTATCCTGAATACAGCAGGTCATAACGAAACGGCCTGGTACAAACATGCCTCTTTTAAAACGCATACTGGTATACACCTGTGCCCGGAAACGCAGACGTTTTCCGTCATACACCTCCGGGTGGTCAGAAGCATCCAGATACCAGATGCCGTAATCCATATCGTCCAGATCAATAAAATCTGCTTTCCGGTCAAAGGGAAGATCATCTTCTCCCTGCTGGATGATGTTGCCTTCGGTATCCTCAAAAATAAACTGCACCTGAGGATTGGAGGCCTTGATCGTCCGGCGGAATAGACCGCGGTTGGTCTGTTCGGTACACCGGTTCAATAAAATCAGTTCTGCCTGGAACAAAGGCTCTAGGAACATTTTCCGCATATTGGTCATATAGGCATCCATGGTGGTGGCATCTGCAATGCCGTAAACGCCCTGCACCATCCATCCTTTTGGATACTCCATGCCAAGAATCGTCTGTACATCCCAGGTGCCATTCCATTCCACAATCACCTGGGCCGGATGATAGGTCTTTTCACAGTTTTTGAAAAAGCCCGGATTCAGCTGATCCATGCTGTCAATGGAGAGCAGCTGGATGTGGTGCTTTTTCAGGAAGCTTTCCTCATCGCATACCAGAAGCAGCGTCAGGCCATCTTCCATAAAATCCTGTAATACCAGGGTATCTTTGATAAATGTGGTCTTACCGCTCTCAAGGAAACCGGTACACACATATACTGCTACGTCTTCCATAAAACACCGCCTTATTATTTAATGCCGAACAGCTCTTCCAGAGCGTCCTCTTTCAGATGTGCGCCAATGACACACAGCTTGCCGGTATAATCCGGGCTGCCGTCACGGATCTCATACTCTTCCGGTACCAGGTCAAACTGGATCCAGGATCCTTCCGGAGTCTGCAGAATGCCCTTTGCACGCAGAACGGTTCCGTAAACATCACTTCCGGAAAGTTTCTTAAGAGCTTCTTCCAGAACAGCCTTGTCAAATTTATGGGCGGTCTCACGTCCCCAGCTGGTGAACACTTCATCTGCATGGTGATGGCCATGATGATC
>OGCN01004092.1_pt1 | contig 13020 bp, 9 predicted proteins | sample 1570181 | NCBI WGS metagenome assembly OGCN01 (sample SAMEA4370584, study PRJEB24528) | human gut metagenome | reverse complement strand
CCGTTTCCACCAGAGTCTGAAGGGCAAGCGGGGGTGCGGCTGCGGCGGATGCCCTTCCTGCCCCCACACCCGCTGCCGCCACCGCAGGACATAGGGGCCGATGCCCACATCGGCCCGCAGCAAGGAGGCGCTCTTATGGACCATCAACTCAAACAGCTTCAGGACTGGATCAGCGAGAGCCGGCATATCGTCTTTTTCGGCGGCGCGGGGGTGTCCACTGAGAGTGGTATCCCCGACTTCCGCAGCGTGGACGGCCTGTACCACCAGCAATACGCATTTCCGCCGGAGACGATTTTAAGCCACAGTTTTTTTGAGCGGAATCCGGAGGAGTTCTACCGATTTTACCGCAGCAAAATGCTCTTTCCGCAGGCCAGGCCCAATGCAGCTCATTGGAAACTGGCGGAGCTGGAGGCGGCGGGAAAGCTGACCGCCGTTGTGACTCAGAACATCGACGGGCTCCACCAGGCCGCCGGCAGCCGGAACGTGCTGGAGCTCCACGGCAGCGTCCACCGGAATTACTGCACGCGCTGCGGCAAATTTTTCGATGCGGAATACATGCAGCGGGCTGAGGGCGTGCCGAAATGCGAATGCGGCGGCATCATCAAGCCGGACGTGGTCCTCTATGAGGAAGGGCTGGACATGCAGGTGGTTTCCAAGGCCATCCAGTACATTTCCAGGGCTGACGTCCTCATCGTGGGTGGCACTTCTCTGGTGGTTTACCCGGCGGCCGGCCTCATCGACTACTATAATGGAAAGAAACTGGTGATGGTCAATAAGTCCGTCACCCCGAAGGACGCGGGAGCAGACCTTCTGGTGCAGGGAAGCATCGGCGAGATCTTTTCCCAGATCTGAAAATGAACGGAGAGAAAACAATGGATTACCAGGTGGGAGACATCGTAAAACTGAAAAAACCCCACCCCTGCGGCAGTTATGAGTGGGAAATCCTCCGGGTCGGAGCCGATTTCCGCCTCAAATGCACCGGCTGCGGCCATCAGATCATGGTGGCCCGGAAGCTGGTGGAGAAGAACACGCGGGGGCTGAGGAAAAAAGAAGAGTAAGAGAAAGCGTCAGGAGAAAAAAGAAAAAATTTATTACGTTCAGTGAAAAAGTATCGTCTGAGAAAAAATCTCAGGCGATATTTTTTGGTAAATTCTGCTGAATTATGATGAGTAATCCGTTTACTTTTATACTAAATTGCTTTATACTCTTATAAAATAGGTCTGTGACCTGTACTGGAAAGAGAGAAGGGAGGAAAAAGTTATGTTTTGTCAGGAATGTGGACAGAAATTAGCCGATGGGACAAAATTTTGCCCATACTGCGGAGCGAAGATTCAGGCTGCTCCGCCGCCGGTGGAAGAAACGACAGAGCAGGAAGAAACTGTTGAAGTAAGGCCGGAACCCGAGGAGGAGGCTCCCCCTCCAAAGAATCCGGCTCCCAAGCCGACACCGAAAACGGCTCCGACACCGGAAGCTCCGCGCCCAGCGCCGGAGCCAGCGCCCAAGCCCGCCGGAAAGGGCGGTAAGACCGGGCTTTACGCCATTGTCGGTCTCGTGGCCGTCATCGTTCTGGCTGTGGTGCTGATCAAAGGTGTTTTCGGCGGAGGGACTACCGTATCCGTCATGGACTGCGTGAATGTGACGATCAGCGGTGTGGACGGCAATGGCCGGGCTTACTTTGATTTCGACATTCAGCCCATTTTCGACGCGGTTTCCAAAAAGATGACGCTGACGGAGCGCATGCGGGAGGAGATTCAGGATCTGACGGACGATATTTACAAGGATATCGTGCTCTCCGATGACAGTAACCTTTCCAACGGCGACAAAGTCAAAGTGAGCAGCAGCGTGGACAAGGATCTTCTCAAAGCCTATAAAGTGAAGCTGAAAAACGGCGACAAGACGATAAAAGTAGAAGATCTGGTGAAGGTTCAGGAGGTAAACGTCAAGGACTACGTTCAGGTAGAGTTTTCTGGTTTTGACGGCTTCGGAGCCGTGTATCTGAATCAGGATTATGACGGCCTGATCTCAGCGACGGCTGAACTGATCCGCAAGGCAGACAACTCCGAGGAAGCCGAGGAGTACATTTCAGACTCCCTTCCTTCTGTGATCTACAACATGTCCTGGATCTACGAGGGCGAAGATTACCAGAAGAACGGCAACGAAGTGACCTACCACTGCAGCGGACCGGATTACATCGAGAAATACGGCATTCATTTTATCTATGAGGATGTCACCGCGACGGTGGATGGACTGATTCCGGTGGAGACCCTCTCTCTTGCAGATTATATGAAGCTTTCCTGCGAGGGCATCAATGGCAGCGCCTATGCCCGGGCTGAACTGGACGAGGAAAAACTCCTTGCTCACCTGACCGAGCTTTTTGAAAAAGAGCAGCGCGGAGCCTATGGAGCAGCAGGAGAGAATTTCGATGCGGCCACAGAGGCAGAATCCGCGGTCAACAGCATAAAGAATACCTGGAGAGAACAGTTTGTCACGATGGCAGATCCCAGTGAGAATCTCTCCAACGGCGATGAAGTGACCGTTACCCTCACTCCGAGCTATACGGATAATAATGAAGTAAATATGGTCGGAGCCGGCTTTACTCTTATTGGCGGAAGCGGCACCTTCACCGTGGACAGTCTGGGAGATTATCACCTGGGTATCACCTCCACGGAGGATGAGGAGCTCAAAGCGTTTCTGGCTCCCTATGAGGCAAGTATCGAGGCGGCCTTCGATGAGAAGAAAGACTGGATTAATCAGGATGCTTCCCAGTATGGCTGGGTTGCCTGGGATCAGGTACCGGATGGCAAAGTGACGCCGGTGCTGGAAAAAGTCGATACCGTCACCTGGGACGAGGGCGATTACTACGATGCCGGAAATATGATGCTGGCCGTTTATCATATGAGCCTTCCGGTGCGGCAGTTTGACCGTTCCATGACAACGCTGGATATTTACTACGGAATGAAATTCAACAACGTGGTGAAGACAGATGACGGAAAACTGAATTATGATTACGATCCCGACACCAGTTTCCTGGTAGGGGACGAAAAGCTGAACAGCTGGCTGAGTGACCACAAGAACAATGTGATGGAAAACGGCACCAATGTGCAGGAAGAGGAAGCGGTCGCTGATCTTACCAGCGTGCAGGAGACCGAGGGCGAGACAGAAGAAAACACCACAGAAGCGGCAGTCGAGGCCATTTCCGTGGAAACGCCCCAGGCAGGAACCATCGCGGAGGGCGCAGCCAATCAGGCAGCAGCCACCGTTGTCTACGAGGGTCACACCTACGCAAGATTCGATATCGCTTTGAATTATTCCCAGGCGGAGAAGTTCTGCGAGCAGGCAGGAGGCCATCTGGCAACCCTCACCTCCTGGAGGGAAAACCTGGCAGTACAGAGCATTCTCGATGATGCATCTTACGACGAGTACTGGCTTGGAGCCAGCGACGAAGAATGGGAGGGCAGCTGGAAATGGACCACCGGGGAAGCCTTCGACTGGACTAACTGGGATGACAGCCAGCCCGATAACTATAACGGAGACGAAGATTTCCTGACGATTTATTCCTACTACGGAAGCTGGAATGACCGTTCAGCGGACGAGGAAGACATCGGTTTCGTTCTGGAGATCGATCCCGTGTCCGAGGGAAGCCCCTCCGGAGAATATGACCTTCTCTCTGATCTGGTCGCTTCCGGTTCCCACAACTGCGATATCTGGAAACAACTCGAAGATCCCTATGGAAATAAGCATTTTGCCAGCGTGGTTCTCGATGCTTCCGAGAATGGCTGGGTGAAATATGAGCTGGACGGAAACTACAACCTCTTCACCGCGACGTTAAGCACCTGTACCGACGCGGAGAGCGACGCTTCCTTTGAGATTGCCATCTGGGGTGACGGAAAACTTCTCTACAGCCGCTACAATTATCAGAAGACCGACGCGCCGGAGACTATCGCGCTGAATACGACGGGCATCAGTAAGCTTTCGATCAAGATGGCGAACCGGGGAGGCTATAATAACGGTTTCCTTGGCCTGAACGAGGCGAAGCTCTGGAAAAACGGCACGGCGGAGACTCTGCCGGTGCTCGTGGATGAGCTGGGCGATCTGACGCTGATTGACAGCGAGGAGTACGGCGATTACAGTGAAGGCGAGATGTACACCGATGTTTACGGAAATGTCCATGAAAACTGGTACGATTTCGAGGAGGAAGACCTGGGAGCAAGGGCTGTCTACTGGCTCGGCGGCAAATACACCACGTTTGAAGGAACGGTTCTCCCAGGAACGGGCAGTTATGACACAGGAACTCTGAAGATTTTTGCAGACGGCACAGAGGTTTATTCCATTTCTGAGCTGGATGTTTACCAGGGCGGCCAGAATTTTTCTCTGGATGTAACCGGAAAAGAAACACTGGAGATCGATGGCTATGGAGTGGTCTATGTGGCAGATACCAGACTGGTCCGGGCTGAGAGCGAGACGCTTGCACCGGTGACAGACCGCTACACTTTCCCGGAGCTTCCGGAGGCCGTGGAAGAGCGGGCCATCGATTATCGGATCTATAAAAATAAGAAATACTACCGCTTCGACCAGGGCCTGACCTGGAGCCAGGCAGACGCCTTTTGTAAAGCAGCAGGCGGAACACTGGCAATGCCGAAGAATGCGGCGGAAAACAGCGCCATCTTTGATCTCATTGACGATGGTAATTACGAGTATTACTGGCTGGGAGGCTATAAAGCAGGAACGATCTGGAAGTGGAACGACGGAGAAACCATCAATGCCGACGGTTTCTGGGGCAGCAGCCAGCCGGATAACTATGAAGAGAATGAAAATTACCTCTGCATGTATTCTTACGATGATTCCTGGAATGATCTTTCCGATCAGAACGAGGGCTTCGTGCTGGAGCTCACGGCGGCAGAACCCGTGGATGACACGGCCGTAATGCTCACGAGCCTGGAATGGCAGGAAAATTATTCTTCTGAGATCGTCAACGGTTATGACGGAGCCAACCTTTATCCCAACAGCGTGAAGCTTCGGGCTTCTGAGGATGCTTATTTCCGGGTAGCCTTAAACGGCGCTTATCAGACCCTCAGCGGAATTCTGGACCCGGATGGCGGTTCTTCTGTAAATGCAGATTTCTCTCTGGCGATTTTCGGAGACGGAAAGCTTCTCTACAAGAAGGAGCATTTCACCAGAAAAGATTCCAGGGAAGTCTTCTCTGTCGATGTTTCCGGTGTGAAGACTCTGACCGTGGAGACGGATAACCCCGGAAGCTATGACGGCGGTTATGTCTATCTCATGAACCCGGAGCTTACCAGGGCGGAGGCGAGTGCTTCCTCCGGTATCGCGAAGCTCTCTGAGCAGGTGCTGGTGGATGGCATTGGCGAGACCTATATCGCCGGACTTTTCCGGGATTCCTACGGAGAACTCCACGACGGCTGCCTGAAGCTTGCCGCAGGAGACGGCGCGAAAGTGACCTACAATGTAGGCGGTGCCTACACAACCCTTTCAGGAAGTATCGCAGCCGGTGATAAGACGAGCTACGAGGGCGGCATTTCCGTGAAGATCTACGGAGATGGAAACCAGCTCTATGAAATCTCTGATTTTGGAAAAATGACGGGAACCCAGAGCTTTGAGGTGGATATCACAGGCTGCCAGGTAGTTGCAATTGAGGCATCAGGCGACTATGATTCCTGTGTTTATGTGACAGACGATCAGCTGAAATAGAAGGAAAGTGAAAAGTTAAGATGAAAAAAGGACTGAAAAAAATCCTGCCGGGCACAGGGGCAGTCCTGCTGGTTCTGGCAGGCGGGGTCATGGCCGGAGCAGCTGGAAAAGAGCAGGAATATATTTTTCCGGAGGTGGATAAGGAGCTTCTGACCGAGGAGGATGTAAAAGACCTCCCGGCTGAGCTCCTGGCCTACGGCCGCTATGAGATCTTGGCAAAACATGGCGAATTGTTTGAATCGGAGGAATTGAAGGAATATTTCGGAAATCAGAAATGGTATTTTGGCTTCCTCTCCGACGAGAAAGAGGTGGAAGGACTCTTAAATGACATTGAGAAAGAGAACCTGGCCTTCCTGGAAAAGAAGGAAAAAGCCGAAGGCGGGTACGAGCTGGATCAGAAGGATTTTGATTACGAGATTGTGAAAAAATGGTTGGAGGGCACTTATGTGGCGGGGGAGGAGACGACCCGGAAGACTTCTGAGAAGAAGACGAAGGAGACGGAAACCGAAGCGCCTGCGACAGAAGCTCTGGCAACAGAACCGGCCACTGAGACACCTGCGACAGAAGCCCCGGAAACAGAACCGGTTACCGAGGCACCTGTGACAGAGCCCGCGACAGAAGCTCCAACCGAGCCAGTGACCGAGGCCCCGGTAACAGAACCTGCGACAGAAGCCCCGGCTGAACCTGAGACAGAGGAACATGTGACCGACGGAAAATTCGAAGATCTCTCCGATGTGGACCTCTTTTCCCTATCCCAGGACGAGCTGGCAACGACAGTCCGGGAGGAACCGGAGACGGAAGCGGAGAGCGAGACAGAAAGTGAAACGGAAACAGAGAGTGAAATCGAGGCCGACACTCGCAGCGAGTACATTTTCCCGGATATGGATACCCGGTATCTGACCCAGGATGAGGTATCGAAGCTCTCCCTCCAGGCTGTCTGCTATGCCAAGAACGAACTCTACGCCCGCCATGGAAGAAAGTTCCTCTCCCAGGAACTTAAAGACTATTTTAACGATAAAACCTGGTACGAAGGCACCGTGGACCCGGACAGCTTTTCGCCCGGTGTCTTCAACACCTACGAGAACGACAATCTGCTGCTTCTCGTCAGCGCCGAGGAAAAACTCCTGCCCGGCGGCTATGTGCTGGATCAGCAGGGCTATGATATCCATAAAGTGGATACAGCCTGCAAACACACCCTCGGGGAGACAGCGAAGACGGGAGACACCTCCGGGTATGTCTTTGTGGTCATCGATTCCGACAGCATCATGCACGACGATGCCCGGCTGGTAAACGGCAAAGTCGTGGATGCCAACGGAAACGAGATCCCCGGCTGTTACGAGCGTGAGGATGGCCGGGTGGCAGATGCCCTGGGAAACATCATCAATCCCCAGGAAGGCCAGCTGGTAAAAGAAGAACTTTTTGCTGACAATCTGCTTGGCTCTGAATAGTTACAAAAAAACTGCCGCTTCGGAAAGTAAGATTTCCGGGCGGCAGTCTCTTTTTATGCGGTTTTGTGTACTTCTTCCAGTTGGGCGGTGTAGAGCTTGTAGTAGTAACCTTTTTTCGCCATAAGTTCTTCATGGCTTCCGGTCTCCATGATGCCGCCGTCATCAATGTACATGATCCGGTCGCAGCCGCGGATCGTGGAGAGACGGTGGGCGATGATGAAGGAGGTTCGTCCCTGAAGCATGGCGTTGAGGCCGGTCTGCAGGGCTTTTTCCGTCTGGACGTCGATGCTGGAGGTGGCCTCGTCGAGGATCAGGATGGAGGGATCGGAGAGCAGGGTTCTCGCAAAGGAGATGAGCTGTTTCTGGCCCTGACTCAGCATAGAGCCGCGTTCCCGGACTTCCGTATCGTACCCCTCGGGCATCCGGCTGATGAAGTCGTCGGCGCAGACGATTCTGCTGGCTTTGCGGATCTCATCCTCGGAGGCAGTCAGTTTTCCGTAACGGATGTTGTCGCCGATGGTTCCGGAGAAAATGAAACTGTCCTGCATCATGATTCCCATCTGGGAACGGAGAGAGTGGATCGTCACTTCGGAGATATCCTGGCCATCGATCAGCACCCGGCCGCTGTCCACGTTGTAGAAGCGGGAGATCAGGTTGACGATGGTACTTTTTCCGGCGCCGGTGGGGCCGACCAGGGCCACGCTCTCGCCGGGTTTCACCGTGAAGGAGACGTCTTTTAAGATCTTTTTCGTCTCGTCGTAGGAGAAGGCCACATGGTCGAAGGTGACTTCGCCGCGGATCGTGGGCATCTCTTTCGCATTTTCCTTGTCGGAAACCGTCACCGGCTCGTCCATGGTTTCAAAGATACGCTCCAGATAGGCGATGTTGTTGATGAAGTTGTTGAAAATGTTTCCTAGGTTCATGATGGGCTGCCAGAAGAAGGAAGCGTAGCTGGAGATCGCCACGATGGTTCCGAGGGATTTGTTTCCCTCTCCGAAAATCACGAGGCCGAAGAGGAAAATCGCGGCCCGGACGCAGACGGAGATCGCGTCGATGCCCGGCCACACCAGGTTGGAGTAGCGGACAGCCGTGTTCCAGGTCCGGCGGCAGTCCTGGGAAAGATCCTGGAAAATCTGGGCATTTTCGTCCTCACGGGCGAAAATCTGGGTGATTCTGGCACCGACAATGTTCTCCTGAAGATAAGCGTTCAGGTTGGAGTTCTTGTTGGAAACAGCCTGCCAGGCTTTTCGTTGTTTGTTTTTGATCCAGATCATGAAAACTGTGAGAATCGGCACGCCGCAGAGAACGACGAGGGCCAGCTGCACATCCACCAGGAACATGAAAATCACGATGAAAAGCAGGTTGAAGGATTCCAGCACGATGTTGATCAGTCCGTTGGAGAGCATATCCGAGACGGAGTTTACATAGTTGACCACGCGGATCAGGATTTTGCCGTGGGGGCGGTCATCGTAATACTGGAAGGGCAGCTTCTGAAGGTGCTCGAACAGGTCTTTCCGGATATCATAAATGATATTCTGGCTCACCTCTACCATGATCTTGCTACGGATCGTTACGAAGATTATGCTGCCCGTATAGAGGGCCAGCAGGGCGATTACCAGAGAAAAAAGCAGTCGGAAATTTTTGTCCGGAATGGCCACGTCCAGGGCGTGCTGGGTGATCATCGGGGCTATGTAGCCGAAGGCTCCGCCAAGGCTGCTTAAGAGAATGGCGATAATCATCCGTTTCTGATATTTCTTAATATAGGAAGAAGCTCTGAGAAGATGACGTATGTCAAATGGTTCTTCGAGAATTTCATCCTGCTTGTAAGTATTTTTTGCCATATTTTTCCACCTCCTTAAAGCTCATCCAGGCCGGTCTGCAGTTTGACCAGCTCGTAATAGTAGCCTTTTTTCGCGAGCAGCTCCTCGTGGGTGCCGCTTTCCTCGATGTAGCCGTCCCGAAGCACGATGATCCGGTCGGCATCTCTGGTTGTGGAGATTCGCTGGGCGATAATCACCTTCGTGCAGGGGAAATCCAGCTCCTTAAGGGAGTGCTGGATCTGCTTTTCAGTCTCCATGTCCACGGCGGAGGTCGTGTCGTCCAGAATCAGGATGGAAGGGCGGATCGCCAGGGCCCGGGCCAGGGAAATTCGCTGTTTCTGGCCGCCCGAGAGGCCGACTCCGCGCTCGCCCACGATGGTATCGTAGCCTTCCGGCATCTTGGCAATGAAATCCGAGGCGGAAGAGTAGCGGGCAAATTTTACCACGTCATTTATCTTGATGGAACCGTCGCCGTAGGCGATGTTACCCTCGATGGTGTCGGAATAGAGGAGCACATCCTGGGTGGCGAGGCCGATGTGGCGGCGCAGATCGTGGAGCCTTAAATTTTCCACGGGAGTGCCGTCAATGAGGATTTTTCCTTCTGTGGGCTCATAGAAGCGGGGAATCAGATTGATAAGGGATGTTTTTCCGCAGCCCGTTTCACCCATGATGGCTACCGTCTCACCGGGATTTACAGTAAAGGAAATGTTATGGAGCACCGGCAGGTCGCCGTCCTCGTACTGGAAGGAAACGTTTTTGAACTCGATTTTTCCGTCGAAGCGGTCCGGATGTTCTTTGGCATCCTCATGATCCTTGATTTTCGGCTCGGAATAGTAAAGCTCCATAACCTTTCTGGATGCGGCGGAGAAACGCTGAAACTCGTTCATGATATTTCCCATCTGACGCATCGGGTTGGCGATGGCCCAGATCAGGCCGGAGAAAGCCACATATTCGCCCATTGTGAGCTGGCCTTTGATGAGGAAAACGCCGCCCACACCCAGCATGACGAGGGGCATCAGGTTGGCGATGGTCTCCACATAGGGGAAAAATTTCAGCCAGACCATAGCGGTAGCCTTGTTTGTCTCGCAGAAATCCCGGTTGGCTTTGTCGAATTTTTCAATCTCATAATCTTCCCGGGCGAAAGCCTTCACCACGCGGTTTCCGGAGATGTTCTCCTGGGCGCAGGTGTTCATCTGGGAAAGTTTTTCACGGAGCAGTGCGTGCATGGGTGCCACCTTATTCCGGAACAGGTAGATGATCCAGAAAACGAAGGGGGCAATCACCAGCAGGCAGAGGGCCATTTTCCAGTTGGTATAGAGGAAAAAGATGGCAGCCGCCGCGAAGAGGGAGAAGGACTCGATGACCATGCGGATGATCCAGGCCACCATATGGCGGATCGCATCCAGGTCTCCCGTGAGTCTCGTCATGAGATCGCCGGTGCGGTAGGTGCTGTAAAAGGTCATATCCTGGCGCTGAATTTTGTCATAGAGGTAGTTCCGGACCCGGTAAAGGACGGTCTGGGACACATGCTCGTAGATCATGCAGACACCGTAGACGATGACACAGCGAAGGAGCGTGAAGAGCACCATCGCAAGGATGAGCCGGTAAAAAAGATCCCGGTGGGTGCTTAAGTTTTCACGGGCGTTTTCCCCGGTGAGGAAAAGATCGACGATCTTTCCGGAAAAGTACGGCACGGTCAGCTGTAAAATGTTGTAGACCACGGTGCCGGCCATTCCCACAAAGTAAATTCCGCGGCAGCCCTTCATATTTTCCCAGAGCCACTGGAGCTTTGTTTTCGGGAATGGATTTGTCTCTTGTTTCATAACGCATACCTCCCCAATAGGTATTTTTAAGTTTTAGTCATTGTATCGTATCAATTTTTTTGCGGATGTGATATAATCCGATTATCGAAAAATGGAATATTTCTATTCTCTTGAGCGTATAAAGGAGGACTTATCTCCAATGAAAAATCTGTTTGAATACAGCGACATCCTGCACTCCCCCATTGAAGCGTTCACCTGTGCCACAGAAAACTTTCATCTTCCCGTGGAAGCCCACTGGCACTATTTTATGGAGGTCATTTATCTGCAGGAAGGGTCCGTTCTTGTGACCTGCAACGATGCCTGCAAACGGGTGGAGGCCGGAAGCGTCATGTTCTTCCCGCCCCAGGCTGTGCATGCCATCTACGCCGACGGCGGAAAAAGGTTCCGCTATTTCTGCATCAAGTTCAACATGAACCGGATTCGGCTGACGGGAAGCTACCTGCCGGATCTGAACCTTGCTTTTCGGAGAGTCGGTGCGCTGCCCTGTCCGCCGATCCTTTTTACGCCGAAAGACCTGCCGGGGGTGGACCTTGGCGGTTTTTTCGAGGATGTGGAGCGGGAATACCGGGAGAAGCAGTATGCTTATGATGCCAGCATTTACTCCTCCTTTGCTTCTCTGATGCTGAGGATCTTAAGGATTTGGCACTGCCAGGGAATTTCGCTGGATCTGGAGGCTTCCTCCGAGACCGAGGAGAACCGGATTCAGGATATCCTGGTCTATATCGACCGCCATTCACAGGAGAATATCAATATAGAAGAATTGGCTCACCATTACAACATGAGCTATTCCTATTTTGCCAAAATGTTCCTGAAATACTATGGCCAGAGCTGCAAGCAGTATATCGAGTTCATCCGGCTGAACAAGGTGGAAAATTTCCTGCTTTTCACCGATTACGACCTGAACTATATCGCCGCCGAGACTGGTTTCGCGGACTGCAGCCATCTGATCCGGACCTTTAAGAAACATTATCAGATCACACCAAAGCAGTTCCGCCTCCGAAGCCGTACGATTGGAAACGGCCTTGTGCCAGAGGAGACGAGAGCTGCGGGAAACTAATCAGGACCACCAGCACTCTGGCAAACGGAAATGCCTACGCCCTTGTTGTGGAAGAATCTCTGGCACCTGGGAAGAGCGCTGTCATTTTCCTTTCTTTTCGAAAAAAGTGCTTGCCATAAAATCCTTTCTGTGTTATAGTTAAAAACTGTGATATATTATTTTCCTTGTTCCCTGCATGGGTCAGGGGGCCAGAGACCATAAGGAGGTGCGAAGAGCATGAACAAATACGAATTAGCACTGGTTCTGAACGCAAAGGTTGAAGACGACGTTAGAACAGCTACTCTCGAGAAAGTGAAAGGACTGGTTGAGCGTTTCAACGGTACCATCACCAACGTGGACGAGTGGGGCAAGAAGAAACTTGCTTACGAGATCCAGAAAATGAGAGAGGGCTACTACTACTTCATCCAGTTTGATGCTGATGCTGCATGCCCGGCAGAAGTGGAGAAACGTGTACGCATCATGGATAACGTTCTCAGATACCTGATCGTCAGACCTGAAGCATAAATCAATCTGACTGAGAGAAGGAGATTCCATGAATAAAGTTATTTTAATGGGGCGCTTGACAAGAAATCCTGAAGTTCGTTATTCCGCAGGGGACAGTTCCATGGCCATCGCCAGATACACCCTTGCTGTTGACCGCAGATTCACCAGAAGAGGTGAGGACAATAACGGAGCCACCGCAGATTTTATCCCCTGTGTGGCTTTCGGACGCAGTGCTGAGTTCGCTGAGAAGTATTTTCATCAGGGAATGAAGGTGGTAGTCACCGGCCGTATTCAGACCGGCAGCTATGTGAATAAGGACGGACAGAAGGTTTATACGACAGACGTTGTCGTAGAGGACCAGGAGTTTGCGGAGAGCAAAGCATCATCCATGGCGAATGGCAGTAACGGGGGTTACAGCGATTATCAGCCATCTGCCCCGGCACCGGCAGCAAAGCCTGCACCCAGTGCAGCAGTCGGTGATGGATTTATGAATATTCCGGACGGAATTGATGAGGAGTTACCGTTCGACTAAGAAAAGGAGGTTACCACCATGGCTTACAATAAAGCAGAGAAAAGCGATTCTCCCATGAAGAGAAGAGGCGGACGCAGAAGAAAAAAAGTTTGCGTATTCTGTGGAAAAGAGAACAACGAGATCGATTACAAGGATGTTAACAAACTGA
>OGCN01004082.1_pt1 | contig 13078 bp, 11 predicted proteins | sample 1570181 | NCBI WGS metagenome assembly OGCN01 (sample SAMEA4370584, study PRJEB24528) | human gut metagenome | reverse complement strand
CAGCCAGACCGGTACCTTCGGCATCCCGGAAATGGGCACCAACTTCGTGCGCGGCATGCTGGTGGAGGCCCGGCCCAAGAACTTTTCGGAGCTGATCCAGATCTCGGGCCTGTCCCACGGCACCGACGTGTGGACCGGCAACGCGGATGAGCTGATCCGCAGCGGCACCTGCACCATCGCAGAGGTCATCGGCTGCCGTGACAGCATCATGCTGTACCTGCTGCGCAAGGGGTTGGAACCCAAGATGGCCTTTGACATCATGGAGGCCGTGCGTAAGGGCAAGGTGGCCAAGGGCGGTTTCAAGGACGGCTGGGAGGAAGCCATGCGGGAGCATGATGTGCCGGACTGGTACATCGAGAGCTGCCGCAAGATCAAGTATATGTTCCCTAAGGCCCACGCGGTGGCCTACCTGATGAGTGCCATCCGTCTGATGTGGTTCAAAATTTACAAGCCGCAGGCCTTCTATGCGGTGTACTTCACCGTGCGCGGCGACGACATCGACTATGAGGCCGCCATCGGCGGGGCTGCTGTGGCCCGTGCTCACATGGAAGAGGTCAAGCGCCGCCTGAAGGAGGAAAAGAACGCCAAGGACGAGGACGTTCTGGTGAGCCTGCAGCTGGTGAACGAAATGCTGGTGCGCGGGTACGAGTTTTTGCCCATCGAGCTGGGCAAGAGCCGCGGCTCCAAATATGTGGTGGAGGACGGCAAGGTGCGCCTGCCCTTCAGTTCTCTGAAGGGTCTGGGCGGTGCTGCTGCCGACGCGCTGGAGCGGGTGACCATCCACGGAGAGGAATATATCTCGGTGGAAGAGCTGCAGCAGGCCTCCGGCGTCGGTCAGGGCATCCTGGATCGTCTGCGTCAGGTGGGCGCCCTGGGCGACCTGCCGGAGAGCAGCCAGGTGAGCTTCTTCTGATAAAAAAACTTGACACCATATGTGACACCACATATAATAGAAGCAGGAGCATGAACCATGTCAAAATGGGATAAACTGATCGCACGCATCTGTGCACTTTCCAAAGATATGCGGTTCGATGAGCTGCGCAAGGTGCTGGAAAGCTACGGCTATGTGATGTATGCGCCCCGGAGCGGGAGCAGCCACTACACCTTCCGCAAGGCGGGATGCCAGCCGATCACGATCCCGAAGCATGAGCCGATCAAAAAGGTATACGTTGAGATGGTGAGGCAGATCGTAGAGAGTGAGGCGAAGAACGATGAAAACGCTGAATGAATATCTTGCCATGCCCTATCGGATGGAGATCGTGGAGGACCGGGAAGAGGGCGGTTTCGTGGTTTCCTTTCCGGAGCTGCCGGGCTGCATTACCTGCGGCGAAACGCTGGAAACCGCTGTGGCGAACGCACAGGATGCCAAAAAAGCCTGGCTGGAAGCAGCCCTTGCGGACGGTGTGGTGATCCAGGAGCCGGACAGTCTGGAAAAATACTCCGGTCAGTTCAAGCTGCGGATGCCGCGCAGCCTGCACCGCGCATTGGCAGAGCACTCCCAGCAGGAGGGCATCAGCATGAACCAATACTGTGTGTATCTGCTGGCCAAGAACGACGCTCTGCACGCGGGCTGACAAGCGGACAGCAACACAACAAAAACTCCCCCTGCGGTGGGCATTTGCTCACGGCAGGGGGAGTTGCTGTTTTTCAGGGAACAGGTCAGCCGGAGGAATTGCTTACTCCACACTGATCATATAATAATACACGGGCTGACCGCCGCGGATGTGGCTGACTTCCACATGGTTGGGGCACTTTGCCTTGACGATCTCGGTAACCTTCTCGGCGTCCTCGTCGCTCACGTCGCAGCCGGAGATGATGGTGACGAAGCTGGAGTCCTTTTTGCACATACCCCGGGCCAGACGGTAGGTGGCCTTGGTGATATCGGTGGAGGTGGAAACGATCTTGCCGTTCTCCAGTGCCATGATCTCACCCTTGCGGATGCGCTTGCCGTCGTACTCGCTGTCGCGGGCGGCGTAGGTGATCAGGCCGGTGGACACCTTGTCGGCAGCCGCCATCATGTTGATGGTGTTGGTCTCGGCGTTCACGGAGGGGTCAAAGTTCAGCATGGCGGTGATGCCCATGGGCACGGTGCGGGTGGGCAGAACCACGACCTGACGGTCGGCCAGTTTCTCGGCCTGCTCGGCGGCCATGATGATGTTCTTGTTGTTGGGCAGAACGAACACGGTCTTGGCCGGTACGCTCTGGATGGCTGCCAGAATGTCCTCGGTGGAGGGGTTCATGGTCTGGCCGCCGGAGACCACGGCGTCCGCAGCCAGGTCGGTGAACACGGACTTCAGGCCCTCACCGGCAGCCACGGCCACAAAGCCGTAGTCACGGCTGGGGTCCACAGCAGCGTAGACGAACTCGCTGGCCTGAGAAGGAGCCTTCTCGGCAGAGGCCTGCTTCTCCAGGCTCTTGCCCTGCTTCTGGCGGGCCAGGAACTGCTCGTGCATGTTCTCGATCTTGAAGTTGGTCAGGTAGCCGTACTTGATGGCCTCGCTCAGGATCTTGCCGGGGTCGGCGGTGTGGACATGCAGGTTGATCACATCATCGTCCTCGATGCACACCACGCTGTCGCCGTTGGACTCGGCAAAGGCACGCATCTTGGCGGCGCTGGCACCCTCGTACTTGTTGATGAGGAACTGGGTGCAGTAGCCGTTCTTGATGTCCTCCACCTTCATCAGGTCATCGGTGAACACGCCCTTGCCGGCGTTCTCGGTGGAGAGCTTTGCCTTGTTGGGGGCAGCCTCGCCGCCAGCCACGATGGGCTCGCCGTGGAACACCTTGCCCATGCCCTCAAAGATGATCAGGATGCCCTGACCGCCTGCGTCCACGACGCCGGCTTTCTTCAGAACAGGCAGCAGGTTGGGGGTGTCGTCCAGGGCTTCCTGACCGGCAGCCATCACAACGTCCCACAGGGCGGGCACGTCGGCGGCATCGCTGGCGGCAGCCTTTTCGCTGGCCACGCGGGCCACGGTGAGAATGGTGCCCTCGGTGGGCTTCATCACGGCCTTGTAGGCACCCTCGACGCCCTTCTGCAGGGCAGCCACGATGTCGGCCACGTCGGCTTCCTTCTTGCCTTCCAGCGCCTTGGAGAAGCCGCGGAACAGCAGGCTGGTGATGACGCCGGAGTTGCCGCGGGCACCGCGCAGCATGGCGGAAGCAGCGGTCTTGGCGGCTTCGGCCACGGTGCAGCTGTCATCCAGGGCTTCCAGCTCGCGCACGGAAGCACCCACGGTCATGCCCATGTTGGTGCCGGTGTCGCCGTCCGGGACGGGGAAGACGTTCAGCTCATCCACGCGGGAGCGCTGATTGTTGATGTTGTTGGCGCCGGAAATGATGGCGTCGCGCAGGATCTTACCAGAAATCATTGTTTTAAACTCCTTATCAGGCCGGAAAAATTCCGGCAGCCGGGGATACAGACGGACATCAGGCGATCACATCGTCCACCGAGACCACCACGCGGGCGACCTTCAGGCCGGTGGCCTGCTCGACTTCGTCCTTGACGCGGTGCGAGATGCTGCGGGCAGCGGTGGAAATGTTCAGCCCATAGCTGACAGCGATGTGCAGCTCGATCACGAGACGTCCATTCTCCTGCGTGACGCGGACACCCTTTTCGGAATAATCGGAACCATGGACCAGGCTGCGCACAGCGTCGGTCATATCACGGGGTGCCATTGCGGCAACGCCGTAGCAGTGTTTGGTCGCCTCACCCACGAGGGTCGAAAAATACCCGGCGGTAAAGCTGACATCTCCCAGCGGGAAACGGGAAGTGATCATAATCGCTCTGCTCCTTTATGTTATTTTTCAGAAAACACATTCAGGGTCTGGGGCCGTGCAGGCGGGCCAAAACCGCAGACTGCACCGAGAAACACCCACTCTATTATACAACTTCGATGCGCGGTTGTACAGTTCAAATTGCTGGCAGCGGGGATTTTTTGGCTGTTTTGCGTCCTTTGCCCACAAATTTGCGGGCAAAACTGTACGGCTGGGCAGAGCAGTGCGTTCGTTCGACAGGGCATGACCGTCCGGGTGTGATATGCTGTCCGGTGCACAGCGGCCGCGCTGCGGCAGAAGTATGACGGATGCCCGCAAACAATCTGTAAAAAAATTATAAAAACTCCCTCCGGATGCTTTATCCCTCTATGAAAAAGTGCTAAAATGAAAGCAGAGAGAGGGGATGCGCACCGGGCGGTGTGTGTCCCCTGTAAAACGAGCAGACCCCAATCATCCATCCGGCCGCACACGCCGTGCATAAAATACCGATTTAGGAGTTGTTGGCATGAACATTCTGTTTTTCCTCTCCCCCAAGCAGGATCTGATGTACGTTTACGACGATTTTACCCTCCGGCAGACGCTGGAAAAATGGGAGAACAACCGCTACGCCTCCATCCCGGTGCTCAACCGCCGGGGCGAGTATGTGGGCACCCTGACCGAGGGGGACATCCTCTGGGGGCTGAAGAAATTCCATGGGCTGGATCTGGAAGCCGCAGAGGACGTGCCCATCTCGGCTTTTCCCCACAAGCGGGATTACAAGGCGGTGACCGTGACCACCAGCATGGACCAGCTGATCGAAGCCGCCATGAACCAGAACTTTGTGCCCGTGGTGGATGACCGGGGCATCTTCATTGGCATCGTGCGCCGGCAGGCCATCATCCGCTACTGCTACGAAAAGTCCCGCGCGAAGGAAGCGCCGCAGCCCGGCCGTGTGGTGCCGGAATACGCCGCCGCCCACTGAGCGCCGGAAAACAGCCGGACCTGCAATGCTCCACCTTCCCATTTTTGGGAGGGTGGAGCATTTTTTGTGCAAAAATCCCCGGAAAAGCCTTGAAAGTCCGATTTATGGGATGCCGCATGTGCGATAATACAGTCACAGGGAGCCACCGGCAGCGGGAACCGCCCGGTGCAGGCAGGCTCCCGACAGAACAAAACAGGAGGGGAACACGATGAAGGATTTTGAGATGCGTTATGTGGGCAGCCATGTGGAGGTGTACACCGGCAGCGGGGTGTTCCTCTTTTCGGCCGATACCGTGCGTGAGGCGATGGAGGAGCTGGCCGAGTGACATGGTTTGAAATAACTAATGTAAAATCTGCGTAAAATGTTTGAAAAGGAACCGTGACGAAACGATTGAAAACCAGCAAAATGTGTGGAAAAAGTGATTTTCTTGTAAAATAAACCTTGTTGTGGCAGGGGGATTGATGGTATAATAAGCACAGTGTGAGCGCTGAAACGGTGCCGTGCGCGTGGACGCATGGGGGCGCTGCATGACAAAGGAAAAACGGCTGCCGGGGTACGGGTCCCGCCAAAGGCGGGGCAGGGCCCGGCGGCTGTGTGCTGTTATTGGAAGAAACAGGAAGATCGTATTTAGGAGTATCGCTATGGATATCACACACATTACCTCTCTGCTGGGCGGCATTGCGTTGTTTTTGTATGGCATGTCGATCATGGGCGCGGGCCTGGAAAAGCTGGCCGGCGGCAAAATGCAGGGGGTGCTGCAAAAACTGACCTCCTCCACCATCAAAGGTGTCATTTTTGGCACCCTGATCACGGGCGTGATCCAGTCGTCGGCTGGCACGGTGGTGATCTGTGTGGGCCTGGTCAACTCCGGTATCATGACGCTGACGCAGTCGGTGGGCGTGATCATGGGTGCAAACATTGGTACGACGGTGACCGGTCAGCTGATCCGCATGGCGGATATCTCAGGCGACAGCCTGTGGCTGACCCTCATGCAGCCCAAGACGTTTGCGCCCGTGGTGGCGTTTATCGGCTGCATTTTTTATGTGTTCCTGCGCAACGCCAAAAAGAAGAACATCGGCCAGATCATGCTGGGCTTCGGCATCCTGTTCACCGGCATGAGCCTGATGGACACCGGCGTGTCCCCCCTGCGGGAAAGCGCCGCGTTCCAGAATCTGTTCGTCACCATGACCAACCCCATCCTGGGCGTGCTGGTGGGTCTGGTGGTCACGGTGCTCATCCAGTCCTCTTCGGCGTCGGTGGGCATCCTGCAGGCGCTGTCCAGTACGGGCCTGGTCACCTTCAGTTCGGCCATCCCCATCATTCTGGGTGCCCACATCGGCACGGCCTTCACCCCGCTGCTCACCATCGGCGGCTCCTCCAAGGACGGCAAGCGCGCCGCCCTCATCCACCTGTACTTCAACGTGATCGGCAGCATCGTACTGCTGGCCCTGATCTATGCGGTGCAGTTCACCTTCGGCATCCCCATGTGGCATGACGTGATGAACAAGAGCTCCATCGCAAACATCCACACCCTGTCCAGTGTGTGTGCCATGCTGCTGTTCCTGCCGTGCAGCGGGGTGCTGTCCAAGCTGGCCATGCTCACGGTGCCGGACAACGCTGAGGAAGCGCAGGAACTGAGCATGCCGGTGCTGGACGAGCGTCTGTTCAAGAGCCCGGCCGTGGCCCTGCAGCAAGCCAAGAACGCGGTGGTCAAAATGTCCCGCCGTGCCGCCCGCAACGTCAATCTGGCTGCGCCGCTGCTGCTGAAGATGGACGCGGACACCGTGAGCGCCATCAAGGTGCGGGAGAACCTCATCGACCGCATGGAGGTGGCCATCTCCAATTACCTTATTAAGATGACCGATCAGGAGCTGGGCGATGACGAGAGCCATGCCGTGACCGAGCTGCTGAACTTTGTCACCGAGTTCGAGCGCATCGGCGACTATGCCGTGAACATCATGGAAAAGGCCGAGGAGCTGAACGAGAAGGAGGCCTCCTTCTCCGAGAGCGCCCAGAAGGAACTCATCCTGCTGGAAAAGGCCGTGGAGCGCATCCTGACCGTGACCGGCGAGGCCTTTGAGGGCGACGACACCCAGAAGGCCATGCAGGTGGAGCCGCTGGAAGAGGTGATCGACGTGATGGTGGAGCGCCTGCGCGACCAGCACATCCGCCGCCTGAAGGACGGCGTGTGCTCCATTGACACCGGCGTGGTGTTCCTGGACGTGCTGAACAACGTGGAGCGCATCTCCGACCACTGCTCCAATGTGGCCGTGCGTATGATCGGCATGGAGGGCGGCGAGGATTACGACTCCCACACCCTCAAGAGCATCATGCACCACAACCCCACCAAGGACTACATGCTGGAGTACGAGCAGTGCCGCAAGGAGTACCTTGTGCCGCTGGAGCAGATGGAAGCCTGACCCCCAAAAAAACAACAGCCCCGGACCATTCGGTCCGGGGCTGTTTTGCGCAGATGGATGCCGGAAATGAGGTGCGGGCTCAGTGCGGCACGGCCACCCACTTGTGCGGGCCATGCCAGCCCTTGCCGTCCTCCGGTGCCTTGAGGCAGACGCCGGGGTTGGGCGGGCCGGAGCGCAGGCTCTTGTTCTGCTGATTGCCGCAGAACTTGCACTTGTAGCGGATGCTGACCGGTTCAGACATTTGGATGCACTCCTTCCCTCCGGAAGCCCGGAACTAAGAATCTTTGCTTCGATACTCTGATTATATAATTCTGATGCATCAATGTCAATAAAAATTGGAAGAAACTGAGAAAAATCACCCGCCCAGGTCCTCCAGCAGGGCCTGCAGCTCCGGCAGGCTGTGCACCCGGATGCCGCGCCGGATGCGCAGTACGTCGTTTTCGGGCAGAAGGTTCACATAGATGCCGGTGAGCTGCTGCAGGGCACCGGGGGTGCCGTCGGCATTGCAGGCATACACGGCCACCCGGCCGCCGGTGTCGCACAGGTAGTAGCCCGCCGCCGTGGGAGCTGCCGCCTGCACGAGGGAACTGACGCTGCCGGAAATGGGCGGAGTTTCGTCCGCCGGGGCCTCAGGCAGAGGGAGGCGGGGCAGCGCCATCCAGAACAGACTGAACGCGATGGTGAACACACAGAGCCCGTAGAACAGGCACAGACCGAATTTGCGCATGGGCAGGGAACACCCCTTTCGTGGTTTTACCGGAAGTATGGCCCGGAAGTGCGCCGGAAAATCATTTTTTGCGGTGGAATGCTGTACTTTGCCGGGCCGGATGTGGTATACTGACCATGATTGAATGGGACACCGGCCCCGCAACAGAAGATTGGTCCTTGCCCGCGTCCGGCCGGCGTGCTATAATATGGTATCGTATGCTGGGTGACCAGCGGTTTTTTGAAAGGAAGATCACAGCGCCGCGTGCGCTGCAGTTTACCAGTATGGGTCAGGAGGCGATCCCTATCTCCAGCAATGAGATGAGAAAGATCCACCGGGGCGGCGAAGGCAGTTCTTCGCAGTCTGCGGCGGGACGTAAGGTAAATGTGAGCCAGAGCCGCCGGGAGCAGCCGGTCAGGGAACCCGGGAAGCCCGGAAAGGCTCCGAAGGAACCGAAGGAAAAGGCAAAGCACCCGATCCTGCGGTTCATCGGCCGCACCATTGCCACCCTGCTGTGCCTGGGCATCATGGCCGGCAGCCTGCTGGCCGTGGGCATGGTGTACTATGTGGTGCAGGCCACGGCCAACGACGGCGACCTGCTGGACCTGGACAACATCCAGCTGAGCCAGTCCAGCGTGGTCATGGCCAACGATCCGGACACCGGTGCACAGGTGGAGTATGCCACCCTGCGCTCCTCCAACAGCCACCGCGTGTGGGCCGACCTGGAGCAGATCCCCACCAACCTGCAGTATGCATTCATCTGCACCGAGGACAAGGATTTCTACAACGAGCCGGGCGTCAACTTCAAACGCACCATTGGTGCCATGGTCAATGAGTATCTGCTGCCCATCTACAGCTCCAAGCAGGGTGCTTCCACGCTGGAGCAGCAGCTTATCAAGAACCTGACCGATGACAACAGCGCCAGCGGCATCGAGGGCGCTCTGCGTAAGCTGCGTGAGATCTACCGTGCGCTCTGCCTGAGCCGCAGTTACTCCAAGGAGACCATCCTGGAGGCGTACCTGAACACCATCAGCTTCACCGGCACCATCCAGGGCGTTCAGACGGCGGCCAACGAGTACTTCAACAAGGACGTCAGCGAGCTGACCCTGTGGGAGTGCGCCACCATCGCTTCCATCACCAAGAACCCCACCAACTACAACCCCTACACCAACCCTGAGAACCTGATCAACCGCCGAAACTTCATCATGTACAACATGTGGCAGCAGGGGGTGATCAGCGAGGAGGACTACCGCAACGCTGCCGCCCAGCCGCTGACGCTGGCGGAGGACGACAGCGACAAGAAGAACACCTCCGTGACCTCCTACTTCACCGATGCATTGTTCCAGGAAGTGGTGGAGGACATCATGGCCAAGGAGGGCATCTCGGAGGCGGACGCCCAGAAGATGCTGTACACCGGCGGCTTTACCATCGAGGCTACGGTGAACACCAAGCTGCAGTCCCAGATGGAAAACCTGATGCTGAACACCAACGACGCTTACTTCCCGGCCGGCTGGCATGAGGAAGAGGTGACCTCCATTTCGGACGACGACGTGCAGGTGATGAACGAGGACGGCACCCCCAAGACCCGCGTTGCCGAGGACGGCACCGTGTATTATTACCGCAACGTGCGCACCCAGGCGGCTATGGTCACGCTGGACTACGACGGCAACGTGCTGGCCATCGCGGGCGGTCTGGGCGAAAAGACCAAGAGCCTCTCGCTGAACCGCGCCTACAGCGTGGAGCGGCAGACCGGCTCCACCATCAAGCCCATCGGCGCCTATGCACTGGGCGTGGAGTACGGGCTGGTGAACTGGTCCACCATGCTCAACAATTCGCCCCTGTACCAGAAGCAGGACATGGTCATCCGGGATGAGGACTACTGCCGCAAGAACGGCCTGATGGGCCTTTCTGACAAGCAGCTCCATGCCTACCCCAACGCCTGGCGCAGCTGGCCCCGCAACTACGGCGGCAACTACGGCGACAACAGCGATGTGCCGCTGTGGAACGGCCTGGCCCGCTCCCTGAACACCATTGCGGTGCGTGTGGGCGACCTTGTGGGCGCAAGCAACATCTTCAACTTCCTGTACAACACCCTGCAGCTGACCACGCTGGACCCCACCAATGACGTGGGTCTGGCCCAGATGGTCATGGGCAGCCAGACCAAGGGCGTGACCCCCATGGCACTGGCGTCGGCCTTCCAGATCTTCTACGACGGTGAGTATACCACCCCGCACCTGTACACCCGTGTGCTGGACCGGGACGGCAACATCTACCTGGAAAACAACGCCACCAGCTATCAGGCCCTGACCAGCGACACTGCGTATGTCATGAACCGCCTGCTGAAGAACGTGCTGTACTCCAGCGTGGGCACCGCCAGCGGCCGCTACCCCAAATCCAACGGCATGGAAGCCTTTGGCAAGACCGGTACGGCCAGCGACGAAAAGGATCTGTGGTTCGTGGGCGGCACCCCCTACTACGTCACGGCCGTGTGGTGGGGCTACGATGCGCCCTATGACATGACCAAGACCCTGACCAAGCAGCAGGCTAAGACCAGCACCTGCGTCATGGCCTGGAAGGCCCTGATGGAACAGGCTCAGGCAGACCTGCCGTACAAGGCTTTCCCGGCCTCGTCCGGGGTGGTGGAGCGCCGCTACTGCACCCAGAGCGGCCTGCTGGCCGGCAGCTCCTGCCCCAGCACGGCAGTGGGCTACTACCGTGCCGACGACCTGCCCGACACCTGCACCTACTCGCACGGTGCTTCCACGCAGGCAGCGGATCCGGCGGCCCCGGCAGAGGAAGCTCCCCAGCAGACTGTCATCCCCACAGATACAAGCAACCTCGATACCGACTGATCTGTGCGCCGAGCGTGGACGAAGGACAACAAAAGTCGCACTTTTACGCCCCCGGAGCCGCAATACCGGCAAGGAAAAACGGTACTTCACGAGTCAAAACTGGATAATCTGCCAAAATCACATCCGGCCTCTTGCATTGCAGGGGGTCGGATGTTATTATATTTTCTGCAAGAACACTTGTGTTTGTGAGGTGAACAAGTTGGAACGCCGCTTTTATCTGGTGGACGCACAGGTCCTGCCGGAGGTATTTCTCAAGGTGGTCCGCGCCAAGGAGCTTCTGGCCAGCGGGGAAGCGCGCAGCATTTCGGCTGCGACCCGCGCCGTAGACCTGTCGCGCAGCGCTTTTTATAAGTATAAAGATTGTATCTTTGATTCCGAGAACGGCCGCGAGGTGGTCACCGTGATGGCCACCCTGCGGGACGAGACCGGTGCACTGCAGAGCTTGCTGGCCGGCATCAGTGCCGCCGGGGCCAGCATCGTGACCATCAACCAGTCCACGCCGGAAAACGGGGCTGCCCTTGTGGCGGTGACCATCCGCACCGACACCATGCAGATGACGCCGGAGGAGCTGACCGAGAAGCTCTCCCGCCAGCGCATGGTGGTGGGCGTGCACTGCGGGTACAATCTGTAACAGAGGGAGAGGGAAAACGTTATGGCTAAAATTGCAATTCTGGGCTTTGGCACGGTGGGCAGCGGCGTGTACGAGGTGCTGTGCCGCAACGCTGCGGGCGTGTCGCGCCGCGCCGGGGAGCCGGTGGAGGTCAAGTACATCCTGGACCCGAAGGATTTTTCGGGTCACCCGGCTGCAAACCTGTTCGTCAAGAGCATCGACACCATCCTGCAGGACCCGGAGGTCCGGGTGGTGGTGGAGACCATCGGCGGCACCCGTTTTGCTTACCCATACGTTAAGGCCTGCCTGGAGAGCGGCCGCAGCGTGTGCACCTCCAACAAGGAGATGGTGGCCACCTACGGTGCCGAGCTGCTGGGTCTGGCCAAGGCCCACGACTGTGCCTTCCTGTTTGAGGCATCCGTGGGCGGCGGCACCCCCATCATTACCCCCATGCATCAGTGCCTGGCCGCCAACGTTATCAGCCAGGTCCAGGGCATCGTCAACGGCACCACCAACTTTATGCTCACCAAGATGGTGCAGGAGAACCTGAGCTTTGACGATGCGCTGCGGATCGCCCAGGAGCTGGGCTACGCCGAGACCAAGGACCCCAGCGATGACGTGGACGGCCGCGACGCCTGCCGCAAGATCGCCATCCTGTCCTCGCTGGTGTGCGGCCATCAGATCTACCCCCAGAACATCCCCACCCGGGGCATCCGGGCCATCAGCACCGCCGATGTGGAAGCGGCTGAGAAGCTGGGCTGCGTGATCAAGCTCATTGCCTGGATGAAGCGGGGCAAGGACGGCAGCGTGGCTGCCGGTGTGGAGCCCTGCCTGGTGCCCCGGGCCAACCAGCTGGCCAGCGTGGACGACGTGTTCAACGCAGTGCTGGTCAAGGGTGATATGCTGGGCGATGTGGTGTTCTACGGCAAGGGCGCGGGCAAGCTGCCCACCGCCAGCGCCGTGGTGGCTGACGTGGTGGACGCCCTGAAGCACGGCTCCAAGGTGCACGACAGCCTGTTCTGGCAGCCTGCCGAGCCGGTGGACGGCATGCTCACCGACCCGACCCCTGCCGCATATTATGTGCGTGTGGCGGGCATTGCTCCTGCTGTGGTGGAAGCCATCTACGGCTACGGCAAGGTGGTGGATGAGCGCTACGACGGCTGCTCCTACTTTGTGGAGCGTGCCGACGAAAAGGCACTGGCCGAGGCAGCACGCAAGGTGGAGGCCGTGGGCGGCAGCGTGAAGCTGGTGCTCAAGCGCCTGCCCGAGGAAGCATAAGAAAGGGGCACCGGCAATGAAGATCAAGGTTTCGGTCCCGGCCACCAGCGCGAACATCGGCTCCGGCTTCGATGCGCTGGGCCTGGCGGTCACCCTGTACAACACGGTGACCTTTGAAGAAAGCGAAGTGCTGGACATCTCGTCCGCAGACGGCACCCGCATCCCCCGCGGCGAGAGCAACCTGGTGTACCGCTCGGCCAAGGGACTGTTCGAGAAAGTGGGCAAGCAGATCCCGCCCCTCAAGATCACCCAGACCAACCCCATCCCCATGGCGCGGGGCCTGGGTTCCTCGTCGGCCTGCATCATCGCGGGCCTGCTGGGTGCCAACCGGATGCTGGGCGATGTGCTCAACACCCAGGAGCTGCTGACGCTGGCCACCTCCATCGAGGGGCATCCGGACAACGTGGCCCCGGCTTTGCTGGGCGGCCTGACCAGCAGCGTGTTCGAGGACGGCAAGGTGTACTCGGTCAAGCG
>OGCN01004061.1_pt1 | contig 13153 bp, 9 predicted proteins | sample 1570181 | NCBI WGS metagenome assembly OGCN01 (sample SAMEA4370584, study PRJEB24528) | human gut metagenome | reverse complement strand
TGACGGCTCAGGGCCGCTGCCGCCTGCGGGGTCATTCGTCATCCTCCGCCGGAACCAGATTTTCCGCCGGAACGGACAGCAAGTGGAACTCTGGCACCAGCTCCGGCAGCGGACCTTCGCCCGCAATGGGGGCGGTAGCTCCGCCGTGGGCGGCCATATACTCTTCAAAGTTGGCAAACTTCTGTTTGGGCGGGCGGCGGGAAATCATCTCCAGGCCCGGATCTTCCTCTCGCGGTTCACGGTTCACCCGGCTGCGGGGGGCTGGCTGCGGGGCGCGCCGCGGCGGGCGCGGCGGTTCCGGTGCAGGGGCTGCGGGGGCACGGCGGGCAGCATTGCGCTGCGGGGGCTGCGCGACAGGTTCCTGCGACGGGCGGCGGCGCGGCGGCTGGGGGGTGGGCTGGGGCTTTTGCTGCCCGCGCGGGGGTTGGCCGTTCAGCTGCGGAGCCACAGGGCGGGCCTGATTGGCATTATTGGGGCGTGCAGGGCGCTGGGCGGGTTTGAGGGCAGCGGGCTTTGCCGCATTGCTGCGGTTGTTCGGGGCTGCCTGCCGGGGCGGGCAGGGGCGGGATGCATCTTTGGGCTGTGGGGCCCGTGGGGCGGGGTTCTGGGCCGGGGCATCCCCATGGGGGGTGTGGCGGCGGCGACGACGGCGCGCTGCTGTGGACTGAGCATCGCGCACGGCGGGCTCAGCGTTTTTTTCGTTGTTCGGCATAATTGGCTCCCTGTATCGTCAGTCCGGCATGGTCAGACTGCGGCATTCATTATAGTAACGTTTTTCCTCGGCATGGCCCATGCTGAAAGTCTTGCGCGGCAGCACGCCGCCCAGCACAACACCTTTGAACAGGTCTGCTTTGGCAAAGTCCGGCATCAGCAGGGCTGTGGCCGGTTTGGCGGGGTCTGCGGCCATGGCGCGGGCAGCCGCGGCACCGTGGATGTAATCCACCGTCACGCCGGGGTTCTGGGCCAGATAATCCCCAATAAAATGTTCCGTGGTGCCCACGGCCAGCGGGTCCGGGGTGTTGGCGGCGTCAAAGGTGATCTCTGCACCGGCACCGGCCAGCACGATATGCTGGTCGCCGCCCTGGAGGGCTGCGCCGTGCTGTTCCAACCAGCTGCCAAAGTCTGCGGCAACGGTGTTGGCGTCCACGCCAAACAGCACACGGTGGATGGGCTCAATCTCAATCGCCGGGGAATGCACGTTGCACACTTCCGCCAGGCACCAGCGCGCCGGGTGGGTCTGCTGCTGTTCCGGCGGCAGGGTGGGTTTCAGTTCTTCCCAATAGGCTTTTGCTGTGGCAAGGGAATGGTTGCCATCACCAACCGCCAGCGTCATGGGGGGCTGGCCGGCTGCGGCAGGCCAGCGTGCGGCAAAAGCAGCGGCATCGCCAAGGTTTGCCAGCGCAGTGTTGATCTGCTCCACCAGCGCGGGGTCCTCCACGGCCCAACCGGCCAGGTGGCCGCCGTTCAGCATCAGCGCGCCATCATACAGCAGCGGCAGCTCCGCCTTATGGGCGGCAATGGGTTCAATCAGGGTACAGGCTTCATCGTCGGCCAACATCATCACATGCGGGGTTTCCAGCTGGGCCCCGCGGCGGATCTTGAGCCGGGGCGGGATGCGCGCCACCACTGTGCTCTCGCTGGGGCGGATGGCGGGCTTGCTGCCTTTTTTAAAGCTGTACTGTTCCAGGTCCACAGCACCAACCAGACCCTGGCGGATGGTACCGTCCATCTGGGTGCGCTCCACATACACATAGCCATGTACACAGCGGGTCAGCAGGTTATCGCGGTAATCCTGCATGGCCGCACGGATCGCCGCAAGGCGCGATTCTTCCTGCGGGGTTCCAAGGTAAGCTTCCGGCAGAACAATGTGCAGGGTGCTGGGTTTACCCTTTGCCAGTTCCTCCGCTTTCTGCCAGTATTCCGGCTGGGAGGTAAACTGATCCACCGCAATGCAGGCCCACGGGTCCAGCGGGGTCTCTGCACCGGGCAGCAGGATATCAGCAGGGACAAAACAATTCTGCATGGTAATCACTCCTCTTTCACGGATGCCGTTTTTTACGTCCGGGCGCGGCTCAATCCACAGTGCCAACCAGCCCGTAAATTGCCAACGAGAGAATGCCGATATAAATCAGCACACTGGGCAGGCCGCGGAATATATGTGGGATATCTTTGCTGCGCAGCCGGCGGCGGCCTTCATCCACCACCAGCACAGCGACCAGGTAGCCCACGCCGCTGCCAAAGCCGAAGCCGATGGACTGCAGCAGGTTATAGTTCTGGCTGGCTGCAACCAGCAGGGTGCCCAGCACGCAACAGTTGAAGGTTGCGCCGGGCAGCTGTTCGCGGCAGGCATCGCGGCTTTTGGGGAACAGGCCCAACAGCAGCCACACAATGCCCATAGCGATCAGTGAGCAGTTCAAAAATACCAGCGGGCGCAGGGCGTTGACCGACAGCCAGCCGGGCAGCACCTTTGCCAAAGCGGGCAGCGTTAAGCTTTGGGCAGCCCAACCCATGGGGGCGCTGATGGTCTGTACCAGAATGATGGGAATGCAGTACTGCCATGTGCTGATTTTGGGGTCGTTGACCAGCTTGTTCAGTCGGGAAACGCCCAGCGCGCGGAAGAACACTGCATTCTCCGCAAACACAGCCATGACGGCGTAGGTCAGGAACTGCGCCACAGCCTGCAAAACGGAAAGCTCAGCGCTTGCGTTTATTGCCATACAGATGACGCACCTCCTCGATCTTATAATGCACATAGGCACCGCCGATGGCGGTCCACACGGCGGCAATCAGGCCAATGATGATAAACCCGGTGCCCGGCTGGTCGGCCAGCGGCAGCGGAGCCACGGGAAATACCACGTTGCCGAACACGGTGCCTTCCGCCAGCAGTTCACGCACAACCCCCACCAGCAGCACCGAAAAGCAGATACCAATGGTATTGTTGATGCCGCGGCGGAACGCCTCGCCCACCGTTTCCAGGTCGTTGGATTCCATACGTTTGATCACGGCGGGCTCCACTACCAGCATGGGCAGATAGATCCCCAGCAGCGAAAGATCCGCCCCAAACAGGTTGTACAAAATGATATAAGCCGGGACATACACAATAGCGGCAGCGTAAGAGTATACCACACCGCGGAAGCGGTTGCCGGTCAGGTGGCAGATTGCCACAGCCAACATACGGGTTGCCGTTACAAGCAGAATGGTGGCAGCGCACAGCATCCAGGCATTCTGGCCGCTTACAGCAGCCGCCACAATGGGTGCCAGCCCCAGACCGCGCACCATAACGGGGTTATTCAGCCACAGGTGGTCATCATGGATATTCTGGGCCAGCTCTTCCTCGGCCTCTTTGCGGGTCTTGGGCTTATTGGCGGGCTGGACCGTTTTGGGCTTTTCGGCCGTAGGTGCTTCCTGCTTGCTTTCTACCGCTTTCTGCTCCGCCTGGGCGGCGGCCAGGGCTTCCTGCTCGATCTGCTCGGCGGTTTTGCCCTGCTCTGCGGCGCGGCGCGCCTGTTCCAGCATTTCGGGGGTCAGCTGGGGGATGATAACGGTTTGGGAATGTTCCTGCAGGGTCGGCTTTTTGTTGCTGTTCTTACGGTTCTCTGTGTTGGGCAAGGCGCTTTTCCTCCTTCCGCATGAATCTGATCCTTTCTGCGCGCTGGGCCAGGCGGTCCAGCCATTCGGGGAAAGCACCAGCCAATACAATGGCAAAGCATACGCCGGTTTCGTATACGCTGTAATAGCGGAACGCCGTTGCCATTGCGCCCAGGAACAAGCCGTAAATCAAACGGCTGCTCCAGCGGTTGGGCTGCACCACCGGCTCGCACGCCAGGAATATCCCGCCAAACAGCATGCTGCCGGAAAGCAGGATATACTTTTCCAGGTAGATGCGCTGGCGCACATATTCCCATGGGGCACTCAGGGCTGGAAGTTCGTTCAGGTTGGGCAGCAGCCAGGGCACCAGTACGCATACCGCAAGGTACGGCACAAAGGTAGAAAGCTGCATGTGGCCGCGCACCAGCAGGTACAGCCCACAGGCCACAATGACCAGAATAGCGCAGCAGCCCAGCGGCCCAGCCACATTACCGGTCAACAGGTTGATGGTACTGTCAGACGGCAGGCCGCCGGCAGACAGGGTGGTGTTGCTGCCTTGGGTCAGCACCACTCCGGTGCTGCTGAAAAGTGCCAGCACTGTACCCGGTGCCGGGTAGGACGACATGACTCGCGGCCATGCCAGCGTTGCCGCCACCAATCCCACCGCCGCCGGGTGGAAGGGATAGTGCCCCTCTCCGCCGAACGCTTCTTTGACAAGCACGGCAATGATCGTTGCCGTGACCACCATATAATACGGGGCCGAAGCCGGCATCATCAGCACAATCAGCGCAGCAAAAGCTTCGCTGGAAGGCTCATGTGCGCGGTACCCCGCCGCATGCAGCGGGGTAACAACACAGTCCGCCACATACGCAGTCAGCAGCCCGGCCGCCATCATCAGCAGCGGGCGCGCTCCGTAATAAAAACAACTGACCGCCAAAAGCGGGACAGTACAAAACAAAATGTCCCAATAATAATCATAGTTTACGCTTTTGGTGATCTTATCATGACGTTTTGGCATGGATACTCCTTTGGGGGTTACAGCGCCCGAACCTGTTTGGCCAGCGCGGTACGGTCCTGCGCCTTAAAAAACGCGCTGCCCATGACCAGAACACTGGCTCCGGCCTGGGCACACAGGGAGGCGGTTTCGGTGTTAATGCCGCCGTCCACCTCAATGCGGGGGGAAACACCGCGCCGGTTGCACTCTGCCTTGATGGCTGCCACACGGCTGACGGTTGTGGGGATGAACTTCTGCCCGCCAAAGCCGGGCTCCACCCCCATGACCAGCACCAGGTCCAGTTCATCCAGGTAGGGGAACACTGCCTGCGGCGGGGTAGACGGGCTGATGGTCAGGCCCACCAGGCACCCAGTCTCCCGCACAGCGGCAATGGTCTGCCCCACATGGTTGGGCACAGCTTCAATGTGGAAATTGATCAGGTTTGCCCCTGCTGCCGCAAAATCCTGTGCATAGCGTGCAGGGTCGGAGATCATCAGGTGAACATCATAAAATGCTTCCGGCACGGCCTTTTTCAGGCATTTCAGCACCGGCGCGCCATAGGTGATGTTGGGTACAAAGTGGCCGTCCATCACATCAAAATGCACCATGTCTGCACCGCACACCATAGAATCGGCCGTTTCGGCGGCAAGGTTGGCCAGGTCGGCAGACAGGATGGAAACACTCAATTCCGTCATTGCTTTGTCCTTTATCTCAAATTGCACCGCATCATTCCCGCCGCAGCGGTATTTGGAATCATGCGGTTTTGCTATAAATCCTGGTTTACGCCTGCCTTATGCTTTGTACTGGTTGATCTTATCCATCTGCACAGCAACGCAGGCCAGCGCGCTTTCAATTACCTTGTCCATATCATAGTACTTATACTCGCCCAGGCGGCCGCCAAACACAACGTGCGGCTCGGCATCGGCCAGTGCCTTGTACTTGGCGTACAGGGCGCTGTTCTTGTCATCGTTGACCGGGTAGTACGGCTCGTCGCCCGGCTTCCACTCAGCGGAGTATTCGCGGCTGATGACCGTCTTGGTGCCCGGCTCGGTGGAGCCGAACTCAAAGTGCTTGTGCTCAATGATGCGGGTGTACGGGGTTTCGGCATCGGTGTAGTTGATGACAGCGTTGCCCTGATAGTTGGGGCAGGCCAGCGTTTCGGTTTCAAAGCGAACGCTGCGGTACTGCAAGGTGCCCAGGGAGTAATCAAAATAAGCGTCAATGGGGCCGGTGTAGATCACACGGTCAGCCAGAGCATCCAGTTCAGCCTTGTTAGCCAGGTAGTTCACACCCAGGCGAACTTCCACACCCTGCAGCATGTTGGCCACCATCTGGGTGTAGCCGCCGTTGGGAATACCCTGATACAGCGCATTGAAGTAGTTGTTATCAAAAATCAGGCGCACCGGCAGGCGCTTGATGATGAACGCCGGCAGCTCGGTGCAGGGGCGGCCCCACTGCTTTTCGGTATAGTGCTTGACCAGCTTTTCGTAAATATCGGTGCCGACCAGGTTGATGGCCTGCTCCTCCAGGTTTTTGGGCTCGGCGGTAAAGTGGGCAGCGCGCTGCTCCTCGATCTTTGCCTCGGCCTCGGCGGGGGTCACAACGCCCCACATCTTGTTGAAGGTGTTCATGTTGAACGGCAGGTTGTACAGTTCGCCCTTATAGTTTGCCACCGGAGAGTTGGTATAGCGGTTGAACACAGCGAACTGGTTCACATAGTCCCACACTTCTTTATTGTTGGTATGGAAGATCGGAAGAGCGTCGTGTAGGGAAAGAGTGTGCCCCTATGTGGAGATCTCGGTGGTCGCCGTATCATTAAAAAAAAAAAACAGGCAGCTTTTGCCTGCCTTGGTAGCCTGCTGTGCAAACACTGCGCCAAACAGACCAGCGCCGACGATCAGGTAATCATACTGTTTCATGGGGAACCTCCTTGTTATTTGGCAGAATGGCTGAACGGATCAGCGGAACGGTTTTTCCACTGCTGCACCTGCTGCAGGTGGAATTCAAAATCGCGGTCATCCTTTGTCAGCTGGCTGGAAAGGATCACGCCGGAAATAAACAGCAAAAGCGCCGCCACCAGTACGCAGGCACACACGATCAGCGTAGGGAAGCGCGGCACAAGGCCGGTGGCAAAATATTCGCCCAGAACAGGGGCCAAAAAGCACAGGCTGATAATGCCAAGCACCGCAGCCAGGGTGCTGAAAAAGCCGAACGGGCGGTAGTTTTTATACAGCCGTGCAATGGTGCGCAGCACGCGGAAGCCGTCCGAATAGGTATTCAGCTTACTTTCGCTGCCTGCGGGGCGGTCACGATAGTCAATGATCACATTCTCCACCTGCATGTTGCGGTGCAGGGCGTGGATGGTCATTTCGGTCTCGATTTCAAAGCCGCGGCTCAGCACCGGGTAGGTTTTGACAAACTGGTAGCTGAACGCACGGTAGCCCGTCATGATATCCTTGATCTGGCCGCCGAAGAGGTTGTTGGTAAAAAACCGCACCAGGTCGTTGCCAAAATTGTGGAACGGGCGTTTGTTCTGGGTGTAATAGGTGGAGGAAAGCCGATCCCCCACCACCATATCAGCCTGGTGTTCGGTGACGGCTTTGACCATTTCCGGGGCCGCTTCCGCCGGGTAGGTATCGTCGCCGTCCACCATGATATAGGCTTCGGCGTCAATTTCGCGGAACATGCGGCGGATGACGTTGCCTTTGCCCTGCTGGTATTCGTGGCGCACCACGGCACCGGCTGTGCGGGCCAGCTCTGCCGTGCCATCGGTAGAGTTGTTATCGTACACATAGATCGTAGCTTCCGGCAGAACGCGGCGGAAATCCATCACAACCTTTTGTACTGTCTGAGATTCGTTATAACAGGGGATAAGAACTGCTATTTTATCCAATGATATTCACTTCCCTTTTGCGGGTAGATTTTTGTGTTTCAGGTGCGTGATTTTGGGGTATGCAGCGGGCGCACAATGTGCGCCCCTACGGGGTTGGGTTATACAGCTTGATGCACGTAACATCTGTGCACAGCGTAGGCGCACCGCATGTCCCCCTGCGTAAGAGGTATTTCCCTATCCTGCAGGGCGAGGCAGCCCCACCCTGCCGAACCGTTATGTGCTTCTATTTTTCGGGGGCTGTCCCAACCACTCTTACGCTTCCGCGCACTTTTTGATCTCGTCCAGCCAGAACCGTGCGGTTTTCTCCCAGCTGTACTTGGCCAGCACCTTGTCCGGCGGGGCCGCAGGCTTGGCAAACAGCGCGTCAAGGTCCACATCATAGTCATAGGGGTCAAAGTAGCGGGCGGTATCGCCATACAGCTCCGGCAGGCAGCTGGCACGGGCCAGGGCGATGGGTGCCCCCAGGCTGAGCGCTTCCAGCGGCGGGATGCCGAACCCTTCAAACACAGCGGGGTGCAAAAAGCCTTTGCAATTCTGCATCAGCGCTTTGTTCTGGCCGTCCGTCACATAGCCGGGGTAAAAGATATTGCTGGTATTTTTGGCAGCATCTGCTTCGGCGCTGCCAAAGGCAGCAAGGTCCTTGCCGCCGGCCACAACAAAGGTTTTATCCGGGTTGCGGGCGGCAACCTCGCGCACCCACTTAAAGTTTTTGTGCCCGGCCAGGCTTCCCAGTGCGTAATAGTATTCTTTTTTCTTCACGCCAGGCAGCTTGTCAAACACCGTCATATCCGGCTGGACGTTCTGCAGATGCTCCCAGCCGTTATAGGTCACACCGATCTTATCCAGTGGGATGCCCAACCGCTCGCTGATCAGGTGGCGCTGGTTATCACTGACGGTGAACACCCGCTGGGCAAACCATTTGGTGGAAAGGCAGTGGAACCAGAACTTGAAGCGGAAAAACGCACGGTCGGTTTTCATTACCAGGGGGCGGATATCATGCAGCACCACCACGCTGCGGCGGGTCATGAGCATATCGCTGGCAAGGCCAACGTAAAAGGCGTGGTGTTTGCGCAGGTAGCGCGGCAGCACCACCAGATTGTAACTATACTTAATGGCCTTGAGCGGAACAATTTTGATGTTTTTCAGTTCGGGCAGGTGCAGCGGGCGGCCATCGTCCCGGTAGCACAGCCGCACATCCAGGCCGGTACCTTCCAGCAGGGGGTCCAGCCGGGTCACAACTTCATACACAAAGCGCGGAATGCCCGTGATGGGGTCACACAGCACTGTGCCATTGATCACAATGGGGTTCACTCTTCGGCCTCCTTGGCGGTTTCGTGGTGAGAGCAGGCTTCCAGCTCACGCTGCCAGTCCGCATAGCGGCGGGTGCAGTAATCCCGCAGCTCGTCCTCAAAGCGCTGCTCGCTGAAGCTGCGGCTGTGTTCCCGGATCTGCTGTGGGGGATAAGCCACGCCTTCGGTCTCAAACTTCTGGATGCAGGCTTCCAGGCTTTCGGGTGTCTGCTCGTCAAACAGCAGGCCGGTTTTGCCGTCCAGCACAGTCTCACAGGCGCCGCCGCGGCCAAAGGCCAGCACCGGGGTGCCTGCGCTCTGGGCTTCCACAGGGGTAATGCCAAAATCCTCCTCGCCGGGGAACAGGAACGCCTTGGCGCGCAGATAATAGCCGCGTACCTCTTCGTCGCTCAGGCCGCCGCCCAAAAAGCGGATGGTCGGGCCAGCCATGGCGCGCAGCTTGTCGCCCTCGCCGCCGCCGCCGATCACGATCAGCGGCTTGTTCAGCTTGGTGCAGGCTGCCACAGCCAGGTCAATCCGCTTGTACCAGGTAAAGCGGCCCACCACAAGGTAAAAATCCTCTTTGGGCACAAAGGGTTCTTCGTTGATATGCACGCAGGGGTAGATCACATCACTGTCGCGCCGGTAATATTTTTTGATGCGCTTGGCAATATAATGCGAGTTGGCGATAAAATAGTCCACCCGGTCCGCGGCGCACTTATCCCACTGGCGCAGCTTGAGCATCTGGCCGGGCATGACCGCCCGCACCAGCGCATTGGCATTGTTGCGGTAGGTATAATAAAAATCCCAGACATAGCGGGTGGGCGTATGGCAGTAGCAGATATGCACGGCGTCCGGCCGGGTGATCACGCCCTTGCTGCAGGAAGAGCAGGACGAAATGACCATATCGTATTCCGAAAGATCCAGTGCTTCAAACGCGCGGGGCATCCACGGCAGCATGGCACGGTACAGCTTGGTGGCAAAAGGCAGCTTTTGGAGATAGGTGGTGCGGATATCATAATCCTTGAACCACGCAGGCATGTTGTTTTCGTCATAGACGAGGGTATAGATGGGTGCATCAGGGAAAACATGGTGCATACAGTCCACCACGCGGTCTGCACCGGCGTATGCCACCAGCCAGTCATGCACAATGGCTACCTTCGGCTTGCCGTTTTTCATCCTCAGCCCTCCTTTGGTTGGTTACTGGATCTTTTCATCGTTGACCATTTTGCCGCCAAACACGGTGCGGAATAAAATTTTGATATCCAGTGCAACGGTCCAGTTTTCGATGTACCAGATATCATAACGGATACGCTCCGCAATATCAGTGTCACCGCGCAGGCCGTTGATCTGCGCCCAGCCGGTCAGGCCGGGGCGCACCTGCTGGCGCACCAGGTAACGGGGAATTTCTTCCTTAAAATGCTCTACATGGAACGGGATCTCTGGCCGCGGGCCAACCAGGCTCATATCCCCTTTTAATACATTGAAAAACTGCGGCAGTTCATCCAGGCTGAATTTGCGGATAATGCTGCCGAACCGCGTTTTGCGCGGGTCGCTGTTGGTGCTCCAGGCCGAATCCTCGGCGGCATTCACCCGCATGGAGCGGAACTTATACATCATAAAGGGGCGTTTGTTCAGCCCCACGCGCTCCTGCTTAAAGATGATCGGCCCAGGGCTGGACAGCTTGACGCCGATGGCTACCCCCAGCATGATGGGGCTAGTGAGCACGATCAGCACCAGGCTGCCCACCACATCCATGGCGCGCTTGATAAAGGCGTTCAGGATATTATCAAACGGCGTCTGCCGGATGTTGATGAGCTTACAATCGCCCAGCACATCAATGGTGGGGCGGGCGGGCAGGTAATCGTTATAAAACGGCACCATGGTAATGCGGGTGCCGTGCTTATCGCAGGCGGCAAAGGCGCGGGTCAGCATGTGCATCTCGGCGGCATCCAGGGCCACCACCACCTCGTCAATGCCGGGTTCATCCAGCGTGACTTCCATTTTGTCATATCCGCCCAGGTAGCGCACATCCAGATCCGGGTTGGCATAAGGCGCCAGATAGCCATCCACATGGAAGCCATAATACGGGTTATGTTCGAGTGCCAGCAGGTACTCGGCAGCCATATCGCCGCCGCCGACCAGCAAGATATGGCGCAGGTCCTCCCCTTTCCGGTTGCGGGCACGGTCATACCAGCGCTTGATCATCCGCTTGAAGATCAAAAAGCCGGTACTGAACCCGTACAGCAGCAGCATGACCCCGCGGGAGAAGTTTTGCAGGCGGAAAACGAAGAGCAGCGCCATAAAGCCCACCACGCCCAGCGCGTTGCCGAACGCAATGGTGGTGCTGCGCTGCCACAGCCCCCGCAGGCGGGAGAGGTTATACAGCCCGCGGCTCCAATAGAGCAGCACCATCACCACGGCGTAGCCCGCCCACCCCAGGGCAACCATAGGGCTGCGGGCAATATCCAGTGCCGGGCCGGCGCCGCCCTCCTCAAAAAAAGGCAGCCAGTTAAAGCGCAGGAAATTGGCCAGCAGGTATGCGGCAATCAGCAGCACAATATCAATCACACTGCTGATCAAGCCCCTGATACGCTGATTTTCACTGAGCAATCCTGCTGCCCCCTCTCTGTACGCCATATTTCAATCGTTTTAGTATATCATAAAATCCATCCGGTTTCAACCAACGGCGGTTTTGCTGCGGCGCTGAAGCAGATTTTACAACTTTCCACTCCCGCTGCCGGACCTGCAGTTTTTTCCGCGCTACTCGAAGAAGTACTCCCAATCCTGATACGTCGCATTCACTTCAACTGCGTTTACCTGCGGGTACACGGTGCCGCTGCCGGATTTTGCCGTCAGCAGAATTTGCCCCACACCGTTGGAAATGGTGATAGGCACCTCGTAACTGTCGCGGTCGGTGGGCAGGTAGAAATCGCCCTGGTTGGTGTCGCGTTCCGCGGCGGCGCAGAGTTCGTTTTCCGTCACACAGGTCACATGCAGGAACTGCCGGTCAAACGGGTGGTCCATGCTGTCAGAGCTGACCAGCCCATAGTGCAGCGTTACATCCGCCACACCGCAAAAATCCGCATCCGCCGCCGTTACGGTCACCAGCACAGTGCCATCTCCCTGCAGGGTGGCAGCGGTCGTGGTTTCCACGTTCAGATTGTTATCGGTTCCGGTGCGCTCCCAGAAAAGGTGCATGCCGCCGGACTGGAAGGTGTTTGCCACCGGCTGCCAGTAACGGTACAGCTCCCGGTAGAACCACCAGTTGGCGTTGCGGCTCCACCGCTCCGGCGGGGCCACCTTGGGGCTGGGGGTCACGACAATGTCAAAATTCCCCTGCTGGAAGGTTTGCAGGTACGCCAGGCGTTGGCGATCCCCCAGGGCATGGATGATGTAATCCGTGCCGGTAGGCTGCAGCTGGCCAGTCATGGCTTCCAGCGCGCTGGAATAGGTGCCAAACAGCCGCTTGCCCGCCGTCAGTTCCTTTTCGGTTGCCAGCTTTTCGGCCTGGTCGCCGATCCAGCCGCCCAGCTCCGGCACAAAGGTATAGCCCTCGTGCCCGCCAATGCGGGTCTGCACCTGCCCGGCCATGCCAACGGCCAGCACAGCGGCCCCCAGCACCGCACAGCCTGCGGGCACAATGCGCGCTGCAACCTGCGGAAAGCTTACCTTTTGGCAAACCAGCAGCACCGCTTTGATGATACACGCCGGGGCCAGTACGGCAGCCAGTGCCGCCGCGCCGCCCGTGGGCCCATTGTTGGAGGCACTGACCATGCCGTACAGCAGGTTCCACAGCACCATGCCCAGTGTCAGGGCAAAGCCCCCGGCCGCCAACACAGCAGAGCGTTTGCTGCGGCAGACAAAAATACCGATGGCAAACGCCAGTGCCGCCGCAAGGCAGAACACTGCCGCGCCCGGCCAGTGCAGGTCTGCCACGCTGCACACCCGGTCGCTGAGGGTATTGCCGTAATACCAAGTCTGGTAAGCGCTGGTTCCGCGGGTCTGGCGCAGCCAGGCTAGCGGGTGCCCCCAGCTGATGAGCAGCACCGAAATGCCAAGCCCCACCACACTGATAACGATGTAGCGCAGTGTCTGCACCACAATTTTACCGATGGAACTGCGATACAGCCGGATGAGATACAGCCCATACCCCAGCGCAATGGAAATATAGGCAGCGCCGCCCATATCATTGCTCCAAGGCACAAAAAAGCCTGCGGCAAAGGGCACCAGCACCGCCGGGGCCAACAGCCGCCTGCTTGTATCCTGCTGCCAGAAATGCAGTCCCAGCAGGATGACCAGTACCGCCAGTGTTAAAGCGGCGGAGCGCATCATGCGGGCGCTGTTGCCGTTGGCGGCGGCATAGCTCAGCAGGGTGTTCACCTGACC
>OGCN01004059.1_pt1 | contig 13157 bp, 9 predicted proteins | sample 1570181 | NCBI WGS metagenome assembly OGCN01 (sample SAMEA4370584, study PRJEB24528) | human gut metagenome | reverse complement strand
GCGAGAAGGGGAGACGGCCTTCGCAACTATGAGTGCTTCCCCTTCTCGCAAATTACCCACTTTCAAAAAGTGAAAACTATAATCAAAAAAAATCAAACCACCCCAAATTTCCCTCACTTAAAAAAGTGAAAATCATAATCAAAAAAAATCAAACCACCCCAAATTTCCCTCACTTTCAAAAAGTAAAAAAATCATAATCAAAAAAAATCAAACCACCCCAAATTTCCCTCACTTTCAAAAAGTAAAAAAATCATAATAAAAAAAAGGCCCCCACATAATTATAGATTCAAAGGAAGTCGTCCCACAACCTCCTTTGTCAACCCACCTATGAGAATCCCCGCCAGGACTCCTGCCACCAGCAGTGCCGGTGCATAAACCATCAAACTCGTATTGCTCACCACGATCATGGCAACGATCAGCTGCCCGATATTATGTGTGACACCACCGGCCACACTGATACCGATCAGACTGAAGCCGGAATGTTTTTTCAAAAGATCCATCACAGTCAGGCTAAGCGCAGCGCCAGCCAGACTATACAAAATACTGAACAGATTTCCAAACATAAATCCGATCACCAGGATTCTGACAACGGACACGAGAGCCGCTTCTTTAAAGGAATATCGGTCCAGTATAAAAAGCACCGCCAGGTTTGCAAGCCCGAGCTTGATACCCGGAATCCCTGTAAATACAGGGACCAGAGACTCCACGTATCCAAAAATGATCGCTACTGCGGCAAATAATCCGAGATAAGCTGTTTTTCGTTTCATAAATAAATCCTTTCATTTGTTGCAGGAATATCGTTGCAGAAATAGCACAGACAGAATACCGTCTGTCAGAGAAAACTCTACGGAGAACACGCATTACGCATATTCTCCGGAAATTTTATGTCACCGCATCAATTTTAGGCGAACTCTCCGAATCCGAATCCTCTGCAGTATTTTCCCCTTCTATCACAACCTTATTAGGAAGGCAGATGATGGAACCGCCGTGCTCGTCCACAGCCTTCTGTTTCATACAGTAATGATCCGGGCAGGTTGCTTCGATCATGGTAACTTTTCCATCTTTGATCTCGCAGACATTGGTGTCTCCGATGTGGATGATCTGGTCCTGGGAAAGCGAATAGGTTCCGAATTCTTTTCCGTCAACGGTAATACGGATCGTATTATGGGAACGTTTCCCCGCAATCTGAAAACCAAGCCAGAGAACCCCCGCCAGAATCAGGATCCCGGCAATAAAAATCAATTCTTTTTTCTTCAAAACAAATCTCCATTTCTGTTACAGATTCAGAAAAAATCATATCATAATCGAAATTAAAAGGCAAACATAAGTTAATGATATCTAACCATAATTCATACAGCTGTTCCCAACGGAAAGGGAGGAGTGGCGATGATTTTTCTTTTATAAAAGACATAAAACAGAAAAATTCATATTGGAAAAAGTTATAAACTACTAACAAAAGTGTAGACAAGAAAAAAAACAGGTGATATAATACCTAGCTGTAAGTTAGTATCATCTAATTTTACAAAAAAGATTAATCGAAACTAATTTATGTATATGGATAAAAACTATATAATTTATCCAAAAGACAGTTATACGCAGATTGAAGGAATAGATCGAGAGCATCTGACGTAGCAATATATGTTCGCATAGCCTGATGCAGCAATTTACAGAATTGTTAAAAATACAAGGGAGAAAAGAGATGAAAAATCAGAACTTTTATATGAGAGTGATCTCCTTACTGTTGGTGATCCTGGCTGTACTTTTTTATAACAGCAGCATGAAAGCCCAGGCAAATGAAAAAGAGATCGCGGCTCTGACAGATAAGGTAGATACACTTCAGGAGCAGCAGAATGAACTTCTCAGTGCGCTGGAGACGAGTTATGTAAATCGTATGCAGAATCAGGCAGCATCTGCAGAATCAGGCAGCAGTGATGCAGATGCAGTAGGCGATGACAAAACAACAGACACTTCAGACGGCAATGTATCCGATGCAGACGCAGAGGACACAGCAACCGCAGATTCCGATAATGTATATAAAGATGGAACCTATACAGGAGAAGCCGAGGGATACGGCGGGACCATTCAGGTGGAGGTGACACTTACCGGTGATGAGATCACATCCATCAACGTAGTCAGCGCCCCAGGTGAGGACAGTGCATATCTTTCACAGGCAGAGAGTGTGATCGATTCCATCCTGAGTGCTCAGAGTACAGATGTGGATACCGTATCTGGAGCAACGTTCAGCTCCACAGGAATTCTGAACGCAGTGGATGCGGCACTTGGAAAGGCGGAAAACTCATGAAAAAAAGACAGCGGGAGGTAAGGCTGATGCGTGCGGGAATACAGCTGGCATTTTTTATTGCCGCCCCGTCTCTGTTTTCTACAGCCTTTGCAGGGATCAAATCGATCTTTCTTGCCATTGCGGCCGGTCAGCCGGTGGAGTGGAATTCCTTTCTGACTGTAACGGCAGTGCTTCTGATCTTTACCTGCTTTTTCGGAAGACATTTCTGCGGATATGCGTGTGCATTCGGATCTTTCGGAGATGCCGTATATGAAGGCTTTTCCTGGATCCGGATGAAATGCTTTCACAAAAAAAAGAAACCGGTTCTTTCCGAAAAAATGGTTCACGGGCTTCAGAAAGTCAAATATATCGTACTGGCACTGATCCTGCTTTCCTGCCTTACAGGTGTATACGGAAAGCTTACGGGAACCAGCCCGTGGGATGTTTTTTCCATGCTCACGGCAGGACGGCTCCCGAACAGCAAATATCTGGTGGGAATTGTGCTCCTGGTGCTGATCATTGTGGGAATGTGTACACAGGAAAGGTTTTTCTGCCAGTTTCTCTGTCCCATGGGAGCGGTTTTTGCATTAATGCCAATCCTTCCGGGTGCACTGTTTCGGAGAAACCGTGAGAAATGTCCGCCGAAATGTGGTCTCTGTAAAAAAAGATGTCCTGCTCATCTGGATATCGACGGCGACACAGGCAGATCCGGCGAATGTCTTTGCTGTCACGCATGTGCCGCAGCCTGCCCGAGAAAAAATATTCATATTGGAACAATTGAGGAAAAATGATCTATGAGATATCAGGCTCTGAAAAAGAAAACTTTTCTGGCAGCAGTTACATTTACAGGAATTGCGGTGTTGTTTCCTGTGCTGTGCATGGCTGCTTCGGAAAATGATGTACAGACATATACCGATACAGATTTTGCAATGGATACTGTGGTATCAGAAACACTCTATACCACAGGTGACGATATAAACAGTAAGCTGACAGCTGTGCTGACAGATGTGGAGACGAACCTTCTTTCCTGGACCAATGAGAAGTCCCAGATCTATAAGGTGAATGCAGACAGCGGAAAAGATACGGAGATTTCCGACGAGCTTTCCGGATACCTGAAACGTCTTCTGAAGATCGCAGAGGATTCTGACGGAGCCTTTGACCCAACCATCGGGAAGCTGATCCGCCTGTGGGATATTGGAGGGGAAAACCAGAAAATTCCGGAAGAAGCAGAAATTAAGAATGTTCTGAAGGATTCCGGATATCAGAAGATTTTTCTTGACGGAAATACGGTCAACATGGAGGAGGGCTGTTCTCTGGATCTTGGAGCAGCGGGAAAGGGTATTGGCTGTGACCTGATCCTTAAAGAACTGGAAACAAAGAAGGATGTAACAGCAGCACTTATGAATCTGGGAGGAAGCAGTGTCATGACCTACGGAAGCAAGCCGGATGGTTCTTCCTGGAATGTGGCGGTGACAGATCCCAGAGCTGAAAATGAGGATGACTATCTTGGTGTGGTTGCTTTAAATGGTACAGAATTTCTTTCCACATCCGGAGATTATGAGAAATATTTTATCGAAAATGATGTAAGGTATCACCACATTATGGACCCGTCTACCGGCTATCCGGCAGAAAGCGGAGTGACCGGGGTAACGGTAGTCTGTGACTCAGGTCTGGAGGCAGATGCGCTTTCCACAGCATGTTTTGTGCTGGGGGTGGAAAAAGGGACACAGCTGTTGAAAGCTTACGGTGCAGACGGACTTTTTGTGGATGAAGACCATCATGTGTATCTCACTGAGGGGATGAAGGAGCGGTTCAGCCTGCTTGCGGATTCCTATAGTGTGGAGGATATTGCAGAGTGAAGCTGATCTCCCGGCGATCCGGTTTATGACTGTTTGGCAGGGGGAATGCTCATATCCGCAGTACTTGCGATAGTAAACCTGGAAAGGGTTCTATAAATATATCATATTTTTAGGAGGAATAAGCAATGCAGAAGTGGAATCTATTGAAAAAAACAGCTCCATGCATTTTAAGTCTTGCAGTGGCAGCAACAACCTTTCCGACCGCTGTAATGGCATCTGATCTTGATGCAGCCGTGGTTTCCGAGGCAGAGGCAGGAGATACGGAGGATTTTAGCACAGAGGAAACGGCAGAGGATACTGAAGCTGTAGCAGAAGAAGCTATAGAGGATGCTGCAGACATAACAGAAGAAGCAGCAGAGGATGCAGCAGTGCCAGAAGCTGCTGCAGACGAGACAGAGGATATCCAGCAGGAAGATACAGCAGAGGAAGCAGACCAGTTCTCTACAGGGGAAGAGGATTTCACAGAAGGCGATGAAGTGGCGGAAGCATTTTCCGATTCTGACCAGCTGACAGGCGAGTATCAGTACGTATATGCAGGACTTACCTGGGGTGAGTACTGGGCAGCAGAAGGCGTATATGCAGCTGGAGATACAAGCTCTTCAGAAGAGAAGGATTCACATAGTGAGTTTGATACAGGAGCTTTTGATACAGTAACAAGAGCGACTGCAAATCATGGACTCCACAGAGGAAGCTATCAGACAGAAGCTACGATCATTGCTGAAGACGGAACCAGATTCGACGTATCCTACTGGGAGGATAAAGGAAGCACACTTTATCTTACAGACGGTTCCAAGGTAAAATGGAACAGAGGCAGTATAACAACAGAAGATGGAAAAACCTATACGATGGGTCATTATGAGATATATGGTCTGAAATATGTTCCGGTAGCAGTTAAGACCGCAGATTTTGCAGATTTCTGCAAAAAGTATAATGTCGTACAGGATGGAGCTGTGCTCTCCGGAGGATACAGTGAAAACAATCTCCAGTATTACAAAGGCCTTGTGGCAGACGTAAATGCACAGACAAATGGTCTGAAATATGCGGAGAAAAATGGTGACGGCTTTACATTTACAGCAAGAAAATCAGACGGAACAGCTTCCGGTATCAAGGATCAGGCGTTAAAAACAGCAACAGAGATCAAGCCGAGTGTAAAAGCAGCAAGCGGAAGCTACGGCGAATTCCTCCGTGTGGATCTCAATGGAAATTATGGTGATCTTGGTGCAAATATGCAGGCTGTACGCTGGGATTATTATGGAGATGATTCCACATATACAAAATGCCTCGCTTCTTATGGAACCAAGTTTGCCGCAGATAACTGGATGCATAAAGCAATGGGAATCCAGCTTGGACTTACAAAATCTGCACGCTGCAAGCTTCCGGGAGGAACAGACGGAACAGGATACTGGAAACTGACAGTGTATGCTCTTGGATATAATGACTATACCTACAGCTTCCAGGCAGCTGCAGAGAATATCGTAAATCCTACAATGGAGCCAACTGATTTTACAAGTCTTAAAACAGAAGTGGAAGCTGCAAAGGCTCTGGCAGAGGCAGATTACACAATTGCAACCTGGAAGTCCTTTGCCGGTGAGCTTCAGGAAGCAGAAGACATTCTTGCAAAAACAGATGCAAGTCAGGCTGAGGTAAATGAAGCACTTGAACATCTTCAGGGAGCAGAGAAAGAGCTTCAGAAGGTAACAGTTACACTTGATAAGACAGCAGCAGCTGTATATACAGGAAAAACAACGACTCTTAAGGCAACAACAAATGACAGCGATGCAGCAGTAACATTTAAGTCCGGCAACACAAAGGTTGCAACGGTAAGCAGCAAGGGTGTTGTTAAAGGCGTAAAAGCCGGAACAGCAGTTATCACAGCAAAGGTCGGAAATGCCACAGCAACCTGCAAGGTAACAGTAAAAGCTTCTACAATTAAATTCGCAAAGGCTTCCGTAACGATCTACAAAGGAAAAACAGCAACTGTAAAAGCAACTGCAACACCATCTGCAACTGTAAAATACACAAGCAGCAACACAAAGGTTGCAACCGTAAACAGTAAAACAGGTGTTGTAAAAGGAATCAAAGCAGGAACCGTTACGATTACAGCAAAGGCAGGAGCCCTGAAGACAACCTGCAAAGTAGTTGTCAAGAATCCTGCATTCAGTCTTGTAAAATCTTCTGCAACGATCAAAAAAGGTAAAACAACAACCATCAGATCCAAAGCAGCACCTGCAGGCAAGGTTACATATACAAGCAGCAATAAAAAAGTTGCAGCTGTAAACAGCAAGGGTGTTGTAAAGGGAATCAAAAAAGGTAAAGCAACGATCACAGTGAAATGCAACGGAATTACAAAGAAATTTGTGGTAACAGTTAAATAATTTCACTGTTGAACCGAATGTGATCACAGATATCCAGAAGCCTCTGCCGCAGACATAGAGCAATGTCTGCGGCAGAGGTCTGCTGATTTCTGAAGAGCAATGTCTGACAGAGGCCGCAAGAAAAGAGGAGAGAGTAAGGAAGCATGGAAAAAGATCTGAAAGATAAAAAGCAGGAGGAAAAAAATACTCCGAAGATACCCTGGACCAAGCTGGTTCCTGCAGCTGCTGTGATTGCGGCGCTTGTGTTTTCAGGCATAAAGGCGAAGGGCTCTGATGGAGAGACAGAAGCAGTCGGGCAAGCAGAGACGACCGTAATGTCTGCTTCAGAGCTGGAAAAATATCTCGGGTATGAAAAAGAAAATACTGTTTCTGACAGCACAACTGCCACAGCTGAGAAAAACAGTACAACAAAAAAGAAAAGCTCATCGAAAAAAAGTTCAAAAAAAACAGCAGCGAAAAAAAGCTCAGGTACAAGAACGGTTTCCGAATCTGCAAAAAGCAATGCCGGCGCCGCAGGACAGGGAACCACGCAGACACCGGTAGCAAGCGTTCCGGCAGATGGATATAAGGACGGTACGTATGAAGGAAGCGGAACCGGATTTGGCGGGACGATCCGCGTGAGAGTAACAATCAGCGGCGGAAAGATTGCAGCCATAGATATTCTGGAGGCATCTGGAGAAACCGCGTCGTATTTTGCGTCAGCTCAGGGTGTGATCAGCAGGATGATCGCCGGAAATACACCGAATGTAGATGCAGTAAGTGGAGCAACCTATTCCTCCAACGGAATCATCCAGGCAGTTCAGAATGCCCTCTCCCAGGCAGCGGCAGATGGAAACAGCCAGCAGGTCACCCCTACACCTGCGGCAACTGCTTTACCAACTCCGACATCAGCTCCGTCACCTACAAAAAAACCATCCAAAAAACCATCTCCTACAAAGAAACCGGAAGATCCGGACAGTCCCAAAAAATATCTGGATGGTAAATATACAGCTTCGGCAAAGGGCTTCAATGGAGACGTGAAAGTAATTGTGACCATCAAGGATGGAGTGATCAAAGCTCTGAAACAGGAAAATACGGACACAAAGCAGTTTTTTGAAAAAGCATGGAGCGTGCTGGAGGAACAGATCATTGGTACGGATTCTGTAGATGATATTGATGCAGTCAGCGGAGCAACCTATTCCTCCAACGGAATTCTCAACGCTGTAAAAAAAGCTCTTAAAGAAGCGATCAATCCGGAGTATGGAAAGAAACCCACACCAACTCCGACAAAGAAACCGACACCAAAGCCAACAGCCACACCGAAACCTACGGCAACGCCGAAACCAACGGCCACACCGAAGCCAACAGAGACGCCGGCAGCAACCCCGACGCCGGAGCCGGAGGACCCGGATGTGACGCCGGTTCCTGAAAAACCCAATGTAACTCCAACACCAGGGACAGATGAGCCGGATGCAACACCGGAGCCAACGGAAGCACCGGAACCGGTGGGAATGTACAGAGATGGAACGTATACAGACTCGGCTTTTGGATATGGAGGAAAAACATATCTGACAATTACGATCTCAGGAGGCCAGATCGTATCCATTGAGCAGACAAATCAGGATACACCGGAATTTTTTGATCCTGCATGGAGCACGATTTATTCTCAGATCATGGCAAACCAGTCGGCGGATGGAATCGATACTGTCAGCGGAGCCACATATTCCTCCGAAGGGATCCTGGACGCTGCACAAAAGGCCCTTGCCCAGGCAAAGAATTAACCGGGTGAACGTTGGAGCAGCTATAAACATCTGAATCTAAGCCAATAATAAGAGGTGAAAGAAACCTCTGGACTTCTTGATTTTTTTTGAAGTTCAGAGGTTTTTTGCTAGGTTTCTGAAATTGCTTCTATAAATCGATAAAAAAATAACAGGAATGTATACAGAATAATATGAAAAATATCAGAAAATATAAGCGGTTTAAATAATTTGAAATGCAAATTGGAGTGGGTTAACCTGAGAAATACAATAAAATTTTTATTGCACAGGGCAATATTTTATGTTATGTTTGAATGTGTGTAATTAAAGTTGTTATTAAAATGACAAACAACGCTGAAAGGAGAACAAATATGAGCAGTAAAATTACGATCATCGGAGCAGGAAGTGTAGGAGCAACTATCGCTTATACCTTATCACAGAGGAGTATTGCATCAGAGATTGTTCTGATCGATATTAACAAAGATAAGGCTGAAGGTGAGGTTATGGATATTGAGCAGGGAACCAGTTTCCGTGAGCCGATCTCCATCGTGGCAGGAGATTACCCGGATGCTGTAGATTCTGACATTGTGATCATCACTTCCGGTATTGCCAGAAAACCGGGACAGACTCGCATCGAGCTGACACAGACCAACGTCAACATTATGAAGAGTATTACTCCGGAGATCGTAAAGGTGGCTCCCAAAGCGCTTTATATTATCGTAAGTAATCCATGTGATATTATGACTTATGCATTTGCAAAGCTTTCCGGACTGCCGGAAAATCAGATCCTTGGTTCCGGAACCGCCCTGGATACGGCCCGTCTCCGCTGCAGACTTTCTCAGCACTACGGTGTATCTGAGAAAAACATCCACGCCTATGTATTCGGAGAGCATGGAGATACTTCCTTTGTACCGTGGTCCAGAGCCTTTGTTGCAGGTGCGACCCTTGATGAGTTTGACAAGATCGTTCATGAGGATCAGAAAGATCTGCAGCCACTTGACAGAGAAGAGGTTCTGGAGTATGTTCATACTTCAGGATCAACTGTGATCGCCAAGAAGGGTGCTACATTTTATGCGGTAGCCGTATCTGTTTGCAGACTTTGCTCGCTTCTTCTTGCAGCATCTGATACAATAGTCAGTGTATCAACCATGCTTCACGGAGAGTACGGTGTTGAAGACGTATGTCTTAGTACCATGGCTTCTATCGGACCGGAAGGTGTAAAACGTATCGTTCGTGTTCCGCTGACCGAGGAGGAGACAGAGAAGCTTCATGCAAGCGCCAATGCTCTGAAGGACGTGATCGCACAGATTGATCTTTGATAAATGTCAGAAGCTGTGTAAAGAGGAAAAAGCAGCCTCAGGCAAATTTGAAACAACGGGAGAAAGATAAAAATGGATATTATTCAGGTAATTACCAGAGAATTGAACGTTGAGAAATGGCAGGTCGAGGCAGCGGTTAAGCTGATCGATGAAGGCTGCACCATTCCTTTTATTTCCAGATACCGTAAGGAAGCAACCGGTACACTGAACGACGAACAGCTTCGTAATCTTAATGAGAGACTTACTTATTTAAGAAATCTTGAGGATAAAAAGGCTCAGGTTCTGGGCAGCATCGAGGAGCAGGGCAAGCTGACTCCGGAGCTGAAGAAACAGATCGAGGCAGCGCAGACACTCGTTGTGGTAGAGGATCTTTACCGTCCGTACCGCCCGAAGCGCCGTACACGTGCCATCATCGCCAGGGAAAAAGGTCTGGGACCTCTGGCCGACATCATCCTTCTCCAGATGACGAAGAAACCTCTTGAAGAAGAGGCAAAAGCATTTCTTTCTGAGGAAAAAGAAGTCAAAACTGTGGAAGAGGCCATCAGCGGTGCCAGAGATATCATTGCAGAACACATTTCTGATGAAGCAGATTATCGTATCAGTATCCGTAAGAGAACAATGGATAAGGGAACTATATGTTCCACCGCAAGAGATGAGAAGGAGCAGTCTGTATACGAGATGTATTATGACTTTGAGGAGCCGGTGAAAAAGCTTGCAGGTCATCGTGTCCTTGCTCTGAACCGTGGTGAGAAAGAGAAATTCCTTACTGTGAAGATCCTTGCACCTGAGGAAGAGATCATCCGTTATCTTGAAAAACAGGTGATCGTCCGCGATAATCCATACACTACACCGGTTTTGAAAGAAGCCATTGAGGACAGCTATAAACGTCTCATCGGACCGGCTATTGAGCGTGAGATCCGAAGCGCCCTTACAGAGGCAGCAGAGGACGGTGCCATCCATGTCTTTGGCAAAAATCTGGAGCAGCTTCTCATGCAGCCTCCAATTGCAGGACAGGTAGTTCTTGGCTGGGACCCTGCCTTCCGTACCGGATGCAAGCTGGCAGTGGTAGATCCTACCGGAAAGGTTCTGGATACCACAGTTATTTATCCCACAGCACCAACCAATGAGACCAAGATCCGTGCCGCAAAGGAAACCCTGAAAAAGCTTATCAGCAAATATCATGTGACACTGATCTCTGTAGGAAACGGAACGGCATCCAGAGAATCCGAGCAGATCATCGTGGAGCTTCTTAAGGAAATCCCTGAAAAGGTCCAGTATGTTATCACCAACGAGGCAGGTGCTTCTGTATATTCCGCAAGCAAGCTTGCCACGGAAGAATTCCCGAATTTCGATGTTGGACAGAGAAGCGCCGCATCCATCGCAAGACGTGTACAGGATCCGCTTGCAGAGCTTGTAAAGATCGATCCGAAATCCATCGGTGTCGGTCAGTATCAGCATGATATGAACCAGAAAAAGCTGGGAGAAGCCCTTAACGGCGTTGTGGAAGATTGTGTAAACAAGGTCGGAGTGGATCTGAATACTGCGTCTGCATCCCTTCTGGAGTATATTTCCGGAATCAGCAAGGCCATCGCAAAGAATATTGTAGCCTACCGTGAGGAAAACGGCCGTTTCCAGACAAGAAGAGAACTTCTTAAGGTTGCCAAGCTTGGTCCGAAAGCCTTTGTGCAGTGTGCAGGTTTCACACGGATCACAGGAGGCAAAAATCCTCTGGACGCAACCAGTGTCCATCCGGAAAGCTATGACGCAGCAAAAAAACTCCTGGAAAAGCTGGGCTACACACCGGAAGATGTGGCAGAGCGTAAGCTTACCGGTATTTCCGGGCAGATCCGCGATTACGGAAAACTGGCAAAGGAGCTGGAGATTGGAGAGCCAACCTTACGTGATATCGTAAAGGAACTGGAAAAACCTGCCAGAGATCCACGTGACGAGATGCCGAAACCGATCCTCCGTACCGATGTCCTGGATATGAAGGACCTGAAAGAAGGCATGGTCCTCAAGGGAACTGTCCGCAATGTTATTGACTTCGGTGCTTTTGTGGATATCGGTGTGCATCAGGATGGCCTGGTCCATATTTCCGAGATGAGCGAGAAATTCATCAAACATCCGCTGGAAGCAGTCAGTGTGGGAGATATCGTGGATGTCCGTGTTCTTGGTGTTGATATGAAGAAAAAACGGATCAGCCTTTCCATGAAGGGAATCAGTAAATAAAGAGAAAAACTGAGTAAAGAGAAGCAGGCAAGTATATTCTGCAGCATTCTGCGGCGGATTACCGGACCGATATACAATAAAGCTATAACAGAAATACAGCAGTGGTTTATACCCTATACTTTATAGAACCGGAGAAATCAGGTTTACAGGGAAAAACCACTGCTGTATTATTATATTACCAGATGCGGATTATAGGAAATGCTTATATCAGAAATAAGCTTTGAAGCTCATAGATCGATCCGCATATGTATATCGAATAATCGATCAGACAGGAGGGATTATATTTGGATAGTACTGTACAGACTGTGCAGGAGGTAGGAAATCAGGTAAGCCAGTACAGGCAGATGTTTGAAAATTATCTGCCGGACATCACGAAATTCGGAATCAAGGTTGTTCTGGCTATTGTTGCTTTCTGGGTAGGAAGCACGGTAATTAAATGGATCGTAAAGTTTGTGAGGAAATCACTGACAAAATCCAGGCTGGATACAGGAGTGGCACAGTTTATGTCCTCACTGGTCAAGATCGTACTTTACATACTCCTGATCTTTAACATATCCATAAGCTTTGGAGTAAAGGAATCATCTCTGGCAGCACTTCTCGGAACTGCAGGTGTTACTATGGGTCTTGCCCTCCAGGGCGGACTTGCCAACCTGGCAGGAGGCATGATGCTTCTTCTGTTCAAGCCTTTCCAGGTAGGGGATTACATCATCGTTAACGGACAGGACGGAAGCGAGGGAACGGTAGCCAAGGTCGAGATCTGTTATACAACGTTGTTATCCATTGATAACAAGCACATCGTGATCCCGAACGGTACTCTTTCCAATGTGACCATCACCAACGTAACAGCAAGGGATCAGCGAAGGCTGGAGATCAAAGTGGGGATCTCTTACAATGCAGATATCCAGAAGGCCAAGGATATCCTGGAAGATATCCTCACCGAGGATCCGGATACAAGAGAAGACGAAGAGATGGTGGTATTCGTAGACGAGCTGGCAGAAAGCTCTGTGATCATGGGCTTTCGTGTCTGGGTAGATACCGACCGCTACTGGGCAGCCAGATGGAGATTGAACCAGAGGATCAAGGAAGATTTTGATTATTATGGAATTGAGATTCCTTATAATCAGCTGGATGTGCATATCCATAAATAATGTGCATAAAGGAAGAAAGCTAAAGCCCTTTCACATGGCAGAGAAATTGCTGTGTGGGAGGGTTTTTTGATGAAAGTAACTGGTTTTGAGATTATTACTGCCATTCACGATAATAGAGAATATGAAAATTATTGACAAACCAGTGTCGGGGTGCAATAATACCCCACAGAGATAGTATTTGGACTCAAAACTATACTCTGGCTGAAATCA